>Ga0247831_1007786_pt1 | contig 11718 bp, 13 predicted proteins | sample LaCruzMarch2015__9_FD_192406 | JGI IMG/M metagenome (GOLD analysis project Ga0247831, IMG submission 192406) | Freshwater microbial communities from meromictic Lake La Cruz, Castile-La Mancha, Spain - LaCruzMarch2015_1m | ecosystem: Environmental > Aquatic > Freshwater > Lake | place: Spain...
TTCGCAAGCCTTTATCGCGAAACACATCAACCACGCCAGCAGCTAAGGGAGCTTCTGGGCCGACCACGGTCAGGCCGATGTTTTTTTCAATGGCGAAAGCACAGAGTTGGTGAACGTCAGTAATGGAAACATTTTGCAAACGCTTGTCTCTAGCGGTTCCCGCATTGCCAGGAGCCACATAAATGGCTTGGACTTTGTGCGATTGGGCTAACTTCCAAGCCAGCGCGTGTTCACGTCCACCGCCGCCAATCACCAAAATATTCATAGCGCGGCGTTGTGATAAATCTCTTGTACGTCGTCTAAGTCTTCCAAGACATCCAAGATTTTTTGCATTTTGGCTGCGTCATCACCCTCGACTTCGATGGTGTTTTCAGGACGGAAGGTGACCTCGGCGAGTTCAGCAATCAACCCTGCGGCAGAGAGCGCATTCTTGACTTGCTCAAATGCTGCAGGCGGGGTGAGGACTTCTATCGCACCGTCGTCTCCGGTGATCACATCGTCAGAACCGTTATCTAACGCTACTTCCATGATCTTGTTTTCGTCACTACCTGGGGCGAATATCAATTGGCCGCAGTGTTTGAATTGGAAAGACACGCTTCCCTCGGTGCCCATATTGCCGCCATGTTTACTCAAGGCATGGCGCACTTCAGCCACGGTGCGCACCTTGTTATCTGTCATGGTGTCGAGCATGATGGCGACACCGCCGATGCCATAACCCTCGTAGCGAATTTCTTCGTAATGCACGCCTTCGAGATTACCGGTGGCTTTGTCAATATTGCGTTTGATGTTGTCTGCCGGCATGTTGGCGGCTTTGGCTTTTTCAACCGCTAAACGCAGACGCGGGTTGGTGTCTAGATCAGCGCCACCCAAACGGGCAGCGACCATGATTTCGCGGATTAAGCGTGTCCAAATACGCCCTCTTTTTTCGTCTTGGCGACCTTTGCGGTGCTGGATGTTCGCCCATTTACTGTGGCCTGCCACGGGGATTCCTTTTATTAGCTAGCCGCTGTTTCTTCCGAAGAATTGGGCTCTGATTTAGTCGCTTTATCTTTTTTAGGCAATGGCTGAATGTCTAGCAAGACCTCGTCTTTATCGTCGATGTCGACCGACAAGCGACCGCCCTCGGTCAAGCGACCAAACAATAATTCGTCGGCCAAAGCTTTGCGAATCGTGTCTTGGATGAGGCGTTGCATAGGACGTGCGCCCATGAGTGGGTCAAAGCCTTTCTTCGCCAGATGCTTACGCAAGGCGTCGCTGAAGGTGACATCGACCTTCTTCTCTGCCAACTGGGTTTCCAATTGCAACAAGAATTTATCGACGACCCGCATGATGATGAGTTCATCCAAAGCTTGGAAGCCAACAATGGCGTCTAAACGGTTGCGGAACTCAGGCGTAAATAAACGCTTGATATCAGCCATCTCGTCGCCTGCCTGGCGTGGGTTGGTAAAGCCGATGGTGGCTTTGTTCATGGTTTCGGCGCCTGCATTGGTCGTCATGATGACGATTACATTGCGGAAATCGGCTTTACGGCCGTTGTTGTCGGTCAATGTGCCGTGGTCCATCACTTGCAACAAGACGTTGAAGATGTCTGGGTGGGCTTTTTCGATTTCGTCTAACAACAGCACGCAATGCGGCTTCTTGGTGACAGCTTCGGTTAACAAGCCACCTTGGTCAAAGCCTACATATCCGGGAGGCGCGCCGATCAAACGGCTGACGGCATGTCTTTCCATGTATTCAGACATGTCAAAGCGAATCAGATCGATGCCCATGATGTAGGCCAATTGCTTGGCCGCTTCGGTTTTGCCAACACCTGTAGGGCCGCTGAACAAGAATGCGCCAATTGGTTTGTCGTTTTTGCCCAAGCCAGAACGCGCCATCTTGACCGCTGAAGCCAATACTTCCAATGCTTTATCTTGGCCAAACACCACGCTTTTGAGATCGCGCTCGAGGGTTTGGAGCTTGCCGCGGTCGTCGTTGGATACATTGGCTGGCGGAATACGCGCGATTTTGGCGACGATGTCTTCGATCTCCAACTTGCTGATGGTTTTTTTGCGCTTGGATGGGGGCAAGATGCGTTGAGCGGCGCCGGCTTCGTCGATCACGTCAATGGCCTTATCTGGCAAATGGCGGTCATTGATGTACTTGGCGCTGAGTTCAGCAGCGGCTTGCAACGCAGCCACTGCGTATTTGACGTTGTGATGCTCTTCAAAGCGCGACTTGAGGCCTTTGAGGATGTCAACCGTTTGTTCGATAGTGGGCTCCACCACATCGATCTTTTGGAAACGACGTGACAAGGCTGCGTCTTTCTCAAAAATGCCACGGTATTCGGTGAAGGTAGTCGCGCCAATGCACTTCAACTGACCGCTGGAGAGCGCGGGCTTGAGCAAATTCGAGGCGTCCAATGTGCCGCCAGACGCGGCGCCAGCGCCAATCAAAGTGTGGATTTCGTCGATAAACAAAATGGCATTGGGTTTGCCTTGCAAAGACTTGATCACCCCTTTGAGGCGTTGCTCGAAGTCTCCGCGGTATTTGGTGCCAGCAAGCAATGCACCCATGTCTAGTGAATACACAATGGCCTCAGACAAGATTTCAGGCACGTCTTTTTGGGTGATGCGCCAAGCTAAGCCTTCAGCAATCGCAGTTTTACCAACGCCTGCTTCACCCACTAACAGCGGGTTGTTTTTGCGTCTACGGCACAAGATTTGGATGGTGCGCTCTACCTCGTATTCGCGGCCAATGAGTGGATCGATCTTTCCGTCTTTGGCGAGTTGGTTGAGATTTTGGGTGAATTGCTCAAGCGGAGAGGCTTTTTCGTTCTTCTCAGTGGCTGCGCCCTCTTCTTGTTCGCCTTGGTTGGCTTCTGGGCCTTTGGTGGCCTCGGGCGGATCGCTCTTTTTGATGCCGTGGGCGATGAAGTTGACCACGTCCAAGCGTGTTACGCCTTGCTGGTGCAAATAGTAAACTGCATGTGAGTCTTTTTCGCCAAATATGGCAACCAGCACATTCGCGCCAGTCACTTCTTTTTTGCCGTTGCCAGTCGATTGGACATGCATGATGGCGCGCTGGATCACGCGCTGAAAACCAAGCGTGGGCTGGGTATCAACTTCCTCAGTGCCAGCCACTTGCGGGGTGTTGTCTTTGATGAAATTGGCCAAAGACTTACGCAAATCGTCGATATTGGCGGAGCAGGCGCGCAACACCTCGGCCGCGCTGGGGTTGTCTAACAACGCGAGCAACAGGTGCTCAACGGTGATGAATTCGTGTCTTTGTTGACGGGCCTCTACAAAGGCCATGTGCAAGCTGACTTCAAGTTCTTGGGCGATCATGTGTGTTCCTTCGTGCTTGCAATGGTGGTTTAACTGTATATGGAAATGGAATGGGTTTATTCAATGGGCTCTGCAACACATTGGAGGGGGTGGCCAGACTTTTTGGCGGCTTCTAGAACCTGATCAACCTTGGTGGCGGCTACGTCTTTGCTGTAGACGCCACAGACGCCTTTGCCGTCCAAATGGATTTTGAGCATGATTTGGGTGGCACTTTCTCGGTCTTTGCTGAAAAACTCCTGCAAAACCATCACCACGAACTCCATCGGGGTGAAATCGTCGTTGAGCATTAGCACCTGAAACATTTGCGGCGGTTTGGTCCGCTGGGTGCGTCTTTCTAAAACGACTGAATTGCCGTCATCTCGGTCGGGAAGTTGAACTTTCGGGGTCGGATTCTTGGTTGCCATTTGATCATTCTATCGGGGGAAAATCCGAAAAATCCGAATTTGCATAGGGTTTTGGTAATGCGATGGTCTTGCTTTGGCAATTCAGCTTAGGGTTTGTTTTACAGTGGGGCAATGAGACGCCTTTTATCGACTGCCTTTTTCTTATTTTGGTGCGTAGTTTCTGGTGCACAAGACCAACCACAGACGCAATTACCTCGCATCAAGTTGCAATTGGGCATGTACCAAATCGACACCCAAGTCGCCCAAACGCCTGATCAGCGCAGCATTGGCCTGATGTTTCGCAGTGAAATGCCTGCGCACGAAGGTATGTTGTTTGTGTTCGAGCAACCCGGCACCCAATGCTTTTGGATGAAAAACACCCTTCTGCCCCTTACCGCCGCTTTTGTCGCGGATGACGGAACCATCGTCAACTTGGCCGATATGAAGCCCCAGTCCACAGATTCCCATTGCTCCTCGAAACCCGTGCGCTTTGTGCTGGAGATGCACCAAGGCTGGTTTGCAAAAAAAGGGTTTAAGGCCGGAAGTCGATTGGTTGGCGTGCCTTTTAAAGCTTCATAACTCACCCACCACGCCGAGCAGTAATTGACAAACTATAAAAAAACCGCCTACAAGGCGGTTTTTTTGTTGGGAAGAAACGGTTTCCGTCAAAAAAGCTTTAAGCGAAATTGCTTTCCGCAAAGCCCCAGTTCACCAACTTGTCGAGGAAAGTTTCGACAAACTTAGGACGCATATTGCGGTAGTCGATGTAGTAAGCGTGCTCCCATACGTCGACGGTCAACAACGCTTTGTCAGCGGTTGTGAGAGGGGTTCCAGCAGCGCCCATGTTGACGATGTCCACAGAACCATCAGCCTTTTTGACCAACCAAGTCCAACCGGAGCCAAAGTTGCCAACGGCGCTTTTCACAAAAGCTTCTTTGAATGCCGCATAGCTACCCCATTTGGCGTTGATGGCTGCAGCCAATGCGCCAGAAGGCTCACCGCCGCCATTGGGCTTCATGCAATTCCAAAAGAACGTGTGGTTCCAGATCTGAGCAGAGTTGTTGTAGACGCCGCCGCTGGACTTCTTGATGATGTCTTCGAGGGGCAGGCTTTCGAATTCGGTACCTTTTTGTAAGTTGTTCAGGTTAACCACATAGGCGTTGTGGTGCTTGCCATGGTGAAACTCTAGGGTTTCTTTTGAATAGTGGGGGGCCAAAGCGTCGATTGCGTAGGGCAAAGCTGGGAGTGTGTGTTCCATGAAATCCTCTTGGGTGAAAAAATGAATTGTAAAAACTAATTGGGGCTTTTAGATGACACGGTTAAATCAACCACGCCATCGGCAAGGGTTGCGCGCACGGGCTGGCCAACTTTTGCTTGGGCAATAGAACTGACTGCTTGGCCTTTTTCGTCGCTTAACCAGGCAAAGCCGCGCTGCAAGACCAACTTAGGGTCTAACAAGCCTAAGCGCAGTTGGGCGCGTTGGATCCGCTGATGGTTGTTTTGAATGGTTTGTCCTAGGGCGCGCTCTAGTTGGGTTTTTTTGTTTACCAAGTTGTGCTGACAAGCTTGGGTATGGGTTGCCATGCGTTGATGCATCAATTGCCCTAGCCGAGTCAACCTCAAAACTTGTTGCGAAACGGCCTGAGATGGTCTGCCGATGCGTGACTGTGTCAGGTCTAGCCCTTGAGAGCACTTGTCGATCTGACGGTGCGCTAGGTTTTGCATAAGTTCTTGCAGTCCCGTGACTTGCTGCACTAAGTCGGCCTGAGATATCGCGCATAACTCTGCGGCCGCGGTAGGTGTGGGAGCCCGTAAATCAGCACAAAAATCGGCGATGGTGAAGTCGGTTTCATGCCCCACCCCGCTGATGATTGGAACTGGACAGGCCACGATCGCGCGGGCGAGTTGCTCGTCGTTAAAAGCCCATAGGTCTTCTAAAGAGCCCCCCCCGCGCACTAGCAAAATAACGTCGATTTCGGGCTTTGCACTTAAGGCTTGAAGTGCTTGCAACAAGGACGCTGGTGCATCCGCGCCCTGCACCAAAGCGGGCGACAGAACCACAGGAATGTGCGGCACCCGTCTTTGCAATGCGGTTGCCACATCATGAAGCGCTGCTGCGCCCAATGACGTCACGATACCGATGGCGCGGGGTCGTTCAGGAATCGGACGTTTTCTGTCTGCATTGAATAGCCCTTCGGCTTCCAGTTGGGCTTTGAGTTTGAGAAATTGCTCAAACCAAGTTCCCTGGCCGGCGGTGCGCATGCTCTCCACTACCAATTGCAATTCACCTCTAGGCTCGTATACACCTAACCGGCCAAAGACTTCGACACTTTGACCATCCTTGGGCGCAAAGTTCAACATTTGGGCTGAGCGCTTGAACATGGCACAGCGCAACTGTCCCTCTGGGTCTTTCAGCGTGAAATAGCAGTGCCCACTGCTTGCACGGGTGAAACCTGATACCTCGCCCCGAACAGCAATGGGGTTGAAGCGTGCTTCTATGGCGTCAGCAATGGCGCGGCATAAAACGCCAACGCCCCAAATGCGAGGCGTCAATTCTGCGTTTTCAAGCGAATTCATTGTGGGACATAATTAAACAACGCGATTTACTTGGAGTTTTCATTGCTAGCGATCATACAAGCGGCTGGTTGGCCGATATGGCCCTTACTGGCCTTTTCTGTAGTGGCTTTGGCTCTGGTCATCGAACGTTTTTTCAGTTTGCGTAGGCAGTTAATCGCCCCCGATGGCCTTTTGGAACAGGCCATTACCGCATCACAAAAGTCATTACCGAGTGCAGACGTAACCGCCCAATTGCGAGAGCATTCCGCCTTAGGAAAAGTTTTGGCCAGCGGTTGGCAAACCCTATTCGCGCACCCCACTATCAGCGACTCCGATTTGCGCTCCAGCATGGAGATCGCTGGGCGTGAAGTTGCACATTCGCTAGAAAAGCACTTGGTGACTTTAGGCACGATAGCTTCTGCCGCCCCCCTACTCGGCTTGCTGGGCACGGTGATTGGCATGATCGATATTTTTGGCTCCCAAGCACCTGGTACCACCAACCCTGCGCAACTTGCCCAAGGCATTTCCATGGCGCTCTACAACACCGCCTTTGGCTTGATCGTGGCGATTCCTGCTCTGATGTTCTGGCGGTATTTCAAAGGCAAAGTTGACGGCTATTTGTTGGAACTCGAAACTACCTCGGAGCAGTTTTTACGCCATTTGATGGTCTTGCGTGGCTCGATCAAACGCTAAGGTGAACGCATGAAATTTCGCCGCTCCACCGCACCTGAGCCAGAAATCAACCTGATCCCTTTTATCGATGTGTTGTTGGTAGTGCTCATCTTTTTGATGCTTTCCACCACCTACAGCAAATTCACCGAGATGGAATTGAATTTACCCGTCGCCAATGCCGCACCTCAAAAAGAGCGCCCCAAGGAAATCGTTGTGTCTGTCAGTGCGGATGGCCAATTCAGCGTGAACCATGTGGTGGTCAACGGGCGTGATGTGCAAAGTATCAGCAATGCTTTGGCGCTGGCCACGCAGAACGTGAACAATCCCATGGTGGTGGTTAGCGCAGACGCACAGTCCTCACACCAGTCGGTGATGATGGTGATGGAAGCAGCACGCCGCAACCAACTCAACCAGTTGACGTTTGCTGCCCAAGCGCCTGGCGGCCCGTCCAAGTAACCCCTGGCAAGCCTGACTTTTCCATGCCAGACATTCGCCTTGCGTTTCAACAGGCATGGCTTAAAAGGGGACTGATCTCCTGCGTTTTATGGCCCGTAAGCCTCATCTATGGCTTACTGTTCGGGCTAAGAAAATTACTTTACCGTTTGTGCGTTTTACCTTTTCAACAATTGCCAGTTCCTGTCATCGTGGTGGGTAATGTGTATGTCGGAGGGGTTGGCAAAACACCTTTGGTCATTGCCTTGGTGCGGCAATTAACCGCAAGCGGTTTAAAGGCTGGCGTTTTGTCTCGCGGATATGGTCGCTCCACCGAGGGCTCTCAATCGGTCACACCACAAAGTTCGGCGACGGAAGTCGGTGATGAGCCGTTGCTGATTGCACGGACTTGCCAGGTTCCTGTATTTGTTGGAGAAAACAGATTTGAAGCGGGACTCGAATTACTGGCGCAAAACCCACAAACGCAAGTGATCGTGTGCGACGACGGCTTGCAGCATCTAGGGTTGGCGCACGATTTGGCGCTTTGCGTTTTTGACGAGCGCGGGCTTGGCAATGGATGGCTGTTGCCTGCTGGACCCTTACGCGAAGCCTGGCCACTTCATAGTTCAGGACATTCACACGTCATTGCTGTGTTGACCTCAAACTACGCAAGACACGAACCACAAACGAACCAAAAGCAAGTACAACCTCAATCGCTAAAACAACCAAGCGTTGACTTTGTGGTACCCCGCGTATTAGCCGACTTTGCCCAACAAGCTAATGGCACGACCCAAGCCCTCTCGAGTTTTCGTGGTCAAAAGGTGCAAGCCTTGGCTGGTATCGGCAAGCCGCAAGGCTTTTTCGATATGTTGACTGCGCAAGGCATCGCTTTGTCATTCACCCAGGCCCTTGCAGACCATGAAGACATGCAAGCGGTTCTTATCGACCCCTCAATGGGTGCAGTTTTATGTACCGAAAAAGATGCCGTCAAACTCTGGAACTACCTGCCAACAGCCTGGGCGGTTCCGCTCGTGACGAAAATTCCTGAAGAATTATTCAAAACTATCCTGGCGCAGATTGGTCCAAAGTTATCATCAGGCTATGGACACCAAACTTCTTGAATTACTGGTCTGCCCCGTGACCAAAGGCCCTTTGGACTACAAGCGCGAAACACAAGAACTGGTTTCGCGCAGCGCGCGATTGGCCTACCCCATTCGCGACGGCATACCTGTTCTACTGGAAAACGAAGCGCGTGCTTTGACAGACCAAGAGCTAGATGCCTCTTGAGCTTTTTTTAATCTCTTCTCCATGACTTTCACTGTCTTGATTCCCGCGAGGATGGCGTCTTCTCGGCTTCCCGACAAACCTTTGGCCGATTTGGCGGGAATCCCTATGGTTGTGCGCGTTGCGCATCAGGCCCATGCCTCGACAGCAAGCCGGGTGGTTGTGGCAACGGATGACGAGCGTGTGAGGTCTGCCTGCGCGTTGCATGGCGTTGAAGCCATCATGACGCGCCCAGACCACATCAGCGGGAGCGATCGCTTAGCTGAGGCTTGTGAAATCTTGCGGCTTCAAGAACAAGATATCGTTGTCAATGTGCAAGGCGATGAGCCTTTGATCGCGCCTGAATCCATCGATGCGGTGGCGCAATTGCTAGCTAAGCGCGATGACTGCAGTATGAGCACTTTGGCCCATGCCATAGACAATGTTGGTGAATTTGCTAGCCCCCACGTTGTCAAAGTCGTGCTCGATGCACGCGACACGGCTCTGTATTTCAGTCGTGCTCCCATCGCCTGGTGGCGCGACGGATTTAGCCAGGGCATTAACAAATTACCCAGCCCCGGACCGCTTCGCCATGTGGGTTTGTACGCCTACCGCGTTCAGTTTTTGCGGTTGTTTCCCCAACTTCAACCGGCCCCACTAGAAATGCGCGAGTCATTGGAGCAACTGCGCGCACTTTGGCACGGTTACCGCATTGCGGTTCACATCTCTGAAGAGGCGCCAGGACCTGGAATCGATACACCCGAAGATTTAGCCCGTGTTAGACGCTTTTACGAGGGCAAATCGTAAGACTTTGTAGGGTGTTGCCGTGCTATTCTCGCAAGCAGACTAAAAATAATTTGATCCGAGGAAAAAGCATGAGACTCATCTTGTTAGGCGCGCCTGGCGCTGGCAAAGGCACGCAAGCAACATTCATTTGCCAAAAGTACGGAATCCCCCAAATTTCTACGGGTGACATGCTCCGTGCCGCTGTGAAAACTGGTTCTCCAATGGGCCTAGCGGCCAAAAAAGTCATGGATTCCGGCGGATTGGTCAGCGATGACATCATCATCGGGCTGGTCAAAGAACGTATCGCCCAGGACGATTGCGCAAATGGATTTCTGTTTGACGGTTTCCCCAGAACCATTCCGCAAGCCGACGCGATGAAAAATTCTGGCGTAGTGCTTGACTATGTTTTGGAAATAGACGTCCCCTTTGACGCCATCATCGACCGCATGAGTGGTCGCCGTGTGCACGTCGCCAGCGGTCGCTCTTACCACGTGACTTTCAATCCACCTAAGGTTTCTGGCGTGGACGACGTCACAGGCGAAGCTTTGATCCAGCGTGATGACGACAAAGAAGAAACCGTCAAAAAACGTCTAGACGTCTATAGCGCCCAAACCCGTCCCTTGGTCGATTACTACTCAGGATGGGCCCAAAAAGATCCCGCTTCTGCTCCTCACTACCGCCGTATCAGTGGAACAGGTTCGGTGGACGAAATCAAAAACCGCGCTTTTGAGGCTTTGTCGAAATAAAGCCCGCCTGCTGATTAAACTTTTTAATGTCTTTTTACGCGCTGGGCACCTAGGTTTCGCTACGCGCTAATAGCCCAAGCATCATTGCCACACGCCCTTGCACGGGGCTTAGATTGTGCAAAGAAGCAATGTTTGGGTGTTTAACTGGGTCCGACACCCCATAAGCACAGCGTGAAGTTCTTGCCACCCACAGCCCAACTTTTTGAGCCTCCATCAGAGAGCGCTCAAGACCGTGACTCAAAGTACCGCTGCCTGTGCCGGCAACAACTATGCCTGCAACCATAGAAGTTTGATTAACTTTGGCACTAGCATTCGAGTTGTGGTTGGGGTTGGGGTTGGGGTTTGAGTTCGGTTGGGAGCCAGACTTTGCTAGTTCATTACCCTGAAGCAAGTTTCTGACTAACTGCCCATCTGCCCCCGCGTGGCTATAAATGAGTTCCACCCTTGGCCAGTGCTGCGTTTTTAAAACTTGCGCAACCGAAGGCATAGGCCAATCTATTTGTAGGATGGATGTATGTTGTCCAAGCGCATTATCAGAGTGCGACGCAAAGGCCTTAGCCCGGTCACTGAAGATTTTCTGCACCCCTATTCCAAAGTGCACCTCGCCCGCACACACAAGGTGCACTCCGTTATCTTGATTCTTCAATACCCAATCTAACGCGTCTTGTAGGTTTTTAGGGCCATCGCTTTGAGGAACATTAGCTGGAAACATCGCGCAAGTCATAGCAACTGGCTTTGTGGGCTGCAAAACCGCTTGTAAGAAAAAGGCGGTTTCTTCCAAAGTATCTGTGCCATGCGTCACGATCAGACCTGCTACATCGCTCTGGTTAATCCAGAAGTGACATCTCTCGAGCAACGCCTGCCAGTGGCTAAATTGCATGTCCTTGCTATCGATATTGCAAACCTGTTCTTGAATCAGCGCAACACCGTGTGAGACTAGGTTTTGGGTTAGCTCATTGACTCCGAGTTGGCCAGACACGTAGTTGTTAGGCTTTGATACATCCTCCGCAACACCCGCAATCGTGCCGCCTGTGGCCAAAACCACAACTTTTTGATCTTTTTTTACATCCATCTCTTGCCAAACTCAAATAACTGGTTAAAAATACAGTTACTGGATGCCTAAACAGGCATTGCAACCAAACCCCATTGTGCATGGAGAAGTAACGATGTCAGATTTACCGAAACTCACCGCCAGGCAGCAACAAATTTTGGAGCTCATCCAATCGGCTATCGCCAACACAGGCTCGCCTCCCACGCGCGCTGAAATCGCTACTGAGCTCGGCTTCAAATCTGCCAATGCGGCCGAGGAACATTTGCAAGCCTTGGCCCGCAAAGGCGCCATCGAATTGGTCAGTGGCACTTCTCGTGGCATTCGCCTCAAGTCCCACAACCGTGCGCAATCCGCCGCTGGTTTTACCGAGCAGTTGACCGAAAAAATGAGCCAGTTTCAACAAAGTCTGCTCTTGCCTTTGATTGGCCGAGTCGCCGCTGGTTCACCCATCTTGGCGCAAGAACACATCGACCAAAGCTACCTCATCCAAAGCAGCTTGTTTG
>Ga0247831_1007790_pt1 | contig 11712 bp, 4 predicted proteins | sample LaCruzMarch2015__9_FD_192406 | JGI IMG/M metagenome (GOLD analysis project Ga0247831, IMG submission 192406) | Freshwater microbial communities from meromictic Lake La Cruz, Castile-La Mancha, Spain - LaCruzMarch2015_1m | ecosystem: Environmental > Aquatic > Freshwater > Lake | place: Spain...
CACCGACCAGGCAGCATGATCACAACACAACAACCGTCAACCAAAGTCGCGGCAGACCCCGATGATCTCCACCGGCCGGCTCGAACCCGTCGAGCTCACCACCAGCGACTGGGCCCGAGTCCATCAACTCGTCACCACCTACACCGATCTCACCCTCGACATCATCGACGCGTCCACCATCGCGGTCGCTGAACCCCACGGACACACCACCATCGCCACCCTCGACCACCGCGACTTCGCGACCGTCAAACCCGCCCACACCACCGCCTTCCACCTCATCCCCTGACACCCGCGAACCCGGCCCGAACCCCGGCCGGAACTCCCGAACCATGAGGTGTGAACACGGGTGGATCTGCCCTCACAGAACATCACCAACAGGTGAACAGAACCATCGCGTAACGTCACGCTCCCATCCCGTGACGGTCCCCGGGCAAAGGCGGACGCCCCCGCAGATGGACCAGCGCTGCTGATCGTCAGCGCGCCTGGCGGGTACGCCAACAAGGCCAACCGGAACCCGACACGTTCATTGAGGCCCTCGACCGAGGCGACGAACTCGCCGCCACCATCGCCGCCGGCGAGGTTCTCGCCCGCCAGTTGGAAGCAGCGAAAGACAAAGCGGTGCGGTTGCAGGTCGAACTGAACCGTGAACGCCGTGAACGCCGTGAACGCGCCACCGAGGACCGCCGCTGGGGCTGGCTCACCACCGAGAACCAACACCTCCATGCTGAGAACGAACGCAGTGTTGCGTGTCGATGTCGCTGTGCCGCCATCGCGCCGGGTTCGCCCGTCGCTCGACGAGGGGGGATCGGACATCGTGGTCGATGGGTGGCGTGTTTCGCCCCCGCCGGGACGGTCTTGCTCGGCTCACGGGCGCCGTTCTCTGCGGCGCGCCGTCGATGGCGGGCCGAAGGATGGAACATGTACAGCACATCGGGTCGATCGGCGATGGGGTGGCGCGCCATGCGTGTTGCACTGGTGGTCGCGCTCGTCGCGATGACGACCATCGTGGTGTCGCTCGTCGTGCCATCGCAGTTGTCGCAGGTGTCGGCCGATGCTGCCGACGCGTCGATCCAGACCTTCGGGGTGAGCCCGGCTTCGACCGCCCTGGCGCCGAAGGACCCCGGCCAGACGTTCACCTACACGCTCGGCATGTCATGCGAGAGTGTTCTCGCCGCCAGCTGTGACGGTGCTGTGGTCGACATCCCGCTCCCCACATTCACGGACACCTTTGGTGGCATCTCGCAGCTCGTCCAGAGCGGCACCATCATCGCGACGTCATCGCTCTGGTCGACCCAGCCGGTGTTCACAGGCACGGCACCCAACGTCCGCGTCACGGGCACCCTCGGCCCCGGTGCGCTGTCCGGCTCGACCTTCAGCCTCAGTTTCTCGGCGACGACGCCGATCGGGCGCTTCCCGGTAGGCACCACGACGCTCACTGCGACGCCCAGTCTCAACGCGACGCCTCAAACCGGGCTCGCCGTCAGTTCGTATGTCGCTGCGACCGCCCCGAACTGGGTCATTCAGAAGACCGGCCCCTCCACGCTGCTGCTCGGCACGAACGGCACCTACACCGTGCGCGCATGCCCGAGCCCCACCACTGCATCGTTCCCTGCGAGCTTCTTCTTCAGCGATCTGCTCCCTCCAGGTGCCACGTTCGTCTCGGCGTCGAACGGGGGGACCGCGCCAGCCAACGCGATCGCCGATGGCACGACCGACGTGGTGACGTGGACCTTCGACTCCTCGAATCGCCCATGGCCGATGGCGGGCAACTGCGTCTCGGTGACCGCGGTGGTGAAGTACGTCGAGGACCCCGCCGTGAGCAACCTCACGAACGTCGACAAGACCAACACCGCAACGGGCACGTTCGACAGCTCATCGCTCGGCACCGCGTCGGTCACCACCGGGTTGCGCGGCCCCATCACCACGATCGGTCTCTCCAAGTCGGTCGGGGTCGGCGGCTACTACTTCACCAACGGTGACCCCATCCGATTCGACCTCGGCTTCTCGAACACGAGCGAGGTCGGGGCAGTGGACCTCGACAGCGCCGTGATGACGGACGACCTGTCTGGCATCGTCGGCGTGAACCTCACCACGGTCGACACGGGGTCGTGGGCAGGTGCCGTCAGCGCCGCGGTCGAAACGACCACCGACGGTTCGACCTGGCTACCGGTCGCCGGCTCGCCATTCAATGGCACCAGCCAGACTGTGGCGTTGCCGGGCAGCATCACGGGGATCCGCTGGCGCTTCACGGGGCCCATGCCGCTCGGGTTCGCCACCACCGGCATCAGGTTGAACGGATCGATCGTCGGCTCGGGCAACCCCCCCACCGTGCAGCAGAACTGCGTGTCCGCGACGGCCCTCCGCAGCGGGACGACGTTCACCGCGACGCAGCGCTGTGCCAGCATCCGCATCGAGTTGCCCCAGCCCGACCCGTTGATCACCAAGCAGATCACCTCGGTGGTGGCCCCCGACAGCACCGCTCACACGGCAAGCACCGTCGCGCCCGGCGACGTGATCAGCTACCGGATCCAGGTGGGCAACAGCGCGGACGCCACCGGCACGCTCGACGACCCATATGTCACCGATTGCGCGGCGATCACCGCCTTCCTGCGCGATCCCGTCTTGACCGTCACGCCGGGTTGGGTTCAGGACCTCGCATACACCGACGCCAGCTGCACCAGTCAGGGTGGCACACCGATCAAGCTCACCTACGTGGGTGCCCCGATCGCCGCGGGCGCCACGGTCACTGCAGCCACGTACACCGTGTACGCAACGCAGTTCGGTGATGCCGAGGGCGTGAGCGCCGCGGGCGACTACCCGAACACCGCCACCGTCACGAAGACGACCGGTGCCTTCGAACACGGCACGTTGTCGGCGACCGCCATCGCTCGCGTGCCGGCCTTCGTCCACCTCGTCTCGAGCAAGACCGTGCTCGGCGCGCTCGACGAGGCTGCAGCGGCGGGGCCTGGCCCCGATGGCTCGAACGTGGCCGGCCGGACCACCCCTGGCGGCCGGATGACGTGGTACCTCACGATCGGCAACCGCGGCAACGTGGCTGCGAAGGACCCGGTGTACATCGACATCTTCCCCCGCGTCGGCGACACCGGTGTGAAGCGCATCGACCAGCAGCGCAACTCCCAGTGGGCGCCGATCCTGGTGAGCCCGATCGTCGTCCCGACGGGGTGGACGGTGCAGTACTCGACCTCTGCCAACCCCTGTCGTCAGGAGGTCGGCCCGTCGCCATCGAACCCAGCGAACTGGCCGCCCGGCTGCCAGGCACCGAACTGGTCCACCGACACCAGCCTGTTCGCGCTCTCGACCTACAAGTCGGTCCGAGTCGCTCGCGCCGGAAGCGTGGCGATCGGTGCCTCTGGCCTCACGTTCAAGTGGGAGATGCGCGCCCCGGCCTACGACTCGTCGTACGACGCGGGTGGGGTCAGCAGCACGGACCCCTATGAGGCGCTCGTGGGGTGCAACACCGACCCGCCGTCGATGACGCAGGACCCGACCGTCACCTCACCGTGTCCGCGCGCGATCAACTCGTTTGCGTGGTCCGCCGAGGCCGACCCCAGCGGGGTGCCTGCCGAGCTCAACCCGGGCCGTATCTCGTCGGAGCCGACGCGCTCGGGCATCCAGGTGACCGCGCTGCCGCAAGGCAACGGCATCGGCGACCGGGTGTGGAACGACACCGACTACGACGGCATGCAAGATGGTGGCGAGAACGGCGTGCCCGGCGTGTACGTCGAGCTCTTCAAGTGGGACAGCCTGTTGAGCCAGTGGGACCTCTACGGCTTCACCTACACCGACCCGAGCGGCACCTATCGCTTCGACAACGAGGCGACGAGCGGCGCGCTCGGGCTGCCGAACGGCCAGTACAAGGTCCGCTTCTACCCACCCTCGATCTGGAACGTGTCGCCGCAGGATCGTGACGGGCTCGGCTCGTCCGACCTCGACACCCCCGGCAACGGCAACACCGACAGCGACCTGCCGCGCACCCCCACGGGCACCGGTTCGAGCGGTGCGGTCACCGGCATCGACTACTACGAGACCACGTCGGTGGACCTCGATGACACGGTGCAGGACGAGCGCGACGCGAGCTGGGACCTCGGGCTGTGGACGCCGGCACCCGCCCTGACGATCGACACGGTCACCAAGGACAGCGCATGGGCCGATGGTTCCGCAGGTGACGGGGTGACGATCCTCCAAGGACGCCCGGTCACGTGGATCTACACCGTCACGAACACGGGCAACACCCGACTCCAGAACGTTGCGGTGTCGGACAACAACGGAACCACCGGGACGACGGGTGACGACTTCAACGTGACGAGCTGCACGCTCATCGGCAACGGGACGAACGCCGATGGGCTGAACAGCTCGGCGACCGCGCCGATCGCGTTGAACCGCGGCGCGTCGATGGTGTGCACCGCCACCGGGGTGGCGGGCGCATCCACGTACACCAACCGTGGCACGGTCGTGGGAGCGCCTCGGTTCGACGACGGCACGCTGATCACCAACGGGAGCCCGCCGGCGACCGTGACGGCGAACGACCCGTCGAGCCACCTCGTCGGCACGTACGACTTGGCGCTCACGAAGACCGTCGGCGCCCCCGACTTCGCCACCGGCAACGTCGTGTTCTCGATCATCGTGCGCAACCAGGGAACGGTCGCGTCGGGCACCTACGACATCACTGACGCATTGCCCGGCATCGGCCTCAGCTACGTCTCGAGCTCCGTCACGCCCACCACGGTCAACTCCAGCGCGCTGGTGTGGTCGGCGCAGCCGAGCCTCGCAGCCGGCGCGACTGCAGCAGCGATCACCGTGACGATGCGCATCGACGACTGGACGAAGCGCCCGTGGCGCAACCTCGCGGAGATCAGTGCCGATTCGTCGGCCGCCGTGCAGACCGGCGGCGTCTCGACGCCGACCCAGGATGTCGACTCGACGCCGGACGCCAACGCGGCGAACGACATGCCGAACCCGAAGACCTACGGCCCCGTCGGCAGTCCCACCGCTGGCGGCGCCGACAACACCTCGATCACCGAAGCAGGCACCGGCACCGACGGCGAGGACGACGCCGACATCGCCGATCTCGCCACCGCGCCGACCTACGACCTCGCGCTGGCCGTCGTGGCCGACGCGACCGGTGTCGTTGCGAATGGTGACGGCGCGATCGCCTACACGATCACGGTGCAGAACCAGGGCAACGTCGACTCCGGCACCTACACGGTCACCAACACGGTGCCCGCGGGCCTCACGGCGACAACGCCCGTCCCCGGCGGTGGCGCGGTCAGCGCCGGACCGCCCACCACCATCACCTGGACCGGCACCAACCTCACGCCGGGCTCGACGGCGACGTTCTCGTTCACGGCGTCGATCAGCGACGTGAACGCGCGCAACTTCCGCAACATTGCGGAAGTCAGCGACGATGCCGCGCAGAGCCGGTACGCGGTGGACGACGTCGACTCCACGCCCGATGCGATCACGAGCAACGACATGCCGAACCCGAAGACGTACGGGCCGGTCGGCAACCCGACGTCGGGCGGCGCAGACAACACGACGGTGAGCCAGGCCGGCACCGGCACTGACGGCCAGGACGACGCCGACATCGCCGATGTGTCGCTCTCATTCACGAACGCGTACGACCTGGCGCTCGCCGCCACCGTCGACCGCCCGCTGGCGGCATACAACGAGGTGGTCACCTTCAGCGTGACCGTGCAGAACCAAGGCATCCTCAGTGCCCGCCAGTTCACCGTGACCGACCATGTGCCGGACGGGCTGACGCTCGTGAACATCGGCACCGCGGTGAACAACGGCGACGGCACGATCTCGTGGACCATGTCGGACCTTGCGCCCGGCGCGTCGATCACACGCACCTTCACGGCGATCGTCGCCGACTTCACCAAGCGACCGTTCCGTAACATCGCCGAGGTCAGTGCCGACTCGGCATCGACGTACTCCTCTGCCGGCGAGACGGTCACCGACCAAGACTCGACGCCGGACACCAACATCGCCAACGACGGCAACTACGGCCCCGTGCTGGCCGGCCGGGCGATCGACAATGTCGATGTCGGCGCGACGCCGGCGATCAACGCCGCGGGCGTCGGCGCCGACTCACCGGGCAGCGGCGGTCAGGACGACGCCGACATCGCCGACGTCGACGCCCTGGTGGTATACGACCTCGCGCTGGTGAAGACCGGGCCGGGTGTCGTCAACTCGACGTACGAGGCGACCTTCACCATCACGGTGGCCAACCAGGGGAGCGTCCCGTCCGGTCCCTACAGCGTCACCGACCAGGTGCCCGCCGGGATGACGGCGACGGGAGCCAGCAACGGCGGGTCGCTGGCGACACCGACCACTGCGGTCACCTGGACCGGGCTGCCGAGCATCGCCCCCGGAGCCACCGCCACGCTCACCGTGACGTTGCGGGTCAGCGACTGGAGCAAGCGACCCTTCGCGAACTTCGCCGAGATCACCGCCGACTCGGCCGCGTCGTACTCGACCACCGATGTCACCGTCGGCGACATCGACTCGACGCCGGGTGACGTCGCCACGACGGGCGTCGACAACACGACCATCGCCGAGGCCGGGGTGGGGGCCGACGCGGGCTTCGACGACGAGGACGTCGCCGCGCTCGTTCCCGACGTGGTCTACGACCTCGCCCTCATGAAGACCGTCGCCGCGCCGACCACGCTGTGGAACGGGCAGCCGGTCTTCACGATCTCGGTCCAGAACCAGGGCAACGTGCCGTCGCTCGGGTTCACGGTCACCGACCGCCTTCCCGAAGGACTCAGCTTCGTGTCTGCGACCGCCGGGGGCACGTTCACGCCGGGCCCCGTCGGCGGTACCGGTTCGGTGGTGTGGCAGCTGCCGTCCCTCGCCGCAGGTGCCACCACGTCGGTGCAACTCGTCCTTGCGGTGAGCGATGTGACCAAGCGCCCCTTCGTGAACCGTGCCGAGATCACGAGCGACTCCGCTTCGCTGTACTCGTCTCCGGGAGGTCCGGTGGCCGATGTCGACTCGGTGCCTGCTGACGTGGCGACGAGTGCGGCCGACACCATCGTGATGACGCAGGCAGGTGTCGATGGCGACGCGGGCTTCGACGACGAGGACATCGCAGCGATCGACGTGTCGATCCGCTACGACCTGAGCCTCGTGAAGCTGGTGCGGACGACCGGGAGTCTGGCCAAGGGCTCGATCGTCGGGTACGACGTTCGCGTCACCAACGAGGGCAACGTTCCCTCAGGCACGTACAGCGTCGAGGACCTGCTGCCGGCCGGGATGGAGTACGTCTCGTCGAGCGATGGTGGCGAGGCAGTCGGGATGGTGATCACGTGGACGAACCTCCCGTCGCTGATGCCCGGCGAGACCAAGGTGCTCGCCCTCGACGCCCGCCTGGTCGACGTCAAGCAGCCGTCGTACGTGAACCGCGCTGCGGTCACGAAGGACGGGTCAAGCCTCTACTCGGGCACGACGGTCGAGGTGAGAGACGTCGACAGCACGCCGAGCAAGATCGACCCCGGCCTCCCGCTGCCCGAGATCGACACGGCGTCGTTCGTGGCGCTGCCGGTTCGCCAGGTGCAGGCGGACAACAACACGTTGCCGAGCACGGGTTCCGACACCGGAAGCACGTTGTCTGCCGCCGTGGCGGGGATCGCGACCGGCGTGATGCTCCTCCTCATCGGACGCCGCCGCCGAACTCAGTCCTAGATGGTGAGGCGGTCGATCGCTTCCTGCTTCAGTCGCTTGTAGTCGAGCTTGCCGTTGGCGGCACGGCCGACCGTGTCGATGGTGAGGATGCGCTTCGGCGACTTGTACGCAGCCAGATGCTCGCGCACGTGCGCGATCAGTGCGGCCTCGTCGATGGGGTCGGTGCCGTGCGGTTCGACCAGCGCGGTGATCGACTCGCCGAAGCGCTCGTCCGGCACGCCCACCACCGCGGCGTCGGCGACGGTCGGGTGCGTCTTCAACGCCTCCTCGACCTCCTCGGGGAACACCTTCTCGCCGCCCGTGTTGATGCACTGGCTGCCACGCCCGTAGAGCTTCAGCGTTCCGTCGGCCTCGACCTCGGCCCAGTCACCGGGGATACTCCACCGGACGCCCTCGAACGTGATGAACGTCGACGCGCTCTTCGCCTCGTCCTTGTAGTAGCCGACCGGCGTACGGCCGCGCAGCGCCACACGGCCGCGCTCGCCCGTGCCGGGCAGCACCTCGCGGCCGTCCTCGGTGAGCACCTTCGTGTTCGGGCCGAGGGCGAACTTCGCGACGCTCGACGCACCCGTGCTCGTGTCATTCGCAGCGCTCTCGGCGGTGGTGGTGTTGCTCGCCATGCCGATCGCCTCACTGCTGCCGAGGCTGTCGATCATGATCAGCCGGGCGTTGTGGCGCAGCAGGCCACGCTTGGTCTCGGACGCCCACATCACACCGCTCGAGATGATGACCCGCAGCGACGAGATGTCCCAGCGGTCGGGCTCGGCGTCGAGCGAGCGCAGGATCGGCTTGGCGAACGCATCACCCACGATCGAGATGCTGTTGACGCGGTGCTCCTCGATGGTGGCGAGCAGGTCGACCGGGTCGAAGTGCCGGTTCACCAACGTGACGACCGAGCCGGCCAGTGCCAGGTTCCACATCGCGTTGAACGCACCGGTGCCGTGCATCAGCGGCGCAGCGGGCAGGTTGCGCGGGCCGGGCTTGGCCATGCGGGCGTCGAACTCGTCCCAGCCGGGCACAGCCGGCAGCGGCCGCTTCGAGGCGGCGTCGAGGCTGCCGATCATGTCGTCCTGGCGCCACATGACGCCCTTCGGCATGCCGGTGGTGCCGCCCGTGAACAGGATGTAGAGGTCGTCGGGCGAACGGCCCCACGAGGGCACCACACGGCCGTCGGCCGCCGCCGCAGCGGTCTCGTACGACACCGCCCAGTCGGGGCAGGGCGCCGTGCCGTCGTCGACCCAGATCCACAGCTTCACCTTCGGGGCGCGGGTGCGCATGTGCTCGCAGCGGTCGGTGAACGAGGCGTGGAACACGACGGCCTCGGCATCGGCGTTGTCCCACAGGTACGCCAGTTCGTCGTCGGTGTAGCGGTAGTTGGTGTTCACCGGCACCAGCGAGGCCTTGAAGAGGCCGAACATGCTCTCGAGGTACTCGGGGCAGTTGTAGAGGTAGTGCGCGACCTTGGCCTGGTGGCCGAGGCCGGCGGCCAGCAGCGTGGCGGCGATGCCGTCGGCGCGGCGGTCGAACTCGGCCCACGTGTACGAGCGGTCGCCCTGCAACTGGGCGAGGGCGTCGGGGAAGCGATCGGCGTTGCGCTCCCAGATCTCGGCGAGGTTCCAACCGGCAGGCGCAGACGATGGTGAAGTCACGACGAGCGAGGGTAGCCCCGCCGTGTCTCCGAGGCCCCGGCCGGACGGCCGAGCGGCCCGACCGGGCGGCGTGCCCCGCGAGAAAGTTCGGGGTTACCCGTCGGTAAGACGGTCACTAAGGTGCATCCATGGATTTCCACCTGCCTGCCGCCGATGACCCCCGTCGCATCACGGTGCGCGAGTGGCTCGTCGAGCATCCGTCGCCGTCGGGCCGCGAGCTGGCCGAGGCGGGGTACGTGGCCCCGCACTGGCCCGCCCCGTGGGGTCTCGACGCCGACCCGATCCACCAGCTCATCATCGACGACGAGCTGTCGAAGGCCGGTGTGCGGCGCCCCACCAACCCGATCGGCATCGGCTGGGCCGGCCCCACCATCCTCTACGCCGGCACCGACGACCAGAAGCAGCGTCACCTCTTCCCGTTGCTCTCGGGCGAGGAGTTCTGGTGTCAGCTCTTCAGCGAGCCGGGCGCCGGCAGCGACCTCTCCAACCTCGGCACCCGCGCCGTGCTCGACGGTGACGAGTTCATCGTCAACGGCCAGAAGATCTGGACCAGCGGCGCCCAGTACGCGAAGTTCGGCATCCTCATCGCCCGCACCGACCCCGAGGTGTCGAAGTACAAGGGCATCTCGTACATCATCTGCCCGATGGACCTGCCGGGCATCGAGATCCGGCCGATCACCGAGATGACCGGCGGCCACACGTTCAACGAGGTGTTCTTCACCGACGTCCGCATTCCAGCCGCGAACCTCGTCGGCGAGCTGAACGACGGCTGGCGCCTCGCCAAGGTCACCCTCGGTAACGAGCGCGTGTCGCTCAGCACCGGCGGCGTCCTGTGGGGCAACGGCCCCACCGCCAACGAGCTGATCGAGTCGATCCGCGTGCTGCACCCCGACGGCGTCGACGACCCGTTCATGCGCCAGCGCATCGCCGACGTCTACATCGAGCACACCCTGCTCGACCTCATCCGCATGCGCACGCTCACCGCGGCGCTCAAGGGTGAGCAGCCGGGGCCCGAGGCGAGCATCCGCAAGATCCTCGCCGACGAGCACGGCCAGCACGTGATGCTGCTCGCCCGCGACATGATCGGCGCCAGCGCCCTGCTGACCGGTGGCGACGGCACCGGCGAGTTCGTGCCCGGCACCGACACCAAGGGCCTCGGCCCCGACAAGCCCGCCGGCGGCCTGTTCCACCCCGGCTGGTACGACGGGTTCATGTTCAGCCAGGCGCTCACCATCGGCGGCGGCACCGGCGACGTGCAGCGCAACATCGTCGCCGAACGCGTGCTCGGCCTGCCGCACGACGTCAACGTCACCGCCGGGATGAGCTGGTCGGACGCCCAGCGCGCCGCAGGACGCGCCTGATGGCCGCTGTCGATCTCGTCGACGCGGCCGAAGGGATACAGGAGCTCGTCGAGGCGCACGCCGACAAGGCCGAGCAACAGCGGCGCCTGCCCAAGCGGCTGGTGCAGGCCCTGCGCGACGCGCAGTTGTTCCGCATGTGCGTGCCGGCCGCGTACGGCGGGCCCGAGGCCGACCCGATCACGCTCGTCCGGGCGATCGAGAAGGTCGCCATCGCCGACGGGGCGGCGGGCTGGTGCACGATGATCGCTTCGACCACGTCGTCGATGTCGATGTTCATGGACCCCGAGTACGCACGCGCCGTGTACGGCGACGCCAAGGTCATCACCGGAGGGGTGTACGCCCCCAACGGCACGGCGGTGTGCGACGGCAAGGGCTGGCGGGTCACCGGCCGTTGGCAGTGGGGCAGCGGTTCGCAGCACTGCCAGTTCCTGACCGGCGGGTCCCGCACGTCCGACGGGCAGTTCCACCTGATGTACCTCGACGCGAGCGACGTCACCATCCACGACACCTGGTACTCGTCCGGCCTGCGCGGCACGGGCTCGAACGACTTCAGCGTCGACGGCGCCTACGTTCCCTGCGGTCGCTCGGTGCAACCGATGGTCGGCCAAGCGCGCGTCGACATCCCGCTGGCCGCCTTCCCCAACTTCAGCCTTCTCGCCGCGGGCGTCGCGGCGGTCGCGCTCGGCATCGCCCGCCACGCGCTCGACGAGTTCACCGAGCTGGCGCAGGCGAAGACCCCGCTGTTCGCGTCGCGCACCATCAGTCAGTCGGGCTCGGCCCAGGCCGAACTCGCCCGTGCCGAGGGTGTGCTCCGCTCCGCCCGCGCCTTCCTGCACGACGAGCTCTCCGGCGCCTGGGATCGTGCCTGCGCCGGCGACCCCGTCGACGTGGCCACGCGGGCACGCATCCGGCTCGCGTGCACCCACGCGGCCACGTCGGCGGCTGCTGCCACCGACGTCGCCTACACCCTGGGCGGCGGCACCTCGGTCTACGAG
>Ga0247831_1007791_pt1 | contig 11711 bp, 7 predicted proteins | sample LaCruzMarch2015__9_FD_192406 | JGI IMG/M metagenome (GOLD analysis project Ga0247831, IMG submission 192406) | Freshwater microbial communities from meromictic Lake La Cruz, Castile-La Mancha, Spain - LaCruzMarch2015_1m | ecosystem: Environmental > Aquatic > Freshwater > Lake | place: Spain...
GCCTACTCAAATCAAATGAAGAAATCCCCACAAGACCAACCGACGAAGGATGGAACCAAACTCCCAGACCTCAGCCCCAACCTGCACCATGTCCCACCCCTGAACGAAGACGTTAACAAAGACAGCAATTCACGAGGAGAACAAGTCCAAACCAGTTGTCTCACTCAAACCCATCTCCGCCACCAGGATCGCCACCTCAACGCCGACAGCAAGCACCACCGCCACCCCCTTCGCCAAGGCGAGACAGGGAGCAGGGAGCCTCCACCGCAACGAGCAGAACACAGAGACAGAGATTGGATAGCGGCAAACGTTGGAAAAGTTAGGTACGACTCGTTGAGAATACTTGAACTAAGAGAATGAGCAACAGAAGGAGAAGTGAAAGCAGCCTACTGAGCAATGTCCAGAATTTACCATCCAGACAAGCACAACTCAGGATTCACTGGTATGTCTGATGAGGAAGCAGTTGAATTCTTTCAACATCTGAACAATACACACAGCTACTTACGAGAGATAATGTAACCGATACAAGAAGAAAGGAAGAAATATGAGAAAACGAATTATGATTTGGAAATGCAGGAAGGAGAGATCTACTAGATATACCCTCACAGAGCATTTTACTTGATTTTTGGGTGCATTTCAAGTGAACTATGAGGTAAGCCCTACAGACTCCAGCACATGCAGGTACAATTCCGTATCTCTGGCAAGAATTCATCAAATCAATACTTTTCGTAAGTATAGTAGAGTAGGTTAAGGAAGTAAAGAATACAGTTACAGCAGTTACTGACACAGTTGTGAAGAATCATTGAGCAATGCCCACGCGCCGACCACCAACATGCATGCAGTTTCAGCACGGAGGATGGAGGAGCCAAGCGATACGCACTTGACTGGGGAACCTCCCATACCTTTGTACTTGGAACAAATTTCATCAAAAATTAACTCCTCCTCGGCAGACCATCCTCCCTCTGGTCCCACCAGGAATGCCACTCTATTGTTCTCTTGTAGGGCTTGCAACACCGGTACCACCCCATCAGTGCGGCGTTCTCTGCAAATTAAAAGCGTCCTCCACTCATTCCGTTTTTTTGAGGACTCACTACTGATAAATCTGAAGCTTGATTCATCCATATCTCCCACGTCCGCACTCTCTTCCCATTCAAGGCACCATTTCTGCAGGTAATCTTTCACAGTACATAGTTCATTGCGGGTCTTCCCAGACCTTGTTGAAATTGAATCAATCATTATCATTGGAACGTTCAATCTCTCACATTGTTCGGAGGCCTCAATCGATTGTAGTTGAAGCTTGCATGACTGCAGCACATTATCACCAACATCATTAAAGACAGGACCCCTAAACAAAGACATCAACGCGTTATCCTCCATCCGATCTGAAGCGATCGGAATCATTCTACCGACTCCTATTTCCGTGCATTTTTCGATCATGATTTTTGTTCTAGGCTGCTTTTTGAGTGGTACGAATAGCAGCCACGGCCTCATTTCGTCAAAAACTCGGTCCTGTGGCCTCAATTGAACGACACACTCGGCCACTAGCGACGTTCCACAGTCTGCGCCATGCACGTTTAGCGCTTTGCTTATGCCCGCGATTGAAACAGTCGATGGCGCAGGGACAACCCTTGCCAACCATTCTCCGTCGTCCCCGTTGAATATCCGTATTCTCCCTATGGCGCTATCATCGTCGACATAGTGTTTGTTTCTTCTCTTCCTTTTGAAAATGCGCATGACGTTGATGAGACGGTGCGCTTGTTCTGGTGAGAGGAGAACCAGTGTCCCCGTCGACAATGCGTGGCCAGATCCGACGTATAGTCGGGGCAGCGACTTGTGGTCCCCCCTCTCTTCCTCTGCCACTCGCCCTGGCAAATCGGCGGTGGCTCCAAGTGATGACAACGGAGGTCCTCGTCGCCTGAAGGCTTGTATGATACAGAGGACCATGCCCGCTTCGTCTGGCCTAGATGATGCAGTCGCGACGGCGAGGGAAAAAACGACAAATAATAGATGAGTGGGGTTCATCGCATCGTAGTCGTCTCTTCCTCGTAAAGGAGGAGGCAGGGAGGAGGAAACAGTCGTTTGTTCCCGCCGCAGCAATTATTCTCGAGGAGGTTTGTGGACAATGGCGGACAACAACACTACTGCTGCCGCTGCGGCACGAGGGATGATTGGCGAAGAAGTTGAAAGCAATAGTATCACACCCAATGACTTAGTTGAATTAGTCCGGGCAGTAAAATTTGCAAATACGAACGCAAGTATCCGAGAGGTGCATGCAGAAATTTCAATTACCATGGCACAATCCAACTACCCGACATATGCTTTCTTAAAGGATGTTAAGTTAAATGATGTGAAAAAGGTTTGGAAGAAGGCTATAAAGGGAGGAAAAGTAGTTCAAGACGAAGAAGGAGTAGTAACATCTACTACTGATAAGGTTTCTCAAACTGTTACTACTACTACATCTCATGGAGAGAGTAACGAGACTTCCACGAAAGCTACGTCAACAATGACGACCAATGATGGATCACCTAGTATCCCTGCAGATGGTATTATTAGATTTTATACTATCGGGGATGGATCAGTTAAGACATTGGTTGAGAATTATTCCAAGCAGTATGCACAAAAATTAGTCAGCATATCAGAACAGACTGAGAGTAGTAGTAGCAGTAGTAGGAAAGATGAGTCCTCATCAAATGACGAGTTTACACATTTCTTTTTAAATGTCCCTGCCGATTTAAGTGGCTCACGTCCACATCAGGCATTAATCAACTATTCTCAAGACAATAACAATATTGATCATAGTATTAGTGGTGGAAGCGGGAAGAAGAAGAAGAAGAAGGGTGATAAAACAGTGTCACCCTCCTTTTCCTCCTCCTCATCATCATCGTCAAATGGCAATAGTAAAAAATGTGAGATATTCAAGATACAAATAGCCGCACTTCCACCGGGAATGGGAAATGTACTCACGCCCATGTTGTTGTACAATAAGGATAGATCCGCCAAAACCTTCCTCCATCCACCATCATCATCAACATCAGGTGATAATAATGATGAGGATGATGATGATGATGGAGGGTATAATAAAATACGGTCTATGATAATAGAGAATGGTAGTACTGGTGCATTGGGTGTGACGGGTGGTACGAAGGCATACTTTTATGGTTATACAACAAAAGTAACAAGTGAATTATTGTCATCAGGGGTAGTAGTAGGTGCTACTGCGGCTGCAACCAATGATATTGTATCAATACGTACTACAGAACTAGTATTAAATCAAACCTGGTAAAGTACAACAGAGTGAGCAGTAGAGAGAGAGAGAGAGAGATTAGATTTATAATCTATAGCATTTTATTTTGTTATCCATCATCATCGATCACGCTCAAATCTCCATACTACCTGACCATAATTGAATTCCTTCGAATTGCCATGCAATGATGTTGATGGTGGATAAAATTTTGATTCACAAATCAACACATCCTCCCTCTCCTTGTCATTATTGTCATTGCCGTTACTGCTACCGCCACGTTGTTGCTGTTGTTGTTCCAAGTAACGTACAGTCTCAAAGTAACCGCCCATGACATTGGGCTTGCCCCTTAATATCGATTTATGCCTAGTACCATTATTTATCCAATATGCCTCGATATATACCGTATCGCCATCCGGGTCGATAATTGTGACATTGGTCGGCGCATCGAACGATGACGTTAGTAGCGTACGATTCCAATCCCCGACGGGATTGGTGGCAATAATCATCAACTCGCGTCCGTCATTCAATTGACGTATGTGTTCTTTTTGGAATGCTATCCCATTGACCAGTAATTTGCGATACAGGTACGGTCGACGACAATTCGACAAGTAGGCATCGTATTCTTCCTTGAATCGTTCGGTAACGATCGGTTTCCACGTGCCCGACAAATTCACGCGACTGGCGGATCGAGTCCGACGACGCGATGATGATAATGTCGTGGTATTGCCGTCGTCGGCACCATTCGCCGCCTCTACCACCACCTTCGAGGCCACGTGGCGTTGCTCGTCATCGCCCTTTGGCACGACAACATTATCCAATAACGTTCGTCGATTTTCGAACTCACGAGGCGATGTCGGATACCGATCGACGTTGACTGGCAATAGCTCATCGTCTTCGTCTTGATGAGATGCACGTTGTCGTTTCTTCGACATCGTGATCTCATCATCGTCACGAGTATTATCCCTAACAACCTGCATGGGCGAGACGTTATGTTTGGACCACACCTCATCATCGAGCAAACTACGAAAGCGACGTATATATTCTAATAAACGTTGCCGTTTAGATGATGATGTTGGCGGTAGTTGACCGCCGCCATCCGTCGTCTTCGTGGACGGAGGCGTCATTGACAATATTGCGAGTTTGGATTGTTGTTGATGATGATGTCGTGGAGGGTGCCGGAGTCGTCGATACCGATGACCGGCATCGAGGCAGGAATTGAGGCCTCCGATGCCAATGGGCACAACAACAAACACGGCACTGCCGCTGCACGGTAATGATGTAACGAAAAGAAGAAGGAGGACGCCTTTTGCGGCGTTGGCAACTCGGTCCATGATCCAACCGACGAGCGACGGATGTCTGGCCTTCTCCTCTCACAATGAGGAGAGAAACAGAATGATAGCCGTCAAGGCACAAGCGGCATCATAATATATCATGGCCGGTCCAACGGCATCATCATCCACGGCCCTGCCTCCCCCCGCCGACGATGTCACCCGTTACGCCCTCTCGCCCGAGTCCGAGCTGCGTCTCGAGGTGCCCGCATTGCTCGCTTCCGATTGCACCGCGACGTTGAGATCCGGCTCGGCCGAGCTATTCGGCGCCGAACTCCCCCTCTGTAGTTCGTCCTCTCCTTCCAATAACGCCGTACTATCCGATAATAGATGTATACGATTATGTCCCAATACGAAGGTTGCGATATATACCTGGCACGGATGCGTAATCGACGTAACGAACGTGAACAAGCTGGACATTGCGTACGTTAGCGACGAAACGAATGCCAACGTGGCGTACGTCAATACGCACGCTCAATTGGAGGCCATGCGGGACGAGGCATACACCGCCACTGCCGCCGCTGCGGATGATGATGATGGACGACGGCGCGGCGGCGGCGCGGGGCCGAGGGTACTGCTCGTCGGGCCCGCCGATTCCGGCAAGACGAGTCTGGCACGCACCCTAATGGCATATGCCATCAAGCTCGGCCGTACGCCTCTCCTCGTGGACATCGACGCATCGCAGAACATGTTATCCGTGCCGGGGACGCTGGCGGCATTGGCGCCCGCGCCGGATATGATGACGGCGAATGCGTTCGCTTCGTCGCACGCGATCGTGACCGGACCATCCTCGTCGTCATCTTCTGGCGGCGGCGGTCGGCCGATCGTGCTATGGTACGGATCGCAGGATATTACCTCCCATCCGGACTTGTACAAGTCGCAAATTACCAAATTGGGGTCGTTGATTGATAATCGATTATCGCACGATGTCGATATGAATGCCTCGGGGATTATCGTCAATACGAGCGGTACCATAGAAGATGTGGGATATCATTATCTATTACATGCCATTGATGAATTTCATATTAATGTGGTATTAGTGCTGGGGCACGATCGGTTGTATAGTATGCTCGGGACGCATTTCAAGAACAAACTAGCGAATAATAATTATGATGATGATGGTATGATGGGAGGAACTGCACCAGTTGCAGTATCAGCGGCGGCACCGCCACCTAAATTGATCAAACTACCACGGAGTGGAGGTGTGAGCGAACGTGACTCTACATTCCGTCGTATATCACGATCATCATGTATCAAACGTTACTTCTATGGCGGCGATACTACTACCACGGCTGCTCCGATGGGTCCACGATTATACAGTCCATGTTTACTCGAAATTAAATTATCAAATGTACGCATACATCGAATTACGAATATATCATTATCATCGGCATTATTGGCAATCGGGGCCAAGCAGAGTACCGACCCCATCCAATTAATCACTTTATCGAATTCGGATATTACCACGAGGCATCAGCATGCGTTACTTGGGGTATGTCATCCGGGTGCTGTCGAAAAGTATGAATCATCAATAGCAGCTGGAGGAGGAGGTTCGGCACGAGATTTGTGGTTGAGTGGTGTGGCGGGGTTTGTGGTGGTCGAGAAAGTTAATGTTGATGCTGGTACGATAAGCTTACTCTGTCCTTGTGCGGGGTGTTTACCAAGTTGTCATTTACTTATTGGTGATGTCTATTGGATGGAGTGATGAATTATAACCTAATAATAATACGATCTTTTAATCGACTCCTTAGCGAAGTTCCGCATAGGTGATTTTCTGACATAAAGTGAAAAGCGTCATTTTTTTTGAAACTGTAACTGAAACTAAATGCCAACTCTCATGACGATTACCACGTCGACCATCGTCGCGCCTACTGCGGTGCTTGAACCAAACACCATGCTTCGGAGAGGAGATGAGAGTGGCCTCGACAACATCAATCCCACTGGTACGAACGACTCGACCTCGGAAGCTGATAATTCCGGACGCCGTAGTGTCGACAAGAAGATTATGAGTAGGAGCAGTCGTGGCCGCAGCATTACCAACGTTGCAAGTTACAAGGACAATGACAATAGCGAGTCTGAGGAAGACAATGACGAAGATATTGAGGATGACAAGTCTCTTGTATCCTTCCGCCACGCCGACACAGATATCCCCCCGAGTCAACCTCTTCCCGACCTCGTTCCGAGCCAAATTCAAATGAGCCTGCCGGATCCAAACCGGCCATACTTATCCCAATTTCATTGGCAATCCTACGGGAACAGCTATTGGATTGAGCGCGGGATAGATGACATCTGGTGTGCGAGTCAGGATATGGCCAGCGTCGAGCGTGCCCTCCGTGACAACGAAGTGACGGAGGATGTGAATTTGAAAGTAACAATAAATGGCTGGGGTACTCGAAACAAAGCTCCGTACCACCCAGACCTTCTACCCAGCTGGGAGGAGTTCATCTCTACTCAGATGTACAATCGGAGCAATCTGAAGACATTCCGAGTTGATGACATTGAATTACCACCCTTGCCTTTCCTCGAGCAGAAACTCCTCCCGGTGTTGAGAAGCCAACCAAAATTGTACAGTTTGGAACTTCGGAACTGTGGCTTGAAATCCAACGACTTTACTCACATCTCTGACTTCATCCAGAACAATACGTCGCTATCGATACTTGACCTTTCGTCAAATGTGATCGAATCAGTCGAAGACGCAAACTGTTTGTCGACGGCCATCGCCAATCATGCGGAGCTTTCCTTCGTAAACCTCTCAAGTTGTGGCCTTGGCGAGGTTCATGGACAGGATCCCATACGATTAGAGTTAGTGCTCAATGGCTGCAAGAAGTTGAAGAGCCTCATCATAGATGGGAATCTTATTCACGGTGCTAGTTTACGCGTTGTCGCAGATTTTCTCACTGTCACCACTGAGCTGACTATATTCAGCATGAACAATTATCGTTTAGTGATCAGGTGGGCAAGGAAAAATATGAAGAATGGTATCATTCTCGAAGCGGACGACGTCAAAGCATTGACCAGAGCTCTGAAAGCGAACACATCGCTACGTCAACTCTGCCTCGGAAGAAATGGTCTTCGGCTCCCATCCTTCATGAGCAAATCTGTTATCAAGAATTTGACCCATCTAGATCTCTCAGGAAATGAAATGAGAGCGCCGGGTGCGAAAGTGGTAGCGCAATTCCTATCAAAAAATCGAACCTTGACGGAGCTTAATCTCGCGGACAACCAAATTCCTTCGACAGCTGCATCCGCATTAGGAGCGGCGTTGAAGCGGAACACGACTCTCGAGCATCTAGATCTAAGTTCGAACTCGTTTACAGACAAGTGCGTTCCTGCATTCGGTAAGTTCAAACCTTCACTTAAGTACTGATGACTAGCATTTTCCTTGCATCCTCTTACCACTCCAATATTGTGCAGTTGATGCATTGAAGAATAATAGGACTCTTCTGTCTCTTGATCTTGGCGATTGCAACATCAAAATCGTTACTGGACGGACGGTGCTCATTCACAGTGCATTGTGCGACACGACATCCCTACAGGCGATTGTGGACTCAAATCACGTTTGCCAGCTGACCGTGTCCAGTGGTAAATCGACGTATATGAACTACCGCACGCAGGAGGATGAGATGAAGAACATCAATGTACTCGCACTCGTCAACGAGGGAAAGAAAATCCGCTACAAGGTCGTCCTTGCTCTGTTTACGACCCATCCAGACGTATTCAATCCAAACCTATTCAATCCTCGTGGGTTTGATGACGTTCCTCTCGAGCTGATGCCACGGCTGTTGGAAATAGCTCAGCAAGATCTCGGTCATGATGGCTTCGGTGAAGAGATTTGTGGTAAGCGCACGAGGTATGGACACCCTTGGTATGGACGAGATCCAGCACTCAGCCGAATTTACGAGGTGATGATGGGTTGGAATACGCCATTGCTCTTCGTGAGAGGCCCTGGTGAGCTTCCTCGCAAGAAGAAACAGCAAAGCAAGGTGCTTGATAGCAAGATGTCCGTTAAGAAGCGTAAACGCAAGGCATCTGATGATGATGAGTGGAAACCACGCTGATTTGAAGCTATAGAAGACATAGTATGATTGAATTCATGTCAACAGTCAAAGCATAGTGATTGCTGAAGCCATATGGGTTGAAAATGAATCGTAACTTCTTGCTGGTCTCCTTGATGTAGAGTTATTGTGCTACAATAATATTCAGAATTCTGCCTTGTACAAATATGATCTTCTTCATGTCTTTGCCATCTACCTGGTTGAAGACACTTTGAACTCTCATAGCTTCGGCCATCGCCTCATCTTGATTAGCATCCTTAGAAATTTCGATTTCTCCCCTCGTCTTCCCATTCACTTGAACCCCCATCCTTACTGTATCGTCTACACACAATGCCTCGTCGTAATTAACCCATGAATGATATGCTAACGAGTTTTCATGTCCAAGGAGACTCCAGCATTCTTCGCCAAGATGTGGTGCAAATGGAGAGACCATGAGAATAAGTTTTTCGACCGCCTCCCGTGGGACTGCGTTTTTCAACGATATCAGATGATTAGTAAGAACCATCATAGCGGATATGGCCGTATTGAAAGACATATTGTCTATGTCCTCTGTTACCTTCTTCATCGTCTTATGCAGTATCTTGGTCGTTTCGGAGTCCATTTTCGCGGCACCACCATTCTGCAAAGCTGACTGAACGACATTGTACACCTTATTCTGAAACCTGACAACTCCAGCAACTTGACTAGTCTGCCAAGGTTTGACGGCTTCCAAGGGGCCCATGAACATTTCATACAGACGGAGCGCATCCGCCCCATGTGCATCGACTACGTCGTCTGGGTTCACCACATTTCCACGAGATTTCGACATCTTCTCACCGTCCGTGCCGAGGATCATACCCTGATGGACTAGCTTCTGAAATGGCTCAGGATGCTTTGTATAGCCCAAATCGAACAAAACCTGATGCCAAAACCTGGCATACAGCAAATGTAAAACAGCGTGCTCGGCACCACCAACATATAAATCCACGGGCATCCAGTCCTCATCTAGTTCAGGACTGAATGCCTGATCGACATTCGTCGGATCAAGAAAACGAAAGTAATACCAACACGATCCAGCCCATTGAGGCATGGTATTCGTCTCACGTGCGTACCACTTACCGTCACGTTGGAAGTATCTCCAATCCTTGGCCCGGGCCAAACATCCCGCTGGGTCATCACCGGGAGAGAAATTCTCCATCTCAGGCAGTGTCAATGGCAAATCGGCCTCATCGACGGGAAATGGCATATCGTACCGTATCACATGTTCACACCCATCCTCTCTGGGATTGACATCGAGGGGATTCACACCCTCGGGAAAGTCCACGGGAAAGTAAATTGGTATAGGTTCACCCCAGTAGCGTTGTCGCGAGAATACCCAATCACGAAGTTTGTACGTAACCTTTGGCCCACCGGAGGATAGATCGACTAGTTTAGCTGTAATTGCCTCCTTTGCCTCGCTTGTTGTCATTCCATCGAACTCGTTACTGTTCATGCTAACACCATGCTCCGTAAATGCTTTCGGACTAACATCGTCATTTGTATTGTCTATGTCGATGTCATTATTTTCAACGTCCACCGTCGTCTTCTTCTTCACGACCCACTTGACGTCTAAGCCAAACTTGGTTGCAAATTCCATATCCCGATCATCGTGTGCAGGTACAGCCATAACAGATCCAGTACCATATGATCCAAGGACATAATCACCAATCCATATGGGTATTTTCTGTCCCGTTAATGGATGGATAGCATACCCTCCGGTAAAGACACCCGTCTTTTCTTTTGCGGAAGTCCGATCAAGGTCAGAACGAGATGATGTTATACGAACATAGTCATCCACCTCTACTTTCCGATCAGAACTAGTTACGAATGGTACTAAAGGATGTTCGGGTGCAAGTGTCAAGTATGTTACCCCGTACAAGGTATCAGCACGTGTGGTAAATACTGTCACTTTCTTCTTCGTCTGATCATCATCAAGTCCACCATCAAGTGCAAAATCAATTTCTGTACCAATACTTTTACCAATCCACTGTTCCTGCGCCACCATCGTGCCACTTGGCCACTCTAATCCATCTAATCCAGCCTGTAATTTATCAGCATACTCCGTAATCCGTAACACCCATTGTCGTAATGGTAATCGTATGACTGGATGATCGCCACGTTCACTTAATCCATTAATAACCTCTTCATTGGCTAATACCGTCCCGAGAGCCGGACACCAATTGACCGATACAGTGCTCTGTTTGGCTAATCCAATTTTATATAATTGGAGGAATATCCATTGTGTCCATTTGACATAGTTGACATCGGTCGTGGCCAGTTCCTTCTCCCAATCGTACGAAAAGCCCAACATTTTCAATTGTCGACGAAAGTTATTAATATTGGCGAGCGTCGTAACCTCGGGACGCGTGCCGGTATTAATGGCAAATTGTTCAGCCGGCAGACCAAAGGAATCCCACCCGATGGGATGTAAGACGTCGTGTCCAGTCATGCGCCAATAACGTGCCATGACATCCGAGGCTGCGTGTATTTATTTCGGGGGTGAGTATTAAGGAGGAGGAGGAAGAAACTTCATAAAGGTCTAAATGATGACCGCACGCCGCATCGTAATACGAAACTCACCAGTATATCCCTCGGGATGTCCCACGTGCAATCCCGCTCCGCTGGGATAGGGGAACATATCAAGCACGTACTTTTTCTCCTTTGCACTTTTCACAATCGTTCCATCGGCAAGCGTAGTACGACGTCGCGGCGTACTAAACGTCCGATGGTCCTCCCAATATTTTTGCCATTTCGATTCGATCGATGCAAATGGATACACCCCCGATGTTGGCGGCGTGGCGTTGATGATGTTGGTCGTGGTGACGTCTTTCTTCTCTCCTTCGATGGTGCTCATATATCGAATTGTTCCCGTAGTCACGGCGCGTTGACGCACAATGCCGCCAATGCGTCGTCTGCCGACAGCGGCAGGAGGACGGAATGCCTTTACCACGACCACACGAGCGGCGGACGAGATCATCGCCATCCCCAAGAGATGCTCGAGTTTCATCCTCGCGAACAAGTAGTTTGTAGTCCTCCTGGTTCCCGCCCAAGCCCTAGAACCCCACG
>Ga0247831_1007792_pt1 | contig 11709 bp, 8 predicted proteins | sample LaCruzMarch2015__9_FD_192406 | JGI IMG/M metagenome (GOLD analysis project Ga0247831, IMG submission 192406) | Freshwater microbial communities from meromictic Lake La Cruz, Castile-La Mancha, Spain - LaCruzMarch2015_1m | ecosystem: Environmental > Aquatic > Freshwater > Lake | place: Spain...
TTATGCCCCAACACCTTCCATAACCATAATCCAACAACTAGGATTAGGTATTACTCACGCCTTTAGCACTCTCATCATCAACTCCTTCAAAAAGCTTGTCAATTCTCAGACATCACCAGCCTTTGATCACTATGACTTCCTGTTGCCTCGCGACCAAATTGTTGGTTTATTGTTAGATAACTCACTAGATGTAGAAATGTAAAAAAATAGACACACAATCCACAGGGAGAAATGAGTCGCGCTTCTCATTAATAAGCAAAAAATAGTAAAAGAAATCTAAACGTCACTATCGTTAAGTATATTTTGTCACTATTTGGACAAACACTGTCACTATTTGGACAAACAATCTGTCCGGGCCTTCGGGTGTGTCCAAAACGCTCCCTGGGGATACCTTTCAAATCCACGTAGGAACTCCTAACATTCTAAAAAACTGTCTCCAAATTCGGAGTTAATGCTAGGTACATCTTGTTTTGTGAAATAATGGATTCTAGGTGAGCAGAGACAGTTCATCCTGTCACTCTCTTCTATTCCGGTACTTCCCCAACTAACTAGTAAAGGGAGGGCGATCAATAACTTTAATGTATTTATTCATCCACCAATTTATTTATCCCCTGAGGTGTGCTTCAGGCGCAGCACTAGGGATTTTCCGGAGTAGGATGAGTTTCTCCGCTTCTCAACTTTAGTGCCTGCGGCGATTCACAATCAACGTCACAGACTTTGTACCATTCCAACCGCTTGACTGTAAACACGACCAACGCACAAGCGCCGGCATTCCACCGCCCATTCGATACACATGATTTTGATGTGTGGTTACTGGATCAATAGAGTTGATCCATCCCTCGTCAACTGCCAAGAATGAATCGATTACGCTACCTCAGCCGGGGAATGCGTCCCAACAGGTGCATGCTCCGTCGCTGGACTACGATTTGTTCTTAGTGACGTCTTCACGGAGCTTAAACTTTCACCATGAGTCCAAATAATAGGACTTTTGGGTAAGAGACTGCTTGATACACTACTCCCCAACGCCTCACTCTCGGCCTCGGATTCACTCTCACTTCGCATAGCGTGTCCCTCACTCTCGGCCTCGGATTCACTGTCGTTTCCTCCTCATGATCAATACCAACATCAGCTGACCATTGACATTGCACACCCCCCGATCGACAATGTCCGACTTTAATGCACGTGCAACTGATGCAGCAATGTGTGGAAGTAATACCTCGGCTGCATAGGTGGCTACACATCCACCACCATGTCCATCAATTACTGACCATAATGAAAGGCGGATTAGAGAATTCTTCTCCTCGTCATTATCCACATGATCGATGCTCTCACCATTGCAGCTGCTCCCAGATTTCATTCCTCCACTGTTAGTTGCATTGTTATTGTTAATATCATTGTCATTCCTGCTCTTGTCCCCCCGACGACGACGTGGTATCTTGGGTGGTCTCAATAATATATTGACTAGACTTGAATACCGATCCTCGGAGGGTGCATTAGCATCATGTGTGGATGTCCACATACATGATCGTGGATCCTGGAATACTGGAAGTCCTCCCAGTGGCGTATGATGCCTACTGTCACCCGCATATCGGCTACGTTTCCTTCGTTTGCCACCACTCTTTCGGGGGGAGGAGGATGATTCTGACATCTTCTTCGTCGCGACACCCCCGCCCCCACCTCCAGCGGTTGCTAACTCTGATGATCGACCACCACCAATCCCACTACTATTTCTACCCTCACGTGATGATGCTGATGATGCCACAGATGATGGGGCAGAAACGGTGACAGTTTTCGGGGTGTGAGGGCAATAGTATCCCACCCGCCCCAATCAACGTAGCTGCCGGATCAGGCTGTACACTAATTATTGGACCAACAGCAGTAATAGCAGTACGACTGCGCAATGACGATGCTCGACCTCCTCTACTACTCCCAGCACCAATGCCACTACCAATCATGGACCCCATTCCCGCGACAGAACAGCCTCGCCTTCCTCATCGGAGCTTGCAAAACATGCATGCTGATGAATTATTCTGATGGTTGTTTGACTTTTTCCCGTACACTCGATTGTTAATTTTGCCTACACGTATTACCGGTGGACTGCTGGTTGATTTATGCATGGATATATCATCGTCATTGTTGGGTGGCAACAACGTCGGAGATGACGCTGCGAGATAGCAATTGAAGATACCGATTCAGTAGCAGATACGTAGTCGGATACGTTCAAAAATTCCTTTGTAGAAGATGATTGCAATGTATAATAATTGTTTAGTTTGCGATGAGATGAATGACATGAATGCAAAAACGTAAAGACACTCAACTACTCACCGAAGGAGACGGACCATCTTCAATGGGAGGACAACATGAGGCGTCTATTACCTCATTGGTAGTAGTATGTTGTTCGACATTCTTAGACTACGTCCGATGTTCCGATGTTGACAGTCCATTGCCAGCTACTCACGGTCTAAATTTAATACACTCGAGGCCTCCACTGGTCTATTAATTGGGGGGGGCCATACCAGGGCTGGAGGCAAGGCTGGTGGGACTGTATTGCAATATCTAGAGTGCTGAACGGCTGCGTGACGCGACGAAGGCTTGAGACGGCCCTCTTGTGGGGGGGGCGACGGAAGGAAAAAGAAAGAAAAAAGGCAATAGGCAAGGGAAGAAACCCTGCGACGGCTCTAGGCACTCGAAAACCAGATGAGGCGGGCGGCAGGGGCGGTGCCTATGCTCGCCGTGAAACCACTCTAATGACCCTCCTACCACCATGCTCGCCTAAGTATCTCGTTCTTATCATACTCGTGATACAGAATACATGTCTAGTCCTTTTAATGCGATACAGTCGCACCCGACCTGGCACGATGTATCTAGGTTCGACGGCTGTTTGCTGTGATGAGGCGATGAAGCTATTTACATGTTTGGGTATATTGGCCATATCCTATTTGTGGAGTGTTCGTGATCGAGGTGTGGGATACGATCGATTAGGAATGAGCGAGATGATTGTGCTTGATGATCGTAATGGTGTTGGTAACGAGGAGGACGATGATGATTGTTCATTCCGATCAGTTCAAATTGACAATGCATCAGCGAGGCAACACAATTCATTCCGAGAGTATCTTGGAGAGCAACTGAAATTTGATTTCCGGATGGCAGGTCTTGCAGGTCTATATACACTTCAGAAGAATTTGTTGTATCTGGCAATATCTAATTTGGACGCTGCGGTATTCCAAGTGACATATCAAACGAAGATTCTCGTCACAGCAGTTTTCTCTGTACTACTACTCGGGAAGAAGTTAAATCGAACAAAAATAATAGCATTATTCATGCTAACACTGGGCGTGTCACTCGTGCAATTAGATAAAGTGGATGAGAATGCATCTAAAAGTTATCAGGAACAGCATCGATGGGTGGGTGTCCTTGCCGTGCTAGGCGCGTGCTTTACATCTGGCTTTGGGGGCGTGTTCTTTGAATTGGTTATCAAGCCCCGCTCGACTGATACCACGATGGGTCCTCCTTGTGAGCCGCCGTCCATATGGGTGAAGAACGTACAACTCAGTGTCTTTGCATTGATCATAGCACTCATAACGGCATTTGCTAAGGATCATGAGGCAATATTATCAAACGGCTTCTTTCAAGGATACAGCAGGCTGGTAGTCCTTGTCATTGCTTTAGAAGCTGGTGGTGGGTTGGTTGTTGCAGCTGTAATAAAATATGCAGATAACATACTGAAATCATTTGCAACCTCAGTTTCCATCGTCACATCAACGATAGTTTCGGCGTGGGTGTTTGGTTTCACAATTTCAAAGTTGTTCGTTGGTGGATGCGTATTTGTGTTCTTTTCTTCCGTTCTGTACGCACGGGACGATGAGGTGATTGTTGCTGAATCATCTGATATTCAATACATGCCTGTGGAGCAAGCCAATGTCGACGACTCGGTGGATTTGGATGAGGAAGACAACAAAGTCAAAGAAGGGATGGAATCGCCATGACTGAAAAGGTTATTTGAGAATTATTCCAGCTTTATGGTAAATTTGAGGAAGTCAACAACCAAAATAAATCCTTTCACAACCAGCGTCGTGAAGCTGACAATCAATCATTACATACGGCTGGAGAAGAGGCCTCGTTGAGCTCTCATTCCTGTAGCTGCTCTGCTTGGGTTGCGGTATTCTCCTGCGGCTGTACGAGCATCGTCGCACGGTGGTGCATGGTAACTCTGGCACCTTCTTCGCGTCGAATATCATTCAGCGAAACCAGATGCTGAAACCCTTCATCCCCACCATCGTCCGAGGACTCGGCCTCGGATCCAGATTTGTCGCTTGATACATACTCAGTCGAGTCATTGTCGCGTTGCACGTTAGCTATAGCCTGGGAAAACATTGTTGGTGACTGAACCAAAGAGTGTATGCATGAGTCGAAGAGAGAATCAAATAGACGAGAAAGAATACAACTTACTAATATCAGACTGTGCCTCCTTGATCTCTTTGACGCGGCCATCTGATTCTGGAATGCTTCGACAATTTGGATTGATCGAGTTTCGATAAGCTCCATCAGGTTAAGAATGTTCTGCTCCGACACCTCTCCGCCTCCGATGTTAGCCAATTTCCTATCATCACTTTGACGTCCATTTTTAGGTGCCATTTCTCGCTCCTCATCTCCTTTCAGCTCGTGGCATTTCAACTTGAAGAATAGAGCGGTCACCCTGTGTGAAATGGACTCAATGGTTCTCCTCACTTCAATGGCTGTTTCAGATAGCTGCGCCCTCTCACGTTCCACTTCCTGCAGACTGTCCTTGTAGATATTCATTGTGGCCGATCGACTGCTCTCTTCGCTCATTATGGCGGTTCGATACTTATTTATCTCGTCCCTAACCTTGGCTGCATGTTCCATAGTCTTATCACAATCATTATTGACACTTTGAATGTAGTTGAACATCGAAAACCGCTCATCTTCATTTTTAGTGAAGGTGGATACAATATCATCAATGGATGAAAGCCCGCTAACCGCTCGTAGCTCCTTGAACTTGTCCTCGAAATCTTGAATCTTCTGCATTACATCCCGCAAATTGGATTGCGTTGCTTCATATTCCAAGTCCAGGGCTGCAATCTTATCCTCCAGGCGCTTTGTGTCATCAACGTTATCTGGACCGGGTGAGCTCATTCCTCGGCTGCCATCAGAGATGCTTAGCTGTGCAGCGACGCTGTCTGCAGCCTTGGCGACGGATTCCGCCAGAGATTCGGCCTGCTTGGCTATGAGTAGACACACCTCGTTATATTCCTTGTTGAATGCTTTTTGTTTCTCATTGTCATGCTGTAGGACCTGTTGTCGACGGTCCACAAGCCGCTCACGCTCGGTTGCAACGATAGTTGCTCTTTTTAACATTTCTTCTACATCATCTTTGACGTCGACAAGCTCCTTCTCCATTCGCTCTTTGTTCTTTGCGTTGTTATATATTTTCCTTCTTAGCTCGTCGATCTTGAATTTGATGGCTTCGTTTTTTGTCTGAATCTCGCCCTGCTTTAACAGCGCCTTGTCCAACGTGCTTTCCATCTGTTTGACCTTCTTCTTCTGATTCTCCTCGGCCAACTTAGACGGATTCAATCCATCTACACGATGGCACGAATCGTTCGGCGTCGTGGTGTACTTATTCAGGAGACTCATTGCCTTTTGCTTATTCGATTCTCGGAACTCGGCAATTTTGATATTGTTACCTTCGCGCTCAGCCAAAAGGGTTGCGAAGCGTTGCTTTTCCTTGATCAATTGACGAGTAAAGTGATCGCCCCTCGCCTGCAGCTCGTCAATTGACATTTTGGTGTTATTACTGCTCTCCATTGTCATTGTGGTCGGTCAATGCGATTCAAAAGTGTGGCTCCAAGAGGAAATCGCTTATTTAGTCAAGTATAAACGTCCCGACGAATGAGAGTCAATAGTTGGCGGACGAACCACGAAGACTCCGGAAACCTCGTTCTCTCAGATTCAATTTTTAATTCCAACTTTTACACAACGATGAACAGAAATATTCCCAAAGCCCTGGGCCAGCCAAAGGAGATCAATAAAGCCCGCGACAAGCCCTCAAGTGATAAACCGTCACTGTGGCAAGCCAAGTATGGCTCCAGGTCATCTAATAGCGATCCGACGTCGATACAGTTTTTAGATAACTTTTTCCCGAAGCAACAAAAGCTTGAAGGCGTGTCCTCTATCGCTTCTGAGCCACCAGGATATTACTTTGAATCCATACCTATTGATTGTACGTCGATTGAACAGGATGCCGTCGACGTCATTTTGCAAATGAACTCGCTGCTCGATGGCAAATTTGAAGCGACGCAATTGAGCAGATCCGTCAATATCTTTGATCAGAACCGTGACGATGATTTCGAATACAATAACACCACGTTCTTAGACTCGCATAATCTGCAGCTCCTAACCCCTAGTTGTGCACCAGTAATTTCAGTAAAGGACACACCAAACCACGAAGAAGATTTCATTGGCGAGGCAATGGCCATACTTTTTCGTCGAAGTCATGATGAAAATCACCTCAAGAAGTTCTTTGGTTGCCTTCGATTACTAACAAAAGCGAACAAACAGCTAAGGAGTCAAGTCTTCTCTAACTGGAAGAGGATTGCTAACGACGCCAAAGAAACTGATGACGTGATAGGTAGAAGATTTAAACGTCGGCATAGGCATCGACTTCTCCGATCCTTATTTTTGTCTTGGTTGGAAGTGATGGAAACGTATGAGTCAAAAGACCTCGAAAGAAGAGCAACCGAGCATCACCATTTGCAAACAAGACGCAATGTCTTCTTATCTTGGTGCAATATACAACGGCGAATGAAGTCACGGAGAACAGATCACAGAAATCTGGTTGCAAACATTCGCACGAATAAGTTGAAACAAGCTTTCATTGGATGGCTCCTTATCAAGAGGGGAGATGGCAATAAATCGAAATCGAATGAAGATGACAGCTGTCCCCATGAAGAAATGGCAGCTCACAGTCCACTCGTCGTCGAGGAGTATCAGACTGGTATTAAACAGACTATAACCCCAGATAAGCACTCATCGGGTAAACCACTCAAGCCAAAGGAGGATGACGTGGACGCTCTGTTGATTCCTGTCAGGTCTCAGCGTCAGAAGGCAACAACAAGCCTTCCAAGCGCCAATCAAAATCCAAATCATCTACTGAAAATGAATCAGAGAAAAGAGGAGCGTGAAAAGAGGCGTGAGATGCTTCGGCAGCGGTATGAACAGAAGGCTATTGAGCGAAAACAGCAGCAGGAGGAAGATCGTCTAAAAAAAGAAGACGCAGAGACTCGAGTCCACCGAGAATACTTTGCAAGCAAAGTAACAGCAGAACAAACGAAGAAACTGGCAACAGCGAGATGGAAACGGGCGTGGCATCTTGCTGTTTTACACTACCAAAGATCGTTACAGCAACGACTATTCAAGAAATTCAGGATGATACTTCAGATCCAAGCTTTTAATCATCGCAAAGTGAGTAAATAAAGAATTGCCCTCAGCATGTTGTAGACACTCTATCAACAGCATTTCTAACATGATGTTAATGTCGCTTACCTTAAGGCTTGGATTGCATGGACTGATTCAACATATGAAAAATACTGGACGGCATGGTTGGCCTATAAAAATGATCAACAGCGTCAACGAACCCAATTATATTTGAAGCACCATGAGCTTGCTGGTATGTCTGTGTGTGCTTTATTTCACATACTTTCTCTGGTGTAGCTTTACTGATGAGCAATTCTTGATCCTAACAGATGACTTCAACAAACGTCGATTGCTTGCCAAAGCTTTCGCCCTTCTGGAAGACAATTACACATACCAGAAATCACGTCTGGTGGATGCATCAAATCGAAAGAGCAAAATTATACAGCGATCTGTAATTACTGACTGGAATAATTTGACCATAAATTGCATTGCTCAGCACAACGCAATTGAAAACAGAGCCAAACGGAACGGTAGACGACTCACGTTGTTATTTGGATTTCAGTGTTGGCATTCAAACGTAAAGATTGCTATCAAAGAACGCGAGCTCAACGCTTTGGTGGAGGAAAAATGGAAGGAAGTGTATAAGTGGTTGGACACCGATTAAGGGAGAAGGCTGAGGACAAAATGCATCTCTTCAAATCCAACCAGCTAATGATTCTAAAACTCTAATCGATTCGACAATTTCTTCCAGCGTGTTGTAGTGTGCCAATGAGAATCGCACAAAATCTGTATTGATTCCCATCTCATCTAATAATCTACCAGTTGCAAGAAATTTGCATGATCGACAAAAAACTCCATGATGTCGACAGTGAGCCACAATTGTTTGTGATGATATATTCGCATGCGTGAAGCATATAATGGGAACTCTTCGACCAATTCGATTGCCATGAATATTATTAACAACTTTCATCTTCCCAACATCTTGAATAATACGAACTAGTGGGACACATTGGAAGTATCCCAGGAGGTGGTTGACCAATCGATTTTCCAAATGATGGATACACGTCGAAACGATGTTCAAATAGACAGTGGAGGAGCTTTGGATGTCAGCAGATTCAGAAGTAATTTGATTACTTGCTTGCTGTGTGGAGCATTTGTGACATTCAATGTCAAACGTAACACAAGCATTCACGCCAATTTGCTCAACGTATTTGAGTAATGCCGCAGCACCGGAACATGCCTCATAATTCATGGTACCAAGCTCCCAAGACTTGGCGAGAGTTTCATTTGACACATATAATGACAATGCTGAATCCGTTTCCATACTCTTCTCCTCTCCGCACATCGTATCATTGACCGAACATTCCGTCATCTGTAGTACAGCTGAACGTTTTCCAAGCAGACATCCTAAATGTGGACCGAAAACTTTATGTAATGAGACAACATACCAGGCCGGTGAAAATATGCTACTCAATATGTTTGATGATAGGAAATGCGGTGCCGCAGCCACGCCATCCACGACCACATGTCCCTTGCCTTTTGTGATTCGATTTACAAGTTCGCATACGGCGAAAATGTCTCGTTCCAAACCCAAAATGTTGGAAACATGTGATATTGCCACAATCTTTGTTCGTTCGGTGATAAGTTCGGATAATACGCATGATGATTCTTGATACATGCGATGATCAATGTCACTTTTCTCTGTATTGAAAGTGGCATCAACAGTCCACCATTTGACATGTACCTCCCCATCAATCTTCGTCGCAAGGTCTAACCAAGGAAAAACATTGGCAAGATGATTCTCGGATGCAACCACGATTTCATCTCCGTGACACAAAATACCACTCGCAAACATCCTTCGTGCTAGCAAATCTAGCAATGAAGTTGCATTCGATCCCAAAATTGTCACGTACTCGTCGTCATTGTCATTGCCTATCGGTGGAATCGAACGTCTTTGAATCAAGGAGGTGCCTTTCTTGTTGTTTATTAATAGTGAAGCAAGCGCTATTCGTGCCTCCCGTTCGAGTTGACTCCCAACTACACTCCGATCACGATAGCATACCGATTTACACATAGCATCCACAACTTGTTGTGGAATTTGAGATCCACCGCCTGATTCGAAAAAGATTGAAGCATGTCTTTGAGTTCTACTGCTAGTGTTGTCTCTGGTAGTAGTATTAATAACATCGACAGCATATGTAGCGGTGGAATAATAAGGAAATTGAGACCTTACGAATTTAACAAAGTCATCAATACTATGTTGTTGATCGAATGAGACATGGTGTATCTTGCTTGACGATGACTCACAAAAATTAATATCCTTTGATGACGACAATAATATCAACTCATCATTTCTGTTTTGTTCATCATACTTTTTCCAATATAATTCGTACTCTTTTGATACTCTACTTTCAAACATTGCCCAATGTATTCGATTTAATATAGCCGCCTTGGATGGAAGTATTAGATTACTTCTATCGGTTGACTCGTTGCTAGTAGTAGCAGCAATGTCATCATTTGCAATCGTGGATTCTTCAGGAGGAGGTGTGTAGACACATCTCCAACCACCATTATTATCGCAAACAGCATTGTTATCATAAGTAGTAGTGGCAACATTCGGTAGTACCCACAATCGTAGTAGGTCGGATATGACATCGTCATGAAGCATTTCCGCATGTCTTAGTCCAGTAGCGGTATCTTGGGAGGGTGGGGCATTAATTTCGAGGAGATATGCCACAGGCAGACGTTGTTGTTGTTGACGAGGTCGCCGTTGTACTTCTTCGGTGGGATCATCTAATCCCTCGTCCACTTCCATCGATGATAAAATAAAGTCTAATCCAAGGTATTCAAATCCATTATTGGCGTCTCCACCTTTTAGAAATGGACGAAAGGATGACGCAATTGATGCAACCGATGCCGATATTGAAGGGAGGTATTCGCCCAGTGGTAAAGGATCATTATTGTTGTCGTTGCTGTGGTCATTTTCGCAACAGTTGTTTGCATATGACATACTTTCTAAATCAGCACAAATTTCACCAGTAAACTTTGTTGAATCATGACTGTTGGCACAACAGTTGGTAATGTGTATTGATGGATCGAATATTGTTTCTGCCTTACCCCTCCCCGAGGTAGTCGTCGTTGTATCATTACTACTATTATTATTATTGTTATCATAGACGAATGGTTCATTGGCAACATGTAAGAATGCTCGCCGATGCAAATATGCACATCCGTCACATGTCAATAGCACATATGCACGAACATGACACTTTCGTCCGGAATGTAGTGTGGGTGGCCATGCATATCGCTGTGCGACGTATCGATGATTTGGATTCAATATTGGTGTTGATGATGATGATGATGATGATGATGTCTTTGTTGACTTGTTCTCTATTTGCAACGAGGAGTTGGTATTATTGTCATCATCGTCGTCATAGTTGCCACTGCTAACCTGATCATAATCATTGGGAGAAATAATAAAATCATAGACGTTGCTTTCGTCGATTATCCATATCCCACCTGCACCATTACTATTGGAATCTTTAATTACCCATAAGTTGCTTGGCATTGGCGGCGGACCAACACTGTCCTCGTTCGTCATTGGTGATGTGTTTGTTGTTGATGATCTTGATATCAAATCTTCAAATTGATACTTGTGCAACGTTTGATCGGCAAGTATGGCGGATGTAGATGTTGTAATATTATTATTCATCAATGTTGTTGTTGGAGAATGTTGTTGTTGTTGTTGTTGTAACAGTCCTACTCGTTTGGCAAATATCTCAAAGCCATTTGTTCCACGAAAACAATGACTCTCAAGTGTTGCTAAATGACGATGATTTGTATCATTATCATAGTAGCTGCTGTTAGCAGAAGTAGTACTCAACTCCTCTTTCGTTGTCCTCCTCTCCCGGTGCCCACCACGTCGTCGCATGTTGCAATAGTAACCATCACCACTAGCAGCAACGCCAGAGGTGCAGAAGGAGGAGGAATGTCCCATAAGTCGAGCCAATGCCCATTTGTCATCGAGCATGGAACCATTCGGTAAATGTGAGTAGCACTTGACATAATCACGCATATGCTTCGTTTCGCTGCGGGGTGCGTTTTCCCATAGAAAGTCGAGCACAACGGCATTGTTGTTGTTGTTGTTGTTATTGCTGTCATCCTGACTTTCATTATTGTTGTCAGCGTGGGTGGCATACGGACTCAGATCGATCCATCTCTTCGTCGATGTCACTGCAACCGACGATTGCCTTCCACCTCTGTCATTGTCGACGG
>Ga0247831_1007794_pt1 | contig 11706 bp, 10 predicted proteins | sample LaCruzMarch2015__9_FD_192406 | JGI IMG/M metagenome (GOLD analysis project Ga0247831, IMG submission 192406) | Freshwater microbial communities from meromictic Lake La Cruz, Castile-La Mancha, Spain - LaCruzMarch2015_1m | ecosystem: Environmental > Aquatic > Freshwater > Lake | place: Spain...
TTTAGGGTCGAGGATTGTCGAACTTGAGTCGAGTATACACAAAAGGTTGAGTCGTCGCGACTCAGGTTTCTGTCTAGTTGAACACACACCTATGAGCCTTTATTGCCTACCCTCTCCCTATGAACCTTGCACTGGCAGGCCTGGCCTATGGCGTAACGATTTTCGCTCTGATTCTTCTGGCCGTTCAAAGCCGAAAACTGATCGCAATCTTTAAAACAGGTCAACCAGATCCAACGCGTGGCAATAACAAGCCGCAACGATTAAGGATGATGCTGGGTGAAGTCCTTGGGCATTCAAAGATGCTCAACTTTACTGTTGTTGGATTTGCACACTGGTTTGTAATGGTTAGCTTCTTTGGACTTTTTGGAACATTAGTAACTGCATATGGTCAGCTCATTAATCCGCACTTTGCGATTCCTTTCATTGGACATTTCTGGGTGTATGAATACATAACCGAACTCATGGCGTGGACAACTGGAATTGCAATCGTTGCTTTGATTGGAATTCGCCAAGTCACACTTCGCACCAATAAGCGTTCACGTTTTGCTGGCTCTGGCAATTGGAAGGCCTACTACGTAGAGGCAACTGTTTTAGCAGTTGTCTTTTGCGTTATCGCATTGCGCGGACTTGAAGGCGCATTATCTGATGAAACTAGTTGGAATCGACATTTCATAACAACCTGGTTTATCGCCGCAATGTTCAAGTCAATGACGCTCAGCCAAATTGAATCGTGGATTCAGATTGTTGCAACCATAAAAATTGTAGTTTCAATGCTCTGGTTTATTGTGCTGGCCGCAAACCTAACCATGGGTATTACATGGCACCGATTCTTAGCACCGTTCAATATCTTCTACCGCCGCAACGCTGATGGCACATCATCTCTGGGCGCACTCCCACCGATGTTGTCACACGGCGCAGAAATAAACTTTGAAGATCCAAAGGAAGACGATGTTTTTGGTTTAGGCACACGCGCTGACATATCCTGGAAGGGATTGTTGGATATGACATCGTGTACTGAGTGTGGTCGTTGCCAATCGCAATGTCCCGCCTGGCACACAGATAAACCACTATCGCCCAAGCTTCTCATTATGGCTATGCGCGATCACGCCTTTGCTAAAACCGTTGAAAATGAAGCACTTGTTGGGGAAAATTCCCCAATCAGCTTAGATGTTTTGTGGTCCTGCACGACATGTGGTGCTTGTGTTAATGAGTGCCCAGTTGATATCGAACATATCGATCACATCGTTAACATGCGTCGCTTCCAAGTATTGGTTGAATCAGAGTTTCCATCTGAACTAGGTGGAACATTTAGAAATCTAGAAAAGACTGGAAACCCTTGGGGTGCTAATCGCACAGATCGCGAAGCCTGGATTGCAGAGTGTGATTTCCCGGTCAATGTTATTGAAGGTCAATTACCAGAAGATGTTGAGTACTTGTTCTGGGTGGGTTGCGCTGGTGCCTATGAAGAGCGCGCCAAGAAAACAACAAAGGCTGTTGCAGAACTTTTGTATATGGCAGGAGTTAACTTTGCAGTCCTTGGTAAGAAAGAAACTTGCACGGGAGATCCTGCACGTCGTGCCGGTAATGAGTTCTTGTATCAAATTCTTTCACGCGAAAACATTGAAACCTTTAAGGAAGCATTTGGTGATCGCCCGAAGGGCAAGAAGAAAGTTGTTGTTACCTGCCCTCATTGCTTCACAACAATTGGTAGAGATTATGGTCAGCAAGGTTTTGAACTTGAGATGGTTCACCACACACAACTTCTTAATCAGTTACTTCGAGAAAAGCGCTTAATCCCAATCAAGATGTCACATACTGCAATGACTTATCACGATCCTTGTTACTTGGGTCGTCACAATGAGATCTATCAACCACCACGTGAAATTCTTGAAGCAACGGGTGCTGATTTAACTGAGATGCCACGTAACAAGGAACGATCATTTTGTTGTGGCGCAGGTGGCGGACGTATGTGGATGGAAGAGAAGATTGGAACACGCATCAACATCAACCGAGTTGAAGAAGCGATCAACACTGGTGCAACTGAGTTAGCTGTTGCCTGTCCTTTCTGTCGTGTGATGACCTCAGATGGCATGAACGCTAAGGAATCTGCCGTTGAAGTTTTAGATGTTGCTCAGGTTTTGCTGCGCTCAGTCAAAGAGAATTAGGCGTACTTTCCACCCATTCTCAGGAAAGACTCAGGCTATGAGAGCATTCTCTCACCATGACAACCACCCTAGAAAAGAACAGCCAGCGCATTCTCGTCGTTGATGATGAATCAAGCATCAGCGAGTTAATTTCTACAAGCCTTCGATTCGTCGGCTTTGATGTCCGCACCGCAGCTAATGGTGCAGAGGCGCTACGTGTTGCAGAAGAGTTCAAGCCCCATGCAATGGTGCTTGATGTGATGCTGCCTGATCTAGATGGTTTTGAAGTGTGCAAGAAGATTCGCAATGAGGGCGTGGACACAGGAGTTCTATTTCTAACAGCGAAAGATGGCATGGAAGACAAAGTTAAGGGATTAACCCTTGGCGGCGATGATTACATGACTAAGCCATTTTCACTAGAAGAGTTAGTTGCTCGTCTGCGCGCACTTCTCCGCCGCACAGGAATGGATCAGATTGAGATCGATGATGAAAAGATGCGTTTTGCTGATCTTGAATTAGATGAGGCAACACATGAGGTTCGTCGTGCCGGTCAGATGCTTGATCTTTCACCAACAGAGTTTGCGCTTCTTCGTTACTTAATCATTAACGCAGACCGCGTTGTGTCAAAGGCACAAATTCTTGATCATGTATGGCAGTACGACTTCCGTGGTGACATGGGAATTGTTGAAACCTATATTTCCTACCTGCGCAAGAAGGTTGATTCATTTGATCCACCTCTAATTCACACAGTGCGCGGTGTGGGCTATCGCTTAAGAATGCCGCCTAAATAAAATATGAGAAGCCCGTTTGCGAATTCAAGTCTCCGTAATCGCCTAACGGTCGGTGTACTTATACTTTCAGCATTCGGATTTGCTGGTGCAGGCTTCGGCGCACAAGCTTTATTGAAAAATTATTTAATTCATCAAGTTGATGACCAGTTGCTCAGTGTTGTTGGCGGCGTCGCTGGTCGTCTTGATCAAGCCGGTATTGCTAATGACGCTGATGACGATGATCAATCTGCGCGTGCAAAAACACCACTTAACCGTGTTCCAACATCTATTTCAGTAACTGTTTTAGATCCCTTTGGAAACTTAGTCGGTGGTATTGGTGGAGACCTAAACTCCAACAAAATCACTGATTATGTGAAGGGTTTGCTCCCAGGACAGGTCGCAGCCTTTGGATCTAAGCCCTTTACAGTTGAAGCACCGGGTGCTGACTTTCGTGTGGCAACCACTGTGTTGCCATCATCTCTTGGCTCGGTAATCGTTGCGCAATCATTACGTGATTTTGACAAGACAACACGTCAAATCGGTGTTGTCTTTCTATTAATCGGTGGTCTTGTTCTTTTGTTTATTGCCTTTGCTTCACGACAAGTCATTAAGCTCGGCATGAAGCCACTTGAAAAGATCGAGGCAACTGCCGAAAAGATTGCCGCTGGTGATTTATCTGCTCGTCTTGAAAACTTTGAACCAGATACTGAAGTTGGTCGTTTAAGTACTTCACTCAACCAGATGCTTTCTCGAATTGAAGACTCCTTTGCTGCGCGCGCAGAATCTGACAACAAATTACGACGCTTCGTTGCAGATGCCAGTCATGAGCTGCGCACACCACTGACATCAATCCGCGGCTTTGCAGAACTTCATCGCCAAGGCGCAGTGCCTGAAGGTGAAAAAACGAAAGAACTTATTAGCCGTATTGAAAAAGAATCAATACGCATGGGGTCATTGGTAGAAGATTTATTAATGCTGGCACGCATGGATCAATCGCGAGATTTAGTTATTGCAGATGTTGAGCTTTCAGATCTTATAAAAGAGGCGGTCTCTTCTGCTCAAGCTGCCGGGCCTGATCATCCAATTACTTCAGATATCGCCCACGATGTGCACACACAAGGCGATGCCGACAAGATCTATCAAGTAGTAACTAACCTGCTTGCTAACGCTCGTGCTCACACACCTGCAGGTACATCGATTCATGTTTCTACTTATTCCACACACGATGGTTCCTATGTAACTGTTGCAGATAAGGGTCCTGGGCTCAGTGCAGAGGATCAACTACACATTTTTGAACGTTTCTATCGCGTGGACACTTCCCGCCAGCGCAGCAGCAGCGATGGAAGTGGTTTGGGTCTATCTATTGTTGATGAAGTTATGCAGGCCCACGGGGGAAGCGTCTCTGTTGCTTCAGAACCAGGCAATGGCGCTACCTTCACGCTCCACTTTAAGAATTAACCCAAAGACTCCATTGATTTAAGAACGGCAATTCGTTCTGCAATAGGTGGGTGCGTAGAAAACAGTTTAGAAACAGACTTTGAATCCAGTGGTGATTCAATCCAGATATGAGCAACAGCTGTTGATCGCTGTTGCACAACCGTTGAATCTGATGCCAATACTTCGAGCGCAGAGCGAAGTCCTGCAGGATTTCTAGTAAAGGAAACTGCGGTTGCATCAGCTAAGGATTCACGCTTGCGCGAGATAGCAGATCGCAACATCATCGCAGCCAATGGAGCCAAAATAAGAACGACAAGTGAGATAACAAGTGCGATTGGATTGCCGCCGCCTTCGCGATCGCGGCGTCCACCAAAGAACATCATGCGAGTCAACATGTCAGAGACAATTGCAATGGCACCAGCTGTTGTTGCAGCAACGGCGCTTACTAAGGTGTCACGGTTAGCAACATGTGCCATCTCATGGGCGATAACACCTTGTAGTTGATCGCGATCCATTGCATCCAAGATGCCTGTTGTGAAAGCAATCAGTGCGTGCTCAGGATTTCTACCTGTTGCAAATGCATTTGGCGCACTGTCAATCACAATTGCAACCTTAGGCATTGGTAGCCCTGATGCGATAATTACCTCGTGAATCAAATCAAATAACTTTGGATTATCTGATTCTTGAATCAACTTGGCACCAGTCATTGTTAAAACAAGTTTGTCAGAGCCGTAGTAGGAACCCCAGACAGAAATCAGTGCGATGCCAACTGCGATCGGAACAATGCCTGCGCCAGAGCCACCAAAGTAGGTCAGTGCTGCATAAACAACACACCACATCAGCACGCCCATACCCATGAGCAAACCAATTGTTTTGCGGCGGTTAGCCGCTTGCATAGTTCTAAAGTTCATTATTTTTTGAGTTAGAAAGTAACGCCAGGTGCTTTACGATCTTGAGGATCTTCAACCTCATAAAACTCGCGCTCTGAGACTTTTGCAAAGCCTGCAAAGAAGCTGCTTGGGATGGTTTTAACAGCCGTGTTGAGCGAGCGCACATTGTCGTTATAGAACTGACGTGAGAATGCAACTTTGTTTTCTGTTGTTGATAGCTCTTCTTGGAGAGATAAGAAATTTGTTGATGCTTTCAGATCCGGATATGCCTCAGCAACTGCGAGCAAGCCACGAAGTGCTTGTGTGAGCATGCCATCTGCAGCTGCAGTATCTGCAACAGTGCTGGCAGTTGTTGCCTTTGCGCGTGCTGTAATAACAGCATCAAATGTTGATTGTTCGTGCTTTGCATATCCCTTAACTGTTTCAACCAAGTTAGGAATCAAATCAGCACGACGCTTTAACTGAACCTCAATCTGTGCCCATGCTTCATCTACTGTGATATTCAAGCGAATTAAACGGTTGTACTGAGAGATGATAAAGACAGCGATAAGAGCTACAACGCCAAGAACGATGATTGTTTTCATACTCTAATTAAACCGCGATTTCTGTCGGTTTAGCCCGACGATTAATTAATTTTTGATCGGTGGAAGTTTAAGAAGGATCGGCTAGGTGTTGGGCCGCGCTGACCTTGGTATCTAGAACCGTACTTCTCGCTGCCGTATGGATGCTCAGCGGGAGATGAGAGTTTGATGAGACATAGTTGACCGATTTTCATGCCTGCAAATAACTTCACGGGCAAGTTGGCAACGTTGGAAAGCTCTAAAGTGATGTGGCCGCTAAAGCCTGGATCGATAAAGCCTGCAGTTGAATGCGTGAGCAAACCCAGGCGACCTAGTGAGGATTTACCTTCTAGGCGTCCTGCGATGTCATCCGGCAAGGTGATGACTTCGTAGGTGCTTGCTAATACGAATTCACCTGGGTGCAAGATAAATGGTTCATCGCCTTCTGCGACAACCTCGCGTGTTAGCTCTGGTTGTTCAATGGATGGATCAATAACGCTGTATTTGTGGTTTTCAAAAACACGGAAGTACTTGTCCAGGCGCACATCAACAGATGATGGCTGGATCATCGCCTCATGGAAGGGTTCGCAGCCGACTCGGCCTGCCTCTATTTCTGCGCGGATATCGCGATCGCTAAGTAGCACGGCGTGAGCCTATAGGAATCTACGCTTAAATCAGGGGATCGTTGGCCCAGAGCCAGATGTTTCGATCCTCCGGTTGGCCCTCCATAAGTTCTAGCGCAAAAGGTCCACCGTTTTGGCGTTGCCAATCATTTGCCGCCAAGAGACGAGAAAGTCCAGCAAGTGCAACAGGGTCAGCTAACTCATCTGCTGTTCCATTAAACACAACAGGGCCGGCATGATCAAAGACCACGGTCCCGATTGCGATCTTGCCGTTTGTTGTTTTCACAATCTCAATTACTCGTGATTGTTGTGGCCAATCGATGTGCGAGCCAGTGCGGATCTCCCAAAATGCATGAGACCCGTCACTGTTCTTGCTCTGTGTGATTTTGTGATCGTGCACGTGTCCCGAGAACCACAAAACAACATTAGGGTGTTTTTCAAGAAGTCTGCGGACTTCTTCTTCCAGTGCTGGCGCACTTTCGTCTTCTGGTACATAACCGTTAAACAAATTCTCTAATGGGTGATGTGAAGTCAAAACGATGTACTTATCTTTAGATTCATCCAACATGTGTGAGAGCCAGTCGAACTGTTCACGATGTAGACAGCCTTGCCAACCACCAAAGCGATTAACGGTATCTAATGCAATTAAACGCACCTGGCTACCAATGTTTCGATACCAGTACGGAGTCTCTGGTTGCTCAGCATCTAAACCATGATCGTGTCCACAATTTGTATGAACGTTTACCCAGTCCTGCATCTTTACTAGCGCGCGTCGAGGATCAGCTGTTACCTCATTGGTGTCCATGTGATCTAACCCTGGATACACCGCAGGACCAACTTCACCAAAACCTGAAAACAGATCTGCTAAATCAGCCATGTTCTTTAGTGCAGCTAACTTTTCTGAACCTTGTGCAAGTGCATCTAACTCTGGAGTTGTTGCTGCTGTGCCCTGCAAGAGTGCATCGTGGTTTCCATGCACTGCCAGCCACTTGTGTGTTAGACCTTTTGCAATGAATTGACGCTCTGATGCTTCAAGTGCGCCTTTAAAATGTGGAAAGTCATGGAGTACATGCGGACGATCTGCAGGCATTCCGGTTGGCGGGCCATCTGGATGGTAATAATGCGCGTCATAGAGGTCAGCATTAGATGAGTGAGAGGCCTCAGAACGATGTGGGTCACCGCTTTTAGGGGTTACAACACCGCCATCTAGAACTCTCTTATACCAATCCAACTCATTGCTTTGTGCGTTATCTGTGACATCACCTGTAATAACAACTGCATCAATTGCAGCTCCTGTTAAGGGTGCGCGCTTGATCTCATTTGCGGCAGTCACCATTGCTTCTAGAACTTGAGTAGTTAAGAACTCTTGCGCGCGATATGTGCCGATGTATGGAACCAGCTGCGACAAAGGATTATCTGGATCAGCAATGCGATCTAGAAACTCGAGGCGGGCAGGGGATGCCGCATCGCAAATATGGATATCACTTAAATGGATAAAAGCTGCAACAACTTGTGCGTTAAGTGGTTCTTCACCAATGACTAACTCACCTTTATCAAGTAGCAGCTCACGCCAATTTGAATCAGGTGAAACTTTAGATCGAACAATCCGGTTGGTTGATGTACTAGACATTAGCGACAAGAACCTCAGAACTTAATACTCGTAGTTGAACAGATGATCCTGGAAGCAGGTCTCCGGTTGATGCACTTGTCATGAGCGATTGCACAATAGTGCCATCTTCTGTTTGACAAATGATGTTTGATGAAGCGCCCATAAACGATCGTGTCAAGACCTTTGCGTTGCCCTGCGCAGTTGTTGCTGCCACAGAGATTGATTCTGGGCGAATAAGTGCATGTACTTTTCCAGTTTCATTGCCGCGCTTTAGAGCAACTACTTTGCTTCCAAAGATTTCAACCATGCCATCTGAAATATGTGCAGGAATTCTGTTCATGGTGCCAACGAAACCTGCAACAAATGATGATGCGGGCTTGTTATACAAAACATCTGGTGTATCGATCTGCTCAAGTACACCGTTGTTCATTACACCCACACGGTCAGAGATAGCCATAGCCTCTTCTTGATCATGAGTAACAAATAGAGTTGTTGTGCCTAAAGAAAGTTGAAGGCGACGAATCTCTTCACGCAGGTTCACACGTACCTGGGCATCAAGTGCGGACAATGGCTCATCCAGCAAGAGAATTTCAGGCTCAAAGGCAAGTGCTCTGGCCAGTGCTACACGCTGCTGCTGACCACCTGAGAGCTGATGTGTAAAGCGCTTGCTCTGTGAATCTAGACCCACCAAATCCAAAAGCTCATGTGCTTTCTTTAGGCGCAGGTGCTTACTCACCTTTCTCATCTGTAAACCAAAAGCTACATTTTCTTCAACTGTTAAATTAGGAAACAGTGAGTACGCCTGAAAAACCATTCCCATGTTTCGTTTATGCGCAGGAGTCTGTGAAATTTCACGCTCACCTACCAATACAGAGCCAGAGTCTTGGTGTTCTAGCCCTGCCACAACACGAAGTGCTGTGGTCTTACCGCATCCTGACGGTCCAAGAAGTGCAACCAGCTCGCCCACGCCAACTTCTAGGTTGAAGTTGTCTAGTGCATTCACATTTCCAAATCGCTTTGAAATGTTTCTTAAGGAAAGGCTTTTACTGGACATTACTTTCTCCCTTGCGTAGAACGTTCTGGTGCAACAAGTGTTAGGGCTGTTAAAACTAAGAAAGGAATAATGAGAGACATCATAGAAATTGCGATTGCACCCAATATGTTTTCTTGAGCAACATATGTCACCCATGTTGGGAAGGTGTCCCAGTGAAGCAGGACAGTCAATGTGTACTCACCTAATGAGAGTGCAAATGTGATTGCTACCGTGCCAACAACCGCGCTCTTAATCACGGGAATAATCACCGTAATGATTGTGCGCCACCAGTTGGCACCTGCGCTGCGAGCAGCTTCAGTTAAAGTCTTCAATGGAATGGAATTGAGCCCGATATCCAATGTTCGATATGCATATGGCAACGCTAAAACAAAGTACAAGAATGGCAATTCCAAAACTGTATCTTGTACAAATTCAGGGAAAGTGATTTGCGCACCCACAGCAAAGGCCACAACTGGAATAACTAATGGCAGTAGGGAAATGCCATCCACGAAAGGCCTGATTGTGGATTTAGACAGGTGCAGCCAGGTCATAGTTGGAACTAGAACAAGTAAGGTGATTAAAACTGTTACCGCGGCAAGCCAACCTGATCGAATGATGTAATAGAAGAATTCATCTTCTCTAATGGCCCAGAGGTATTGATCCCAGCCATAACCACCTTTCGCAGGGGTTCGTATTGAAAATTCGAAAGCTGAGAGCATGGGGATAAAGACAAAGAGGGAAAGAAGCAGCAATGTGATTGTGAGAGGGAGGTCTAATTTTCTCTTCATCACTTTTGCCACCTTGCACTACGTCGTTGAATCGCTAAGTAAGGAATGACGGCAAAGGCGGAAATAACAATCATGACAACACCTAACGCCTTACCAAGGTTTAGTTGCGCAGCTGAAACATTGCCATCTAGTAAGCCACCAATTTGAAGTGGGGTCAATGCAATATCTCCAATTGTTAATGCGTTTGCCGTTGCATATGCTGAAAATCCACTAGCAAAGAGAAGTAAAAAAGAAGCGATAAAGCTAGGGAACAAAAGTGGGATACCGATTTTGATCCAGTAATTCAATTGACTTGCACCTAAATTGCGAGCTGCCTCAGACCATTCGCGCCTCAAGGCGACAATCGCAGGTGAAAAAACAATTACCATTAAAGGCAATTGGAAATACAAGTAGACAATTAATAGACCTAGGAATGTTCCAAGTGAGAACCGGCCTGCGTAGATATCCCAACCAAAAAATTTAAGTACCTTTGTGAGCTGACCCTGAATACCAAGGGCTGCATAAAACATAAATGCGAGTGGAACACCGCCTGTGTTTGCAAGTACACCGCTCATCACAGAAATAGTTCTACGTAATTTTACTGGACCTCTGGACTCAATGAAGTAGGCAGCGACAGCGCCAGGTAGGGCTGCAATTGCTGCGGAAAAGAGACCGATTTTTATTGAGTTGAAAAAACCGGATCGGTAAGGCTCTTGCATCGTTGTTCGAAAGTTGTCCAGGGTAAAAGTATTTTCATTAGACATAAAAGAGACATAAATCAGACGACCTATAGGAAATAAAAAGAAGTACCCGATGATCGCCAGTAATGGCAATGCAGGGGCAACGTTCTTTAGAAAAGAAGTAAGGGAGGCGCGTCCCCTTGAAGGCGCGCCTCCCTCTATGACATTGGGTGTCATATTTCCTTATTACAAACTAGCCCATGAAGAGATGATCTGCTCGCGAGCTGTTAGTACGTCAGCAATAGTTGCAGGTCCAACAATCTTTGCAGTTGAAGGAACCTTGAAGTCAAGCAGTGATGGAACTAGAACCTTCTTCTTTGCCATGGCGATAGACATGATTGGGTCTGCACCTGACTGCTGGAAGTAGTTCTGTCCACCTTGAAGCTTTGCGAACAATGCAGAACCTGAAAGCTTTAGATCAGCTGCTGTGATTTGTGCAGCTGTCTTTCCTTGGTTCTGTGAGTACACAAACTCCTGCCACAAACGTGCGTTTGCACAGTTTGGTGACTTTACGTTGATTGCGTTGATGTATGGAGGTGCTTGTAGAACATAATCAGTTGGGTATGCGAAGCGAAGATCTAAGCCCGCTGCCTTCGCTGCTGGAATGATTCCAAGAGCATTGAAGTCCCACATGAAACCAAGCTTTGCCGTCCCGGATGCAAGGTTTGTTCCGTTAACACTTACTAGTGGTGCTTGTGCCTTTACAGCCTTGTATAGCTCTAGGCCCTTTGATACATCTGAAAGATTCTTCTGTCCACCGTTACCGATGCTTGCTGCCAAAACTGACATGAAAGCTTGGTTAGATGAAGTTGGGTTTCCTGTGATTCCAACAAAGCCTTTGTATGCAGGGTTTGTGAAATCTGAAGCCTTTGTTGGTGTTGGTGAAAGAGTTGCGTTGTAAACCATTGCAAGCTTTCCGCCGTAGTTTCCGTACCAAAGACCGGTTGAGTCCTTAGCTGCGTTTGGAATGTCCTTCCAGTTGATAACTTGGTAAGGAGATGAAAGAGGCTTTGATCCTGGAGGAGTCAACTGTGCAACTACTAGAGGTCCAATATCAATTGAATCTGGTTGCTTTGACTTAGGAGCTGTCTTCATTGTGTCGATCTCGTACTGTGATGATCCATCTGGATTAT
>Ga0247831_1007795_pt1 | contig 11705 bp, 13 predicted proteins | sample LaCruzMarch2015__9_FD_192406 | JGI IMG/M metagenome (GOLD analysis project Ga0247831, IMG submission 192406) | Freshwater microbial communities from meromictic Lake La Cruz, Castile-La Mancha, Spain - LaCruzMarch2015_1m | ecosystem: Environmental > Aquatic > Freshwater > Lake | place: Spain...
TTCAAAACCCACCACGGAGCTCGACATTCCTACCGTCATTGGTGGAATTGTGGGAGAAAAAGCCGCTTCCTCCATTGCCAAGAAATCCGGCAGTGCCGATTTATATGCAAGTGCGGAAAAAGTCTTGGAAGTGAAGAACCTCAGTAATGGTAAACAAGTTCTAGACATTTCGCTAAACGTTGCAGCAGGTGAAATTGTTGGTGTTGCCGGGCTCATTGGTTCTGGTGCCGATGAACTACTAGAAACGCTCTTTGGAGCGCGCCCAAGGGTCGCAGGCACGGTCACTGTGCAAGGCGTTGAAAAGACCCATTTAAGTCCTCAGAATTCAGTGCGCGATGGTGTTGCTTTAATTCCTGCAGATCGTAAACGGGTAGGGCTGATGCTGGAGCGAACAGTTTCAGATAATTTATCTCACGTTGCTATAGGTGGAGATAAAAAAGGAACGCTATTGATCTCTAAAAAAGCGATGGCTGCAACTGCCATGAGGCTAGTTGATAAGTTTGTGATTAAAACTGAAGGTGTTCAAGTAAATGTTGGAAATCTATCTGGTGGTAACCAACAGAAGGTAGTTATCGGCAAGTGGCTAGAAATTAGTCCAGGACTTGTCCTGCTCGATGACCCAACGCGAGGTGTAGATATTGGAGCCAAAGTCGAGCTTTTCCGCCTTGTTCGCGAAGTTGCTGCCGAAGGCAAGGGCATCTTATTTAGGTCAACGGAAATCTCTGAGTTAACTACCTTGTGCGATCGCATAGTTGTAGTAAAAGATGGTGTCAGTACACGTGAGGTCTCCGGTGTTGATGATGGCGAGCTCATCAAATTAATTAACGAATAGTCCACCCATAAGACCGATTGAGAAGAGAAAGAGGAAGAAATGGTAAGAAGAGCGTTCACTATGCGTTTAAAGCCAGGCAGCTTGGCGACATACAAGATGCACCACGATGCGATTTGGGCAGAGATGATTGCCGAACTAGAAAAGTCCGGTATTGCAGATATGACTATTTTTGAAAATGATCCAGTTCTCGTGATGTATTCAGTGATCACCGATGTTGAGGCATGGGATCGACTATGGCACTCAGAGGTACACGACCGCTGGGCGGTATTGATGAGCCCACTGATGGAGTTCAACTCAGATGGAATTGTTAACTCAACAGAGCTTCGCGAAGTCTTCCATCTCGAAACGAACGCAGGCAAGTAGCAAAGATGTCGGCTGCAAAACTTGCTCTTGTAACAGGTGCTAGTCGTGGAATCGGGCGCCAGATTGCGTTAGGTCTGGCTGACCAAGGCCACCAAGTTATTGCAGTCTCACGTTCGGCACTTGATACAAGTGCATTGTCGGCTTCTCAGAAGTCGATGATCACAAGTATCACCGGCGATGTCAGCGACAACTCCTTTGTTGAAAAGCTTGAGAAGCAGGTTTCAAAAGAGCATGGCGCTGTGCAAATTCTTGTAAATGCAGCAGGAGTATTTGGACCCATTGATCTCATCCAAAATACCGATCCAGGCGAATGGGTGCGCACCATCATTATCGATGCCATCGCGCCCTATTACACCGCTCGTTCATTCCTACCCGGAATGCTTAAGAGCAAGTGGGGCAGAATTATCAATTTAACTTCTGCTGCCTCCTTACATCCACCAGGCCCACTTAACAGTGCTTACGGAACTTCTAAGGCGGCACTGAATCAACTCACCAGACATCTTGCGGCCGAAGTTGCTGGCTCAGGTGTCACCGCAAATGTCATTCATCCAGGTGATGTTCGAAGTGATATGTGGGGCGATATTAAGGACAAGGCAGAGGCTCTTGGTGAGGTGGGCAAAGATTACAAAGCATGGGTTGATTGGGTAGATCAGACTGGCGGGGATGATCCGAAGAAGGCGATGGATCTCGTTCTTAAGTTAGTAAGTAGTGAAAGTGATTCGGTCAATGGCAGATTCTGCTGGATTGATCAACCATTGCAAGCGCCAATTCCAAGCTGGGAAGATCCGGTAGACGCCAGACCTTGGAGTTAGCATGATAGAAGCTAGAACCGCCCTGGTTACAGGTGCTTCACGTGGTATCGGTTTTGGCATAGCACTTCGTTTAGCAGAAGAAGGTTTCAAAACTGCCATTGTTGGGCGAGATAAAACAAGAATTCAAGCAGCAGCTAAAGAGATTACCGAAATCTCTGGCACTCAAGTCTTGGCAGTAGTTGGCGATGTTTCAGCCTGGAGTGATTGTGTTGCAGCTGTTGAAAAAATAGTGCACGAGTTTGGTTCTATTGATGTGCTCGTTCCCAATGCTGGCATGGGAATTATTGGCTCCGTTGTTGAGTCAAATCCTGCTGACTGGGCGATGATGATGCAGACTAACTATTTAGGAACAGCGCACATTGTCAAAGCTGTGCTTCCTGCAATGCTCAAGCAAGGCTCCGGAGATGTCATCGCAGTTGTTTCTGCTGGTGGCACTAAGGGATATCCGGAATGGTCGGGATATTGCGCAACTAAGTGGGCGGTAATGGGATTTATGGACAGCTTTGCGCAAGAAGTAATTACTCAAGGAATTCGTGTCTCCACACTCTGCCCCGGTGGCGTAGATACCGCATTTTGGGATGATCTCAATAAAGATATCAATCGCGCCGGAACCGAAGGACGCGGTAAATTAATGAGTCCAGCAGATGTTGCCGAAATGGTGATGCTTCAAGTCAATCTTCCTCGTAATGTGATGCTCAAGAACGCGTTGTTTTTTCCTACAACTGAATGGCATTAGTAAGAGCCCTGACTCAAAGTTAGTGAATCTAGGCGTCAGGAAAGTGTAGGCTCGATTTATGACTGAACGTCAAGAATTTGAAGTGCTACAAACTTATGAGGATTTTGAACTTCGTGAATATCTGCCTTGCGTCATCGCAGAGGTTAGAGTTTCTGGCCAGTTATCAACTTCATCAAGCAGCGCCTTCTCTGCATTGTTTAGTTACATTTCAAAGGGGAATAAGTCTTCTCAAAAAATCGCGATGACTGCTCCGGTAATTACCGCCCAAAAGGCAGATAGGTCGCAATCCACTGAATTCTTTGTTTCCTTTGTGATGCCTTCGGGTAGTACCTTTGGCGACTTGCCATACCCCAACAATTCACAAGTCACCTCACGCGAATTAGATACCGAAACATGCGTAGCCAAATCATTCCGTGGAAAAGCAACCGATGAAGCGTCACGAAAGATAGCGGAAGAGCTTCGTACAAATGCTTCTATAGCCAACATCGCACTCTCTGATGAAACGCGAATCTGTCATTTTGATCCGCCATTTAAACCTGGCTTCTTGCAGTTCAACGAGATCGTGATTCCCGCCTATATCTAAGTGGGTTGTGAGGGACTCGAACCCCCGACCCAGGCATTAAGAGTGCCTTGCTCTACCAACTGAGCTAACAACCCATTTAAGTGCGTAAACACTTAAATGCAGAGCAGACCCTACCAGCGAGGCGCGCCTTGTCTAACCACCTCACAGGGGAGAAGATAGTCAAATGTCTCGCTGGGAAATACAGATAGCGCTACTGATTTCTGCTGGGGTATTGGCGATTTCCATACCGCCTGCTAGCGCCGCAGAGAGTGCGCCAGGGGTTTCGCTGGCGGTCTTGGAGACGTTGCCGGTTAAAGGGCGTGCACCAAAGACTGGATATTCCAGAGCTGCATTCGGGCAGAGCTGGGCTGATGTTGATCGCAATGGATGCGATACCCGAAACGATATCTTGAAACGAGATATGACTTCGATTGTGTTTAAGCCCAAAACGCGCAATTGCGTGGTGCTTTCCGGAACTCTCATCGACAGATATTCCGGGGAGATGATCAACTTCGTGCGCGGCAATGTGAGCAGCATGGAGGTGCAGATAGATCATGTGGTGGCGCTATCTAATTCCTGGCAGACAGGTGCCTTTAAGTTAAGCATCGCGCAAAGAACTGCCCTTGCAAATGACCCACTGAATCTCTTTGCGGTCAAAGGCAGACTTAATCTGCAGAAAAGTGATGGCGATGCGGCAACGTGGGTGCCACCAATGAAGAGTTTTAGATGTGCTTATGTGGCGCAACAGATTGCGGTGAAAGCGAAGTATTCGTTATGGGTTGTGGTCCCGGAAAAAGCTGCGATGTCAGCAATCTTGGCTCAGTGTCCAACCCAGCTAGTGCCGGTTAGTTAGGAAGATCTACGGTGTAGTGGACACCGCTAAATTGCTTACGCCACTTCGTCACTTCTTGTTTAATTCCATTGGGTTCAACCGATGAATCAAGTGATTGTGCAATGAAATCGCTGAGCTGATTCATATCTTCTACCTTCATGCCAAGACGCACGATTTCTGGGGTGCCGATACGAAGACCATTTAGATCTCCAGCAACAGGTGCAATCGGTAATCCAATTCCGCAGGCAAGCAGTCCAGCTTCTCCCATGCGCTTTGCCGCACTTTGTCCGCCACCATAAGGAGCTGCCAGGATCGCAAATTGGTGAGACATAGTGAAGTCCTTATCTGCGGCATAAATATTGACGCCGCGGTTCTGCAAGTTCTGGGCCAGTGCTTGGGAAGTCTTAACCATCATCTGCGCGTAATCAGAACCAACAGCTTTCCAATCTTGCAAAGTGATGCCAAGGGCGGCAGTCTTCGCGGCATCGAAGTTAGCGGTCAGTCCTGGGTATGCGATGGCATCGAGCTTCTGTGCGATGGCATCATCGTTGGTGACGATAAGTCCACCTGCCGGTCCACCGAGTGACTTATATGTTGAGAAGGTCATCAAGTGCGCGCCTTCAACAAGTGGTTGGGGCCAGAGCTTTCCAGCAATCATTCCGCAGAGATGTGCTGCATCAAAAAGTACCTTGGCACCGATTTCATCAGCAATCGCACGCACATCTGCAATCGGGTGATGGAATAGATTGAGCGACCCACCCACCGTAATCATCGCTGGCTTTACTTCGTGGGCAACTTTGCGCAATGCATCGATATCGATGGTGTAGCCAAATTCATCGACCGGTGCCGAGATTGTGTTGAGGCGATAGAGGCCAGCAGATCCACCTTTATGGTGAGTCACATGTCCACCGATTGTGGGAGGGGGAGCGATGATGGTGTCACCGGGTTCGGTATTTGCCATAAAGGCATAGAGGTTTGCAATCGCACCGGAAGGAACGCGAAACTCGGCATAGGTGGAACCAAATACTTCACAGGCTAGCTCTTGGGTAATGATTTCAATCTGCTCAATGGCGCCAAGTCCGGTTTCATATTTATCGCCCGGATGACCAAGAGATGCGCGCGAGCTCATGCCGGATGCAAGTAATTTTTCTGCCCGAGGATTAAGAATATTTGTGGCCGGATTGAGATTGATACCTTCAATATCGTGCAGGCGATGATTCTCTTGCGCTAACTCTTCAATCCAGCTCTGAACATCGGAGCCACTTTTCCCATCAACTTGAGCTGCGATTCTGGCGATGAGCTCCTGTGAAGCCGGGGTTGCCCAACTCTGAGTCTTAAGTGACTGCGTCATACGGTCAATTAAAGCGCATCGCCGCCGCGCTCGCCGCCGCGAATGCGAATTACTTGTTCAACGCGGACCATGCCGCCATAAAAGACTGCCAGACCTGGAGTCATGAAAAGTACTAGTGCTGCACTTGCTAAAACCCATGCGGTATCACCGCTATTGATCTCCGGCATTGTTAATGGGTCTCCTTATACCGTTGGTAGGACGCTTGAATTTCTGCTTCAGCTGACTCATGGCCAACCCAATCTCCGCCATGTACTTCCTTGCCTGGCTCTAGCGTTTTGTAGACTTCAAAGAAGTGCTTAATTTCATCGAGTTCGTAGTAAGGCACATCAGCTAAATCATTGAGGCTGTTCTTGCGAATATCGCCGGCGGCAACACAGAGCAACTTGTCGTCGCCACCTTTTTCATCAGTCATTCGGAACATTCCGATAACGCGACAGGAAACTACGCAACCAGGAAAAGTTGGTTCATCGAGCATGATTAGTGCATCAAGTGGATCGCCGTCATTTGAAAGAGTGTTCTTTACGAATCCATAGTCGTGCGGGAAACGAGTTGCGGTAAAGAGCATGCGATCGAGGCGGACTTCGCCAGTCTCATGATTGATTTCGTACTTATTGCGCGAGCCTGCAGGAATTTCTACAACAACATCGAAGACCATAAGAACCGACTCTCTGTGATTGGTAAGTACTCAATAAGTATGTAGGAAAACTTGGGGTGAACGACGGGGCTCGAACCCGCGACATCTCGGACCACAACCGAGTGCTCTACCAGCTGAGCTACGCCCACCATGTGCTGTGCAGGGGCTACTTTACCTGCCCGGACTCGCTTTGGATAAATACGCTCTGGCGGTAGTAAGCCAATTCGGCAATTGAGTCGCGGATATCGCCTAATGCGCGGTGATTGCCGGTCTTTGCTGGGGCCGCAAAGTAGATTTTTGGATACCAGCGGCGGGCAAGTTCCTTAATCGATGAGACATCCACGGTGCGATAGTGCAGATACTCGTTCAGGGCGAGCATGTCGCGTGCGATGAAACTGCGATCGACTGAGACCGAGTTTCCAGCCAGCGGTGATTTTCCTGGTTCGCATCCGGCTGCTTGCAGATAAGTAAGTATCTGCTCTTGGGCTTGCTCGAGTGAAATGCCATCGGGAATTTGAGTGATCAGCCCGGAGCTGGTGTGCATCTGACGTACAAAATCGCCCATGGCATCGAGTTGTGCCTGCGTTGCTTTGATGACCACATCAATACCGTCGCCGATGATGTTTAGCTCGGAGTCGGTGACAAGCACGGCAATCTCGACCAGCGCATCTGTGGCCAGGTCAAGCCCGGTCATTTCGCAATCAATCCAGATCAGGTGGGGGAGCTCGGTAGCCATGGGCGCAAGAGTAAGGGTTAGGCGCAGTCGGGTGATAATTCAGGGTCCGTTCACCTGCTGTTAACCATTAATCCTTGTTTACTACACAGCCTCGTTACAGGATTCCCCCATGTCAATTGATGCTCCTGCGAAGGTAATCCCGGAGGCGCGCACGATTACCACCAAGCCTCGTAAGTCCGATCAATTATTTCGCATGATTGTCACATTGGGTGGGATGACTTCCCTTGTAATTTTGGGTCTTATTGCACTCTTTTTGTCGCTAAAGGGAGTGAACGTACTCGCAGAAGAAAAGTTTAGCTTCATCACTGGTTCTAACTGGGCGGCGATAACTGATGAGACAGGTAACATCGTTGAATCCGATTTTGGAATTGGTCCAATGCTGGTTGGAACAATGCTTTGTGCCCTCATTGCGGTTCTAGTTGGAGTTCCCATCTCCGTCTTGACCGCGCTGTATTTAACATTCTACGCAAATGGCCGGGTCAAGAAATTTCTTATTTCAATCATTGACTTAATGGCAGCTTTTCCATCTCTTTTATTTGGCTTTTGGGGATTTATAGTTTTCATGTCTTCAGCTGAATACTGGGCGAAGTTACTCAATAAGTATTTGGGATTTATTCCAATTTTTGATGTACCAGTTCCTGTTTTCGCACGATCACCATTTATTGCCGGTTTGGTCTTGGCGATCATGATCATCCCTATCGTCACTGCGATATCAAGAGAAGTTTTTGACCAAACGCCTTTGGACCGTATTCAAGCGGCTTATGCTCTAGGGGCCACGAAACTAGCGATGATTAAGGCTGTAGTAATTCCTTACGGCCGCGGCGGAATTATTGGCGGCGCCATGTTAGGACTTGGTCGTGCCATGGGTGAAACAGTTGCGGTCTACACGGTTTTAAATATCGTCTATCAAGTGAATTGGCAGGTGCTTTTTGGAGCTGGTGGAAACGTGGCATCTCTGATTCTACTTAAGTTCGGCGAGGCAGGACCTTATGAGGTCGATGCTTTGATGGCCGCTGGTTTAGTTCTCTTCTTATTGACGCTACTGGTCAATGCAACTGCAGATTACATTATTAACCGTTTTGGAGGCAAAGGTAAATGACAAAAGTAATTCCTTCGCCCGGGAAGCCTTGGCAGCCAACTGTAAAAAATCGTCTAGAAACTTTAGCGATTGTAGTAGCAGCCTTTTTCTCGGCAGTGCTTTGTGTCGAATTCACTGGGCTAAATGGCAAGCTAGGTTTTTTTGTTGCATTATTTATTTCGCTAGGAGTTTTGAATTTCGCGTTTCAGTACAAGCAACGAGGAGTTGCCGCTGCTAAGGACTCCTTACTACAAGTCATTACCGTGTTGGCTCTTGCGTTGACTTTAATTCCGATTGTCAGCATCGTCTCAACAGTTTTTATCAAAGGGTATAAAGGCTTGCACTGGGGCATTCTGACCAAGGACATGGCACTGGCCTCTGTTAATGACCCAATTGTTAATGGTGGATTGCTTCATGCCCTGGTGGGTACAACCTTGATGGTCGGGGGCGCCCTCATTATTAGTTTTCCGCTCGGTTTGCTCACTGCGCTTTATCTCACCGAGATTCGAGGTTCCCTGACTCGACCAATTAAGTTCTTGGTGCAAGCAATGTCAGGAGTTCCATCGATTGTTGCAGGTCTTTTTATTCTCTCGAGCCTCGTGTATCCGGTAACTAAAGAGCTATCAGGTATTATGGGCTCGCTGGCGCTGACAATCTTGATGATTCCTACAATTGCAAGGACAGCCGAAGAAATGTTGCGGCTTATTCCGAATGAGTTACGGGAAGCTGGAGTTGCTTTAGGTGGCACCCAGTGGCGCACAGTTGCTGGTGTTGTCGTGCCAGCGGCTCGCAGCGGCTTAGTTACTGCGATCATTCTTGGAGTGGCTCGAGTTATTGGTGAGACTGCTCCCATTCTTCTGGTTTCAGGCGGTGGCGATTCCTTGAATCTCAACCCAACTGAGGGTGCGATGGGATCTCTTCCGTTCTACATTTGGAAAGCATTTCTTACAAGTGGCACTCCGGAGTCTCTCGCGCGCGCATGGGCGGGCATGTTAGTGCTCTTAAGTTTTATCTTTATCCTATTTGGGTTAGCTCGCTACTTAAGTGGAAGAAAGGTTGGTTAGTGCTATGACTGATACCACTAACTTTAATAACAACGAGAAAGATGAGAGACAAATGACTGATTCACAGACCAAGCCGACTTCACTATCCAGTGTTGCCTCAGCTCGCGCGATGTCGCAGCCAGGCACGGAACTTTTGGGTACCGGGTTAGAGACTCGCGGGGTTCATGCCTGGTTCGGAAGTAAGCATGTACTTTCAGATGTCTCACTCGATTTCGCTGCAGGAACTGTTACTGCACTGATTGGTCCTTCAGGATGCGGTAAGTCAACTTTTATTCGCACGCTAAACCGCATGCACGAATTCATTCCCACCGCTGCAATGGCTGGTGAGGTCCTGCTAGACGGAAAAGATATTTATGCACCTGGTACTGATGTGACCAAGATTCGACTTCGTGTTGGTATGGTCTTTCAAAAGCCGAACCCATTCCCATCAATGACTATTGGTGAAAATGTTCTCTCCGGACTTAAATTGGCTCAAATTAAGAGAGGGAAAACTGACGATCTCCTTGAATCATGCCTTACTCGCGCTGGCCTCTGGAGTGAGGTTAAAGACCGCCTGGGCGAACATGGAGGTGCGCTCTCGGGAGGGCAACAGCAACGTCTGTGTATTGCTCGCTCACTTGCCGTTGAACCGCAGGTACTTCTCATGGATGAACCATGCTCTGCGCTAGATCCCGGATCCACATTTAGAATTGAACAGACCATTGCAGATCTTGCGAAGTCGATGACTATTGTCATTGTGACTCACAATATGCAGCAAGCTGCTCGCGTCTCCGACTACACCGCCTTCTTTCTCTCCGATGGCGGCCCAGGCGAAATGATTGAGGCAGCTCCAACGAGCCAAATCTTCTCTTCTCCGCAAGATAAGCGCACTGAGGATTACGTCACCGGCCGATTCGGCTAAATCTATTTGTTCACCTTCTGGAACCTAAACGTTTACCTTCTGGTGGCTCCCTCTTAACACCTGCTGACTATTTTGGCTGAAGTAAGACGTTCTTACATCCGTTCTACGAAGGGTAAATAATGAAGTTTTCAACGAAGGCCAAGGCACTGCTCATCGCGGGCTTTATCGCAGTTGGCACAGCAAATCCAGCACAAGCGGTTGATTTAGCCGGTTCTGGAGCATCATTTGTCGATCCACTGCTTCAAGAGTGTAAGGCGGGATTCAACAAGGCAACCCAGCACTCTTATGTTTATACATCAACTGGTTCAAGCACAGGCGTTAAGAACGCAGATGCGAAAATTGGCGATTTCTGGTTTTCGGATGTAGCCCACACTGCAGCAACTAAGCGTTCAACAGTTTTCCATGCGCCAATCGTGGCAGCTCCAATTGCAGTTCTCGTCAACCTTCCTGGGAAGAAGAATCTTTATCTTTCATCAACAACAGTTGCAAAGATCTTCTCTGGTGACATCAGAATGTGGAACGATCCAGCAATTCAGGCAGATAACAACCGTAAGATCACGACAGTTAACTATCGCAAGGATGCGAGCGGAAACGTTGCAAAGGATGCAAAGGGAAACCCAATCGTTCTAAGCACCAGAACTCTTCCAGTGAACTACACACTTCCAAACAAGCCAATCACGGTGATCTACCGTTCTGACGGATCAGGAACAACAGGTAACTTCACAGCATGGCTCAATGGTGTTGCTCCAACTGTTTGGACAAATCCAGCAAATAACGCTTTTACAACTGCATTCCCAACCGCCAACATTAACGCCGCAGGTAACATCGGTCGCATTGTCGGGGCGGGACAGTCTCAGGGAGTCGCAGGACTTGCAGCAAAAACCAAGTACTCAATTACATACGCGGAGAAGAACTGGGGAGATACCTTCGGGCTTCGCGCAGCATACGTATCGAATCCTTCCGGAAACTTTACCTACCCAGATTCGGCAGCGACTTCAGCATTCTTGGGTGAGGCTTCACAGGATGCTAACGGAATCGTTTCATACAATTACAAGACAAATGCCGCTGGTGCTTACACACTAGGTATCATCTCTTACATGTTGATCGAATCTGAATATGCAGATAAGACTCGCGGTGCTGCTGTGAAGGAACTTGCACAGTACATCGTTTCTCCTGCATGCTCTGGTGCGAAACCTTCATTAGGTTTTATTGTCGTATCGGGTACATTCCTGGATAAGGCAAATGCTCAAATCGCAAAGATGAATAAGTAACACTTAAAATATAGAGACTGGGTAGTTCGCTTCGGCGAGCTACCCAGTTTTTATGTGCGCCTGGCAGGAATCGAACCTGCGACCTACCGCTTAGAAGGCGGTTGCTCTATCCGACTGAGCTACAGGCGCCTGCAGGGTCGTATGAGGCAATTGTACCCAGTAAGGTTTGCGACTATGGCTGAGTTCATTTACACGATGAAGAAGGCGCGTAAAGCGCATGGTGAAAAGGTAATTCTCGACGACGTTACCTTGATGTTCTTACCTGGCGCAAAGATTGGTGTTGTTGGTCCAAACGGTGCTGGTAAGTCAACGGTTCTGCAGATCATGGCAGGTTTGCAACAACCTTCCAATGGTGAGGCATACCTATCACCTGGTTACACCGTCGGAATTCTGTTGCAGGAGCCACATTTGAATGAAGAGAAGACTGTTCTTGAAAATGTGCAAGAGGGTGTGGCTGAGACCATGGAAATGGTGCGCAGATTTAATGAAGTATCAGAGGAAATGGCCAGCCCTGATGCTGATTACGACAAGTT
>Ga0247831_1007797_pt1 | contig 11701 bp, 14 predicted proteins | sample LaCruzMarch2015__9_FD_192406 | JGI IMG/M metagenome (GOLD analysis project Ga0247831, IMG submission 192406) | Freshwater microbial communities from meromictic Lake La Cruz, Castile-La Mancha, Spain - LaCruzMarch2015_1m | ecosystem: Environmental > Aquatic > Freshwater > Lake | place: Spain...
CGATTGCGACGCAGGATAATTTAATTCGAACACTGAGTGGACGCCGGGATGAGGGATCGTTTACCTCGAAACACTTAGCCACCAAGGATCTCTGCGATGCGGGGCGACACATGTTCGCCCCACCAGCGCAACTAATCTTTGTTAGCTTCGCTGATTTCCCCGAGGCAGCGTCGGAATCTACGTATGGCGGTTCAGGCTCCCGCACTGCTAGCGAATAATCCGGCACCACCGGACCTTGTGTGCTAGACGCTCTTTCTCACGGCCAGTTTGAAGGCGCACGCCATGCCGGACACGAACAATCGACACGGACAAAAGGACCAACCGCCCTTGCTCCCCGCCACTTTCGAAAATGGCCGAAGCCACAGAGGCGCAGGCATACCCGTTGCGGCAATCGGAGCATCGGCAGGCGGTCTCAAGGCGTTCATGGAATTCCTTGAAGCCATCCCGGAGAAATCCGGCATGGCTTTTGTGCTGATCCAGCATCTGGCGCCGGACAGCAAAAGTCTGATGGCGGAGATACTTGGCGCGCGGACACATATGGAAGTCCGCGAAATCCAACAGGGCGACGTCCTTGAGCGCGATTGCGTGTACGTAAATCCGCCGGGCCACGACGTTTCCCTGTCAGGGGATACCTTGTCGCTGAGGGCTCATCCGCCGGGTCGTAAAACCGGTTTGCCGTTTGACATCTTCCTCCGTTCCCTCGCCTGTGAGCGAGGGGCGCGCGCAATGTGCGTAATCCTTTCAGGTATGGGTCACGATGGCAGCAAGGGCCTGAGGACCATCAAGCGATCATGCGGATTTGTGATTGCGCAAAGCCCGGAAGACGCGGGCGAAGACGGCATGCCGCGCAGCGCAATCCTCACAGGTGACGTCGACGCCGTTCTGGAAGCAGCGCAGGCGCCGGCCGCTTTGATGAACTGGAACACGTTGGCATCGCATTTGCATTCGGCCGCCACCGAGATGGGTACAAATCCCGCACCCGATTGGCTCGAGAAGGTTCTCGAAATAATCCTTGAACGGACAGGATCCGATTTCCGTCTCTATAAGCCAGGCACACTCATACGGCGGATCACACGGCGAATGGCCATGACAACACCGTCCAACACACAAGTCGCGGATTATCTCAAGTTGCTCCTGTCGAGCCCTGAGGAATGCGAGGCGCTCGCGGCAGACTGTCCGTCGTCAGGTATTTTGAGACAGATGGCTGCCTGACTTAAGGAGGGTCTGGCGCATCCGGGTTTGAGTTAAGCAGCAGACTGGGCGTGCTGCAAGCGCCGAAGTTTCATCGTCCTCCTTTTGATTTTCTCACGTTCGAGCAGGATGGTCTGTCCCCGGCCGGTGTAGACGTCGGCTGGCGTAAGATTTTTCAGGCTCTCGTGATAGCGCTGATGGTTGTAGTGCGCGACGAAGGCATCGATCTGCGCTTCAAGATCTCCGGGCAGGAAGTAGTTCTCCAGCAGGATCCGGTTCTTCAAGGTCTGATGCCAACGTTCGATCTTGCCTTGCGTCTGAGGGTGATATGGCGCGCCGCGCGTGTGCTTCATGCCTTTGTCAGCGAGATATTCGGCGAGGTCGCCGGAGATGTAGGATGGTCCGTTGTCGGACAACAGGCGCGGGCGGTGAACGACATTGGCGGTTTCAAGCCCGGAAGCTTCGAGCGCCAGATTGAGCGTGTCCTGCACATCACTCGCCGCCATGCCCGTGCAGAGCTTCCAGGCGATGATGTAGCGGGAGAAGTCATCCAGCACCGTGGAGAGATAGAACCAGCCCCAGCCGATGACCTTCAGGTATGTGAAGTCCGTCTGCCAGAGCTGGTTGGGCGCCGTGGTCTTGTCGCGGAACTCACTGGCGGCCTTCATCACGATGAAGGCCGGGCTGATGATCAGGTCATGCGCCTTCAGAAGCCTGTAAACACTGGCTTCCGAAACGAAGTAACGCTTCTCGTCCGTGAACGTCACCGCCAGCTCCCTGGGCGACAGCTCCGGTTGGTCGAGAGAGCCATTTCCAGAACCTGACCACACACCTGCTCCGGGATGCGGTTCCAGACGCGACCAGAACCACCGCGCCGGTCCTCCAGTCCCGCTTCGCCGAACCTGCGATACAGGTCATACCAGCGATAGAAGGTCGGACGCGGTACGCCGATTTGGTCGAGCGTCTTCTTCACCGGCTGGTGCGAGTTCTCGACCAGCCGGATGATTTCGAGCTTTTCGGATGCGGGGTATCTCATTCTTCGGCGTCCCCATCCCCGATCACGCTTTTTTTCAGAATGCGGTTCTCGAGCGTCAGGTCCGCCACAACCTCCTTGAGATCGCGCATCTCACGCTTCAGGCCTGTCACTTCGCCCGACGTCGCCTGGCGCTCCGTGTCGCCGGACAAGCGCTTCTTGCCGGCTTCGAGGAACTCCTTCGACCAGGTGTAATACAGCCCCTGGGCATTCAGCGGGAAATCGCTGTGCGATTTCTGATCCGCCTCATCCCTCTCGCCGGCACAGCTCGGCAATCGAGTACTCGCCGCGTAGACCTTCAAGGACAATCCGGATCTTCTCCTCGGCTGAAAACTTCCGCCGGGTCTGACGCTTGATTGCCTGTACATGCTTCTCGGCCGAAGACTCCTTCGGCCCGGATTTCTGTCTCATCTTCACTCCTCGTATCAGTTACGATGAGCCAGAAATCCTCCTTAAGCAATTTTGCCGATCTGTCTCACAGTCGCTGACGGGGAACAGTGGTAGGCGAGGAAGCGCACGAAGCCGCGGACGAAGTTTTGGGTCTCCTCGCTGGCGGGGGCCACTGCGCCCTGCGCATGGCTTGCCGCCGGTCCTGCGAAAGCCATGGCCATCGATGCGAGAGCCGAAATCCAGAACGAGCGCATGCAAGCCCCCTGACGATTTGAGGTGATGCTACGCTCTTTTACGGGAAAGATGAAGCAGGCTTCGGCGGCGGGGCTGCAGCCGAGCTTACAGGTCTCGTGCGTCCTGGTCGAACCGGGCCTTCATGCATTGGGGCGGCGGGATCGGCGGCGGGGCGCTCGGACAAGCCGAGACGCGAATGCACCACCTGCAGGCCTTGCCACATGGACAGCAGAACGTCGGCCAGCGCTTCGGGGGAGCCAGATTTGCTGACAAAGCCGCGCGCCTGGCCAAACCCGATCAACCGGGCCAGCCCGACATGGGCGCGGGCGTCAGCCAGGTCGTGGGCGTTGCGGACGAGACCGGGCTGCTTGCGCGCTTCCGGGCAGGTCCGGACGCTACGTCACGGTGTTTTCCGCGCTGGAACCGGCTTGCCGGTATTTTTAAAACGTGTTCTATTTTTTAAAATGATACGGAGAAACGCCAGAATGCCAGCCGGAGAGCTTTCGCAAGTCCGCAAATCCATCCTGCCGCAACACGGCGACACGTGGCAGTCTATCGCTGCCCGCATGCTTGCGGGTGTGGCCGAGGCTGAAGCCGTCTCGAAACTGCAGAGCTGGAACCTGCATGTTTTCATGCGCGCTTCAGGTGCAGCCGGCAGCGTGCGCGGCAACAACCCGATCCTGCCCAGCGACGTCATCTTCGTAGAACCGCCGCTCGCCAAATCATGAGCGGCGCGACGATCAGCGACGTCCAGATTGCGGCCGCCCATGATGGCGACGCCGAACTGGTCGTCACGCTGGCCCATGAAAACGGGGGCCGCTCGCTGGTGGCGCTTGATGAATTCGCCGTCCGCACATTGCTGAAATCCTGCGGGGCAACCTCCGCCGATGACCTGATCGGCGCCGGTTGGGAACACGTCCGCGACGCGCTCGTCGCCTCATCCAGCCGTTATGGCTGACAACAGAACAAAGAACTCCTGGGAGGAATGTGAAATGTACGATCTGGTGATCAGAAATGGCCGTGTGGTCGACGGCTCCGGCATGCCGGCCTACAACGCCGACATCGCGCTGAGCGGCAACCGCATCGCGAAAATCGGGCGTATCTCTGAAAAGGGCCGCAAGGAAATCGACGCTGAGGGCAAGGTCGTCTCGCCCGGCTTCATCGATCCGCACACGCACTTTGACGCCCAGCTCCTCTGGGACGGCTACGCCAAACCGGCTCTCTCGCACGGCGTCACCACCATCGTGCCCGGCAACTGCTCGCTCTCCCTCGCGCCGCTTCGTGCCGAGTACCGCACCAAGCTGGTCGGCATGTTCAACCAGATCGAAGAGATGCCGCTGAAGGCCTTCAAGGAAGGCGTCGTCTGGGACTGGGAAACTTTCTCCGAATACATCACGCGCATCCGCAAGGGCCTCGCCATCAACGTCGCCCCGCTCGTCGGCCATTCCGTCATCCGCCTCTGGGTGATGGGTGACGCTGCGATGGAGCGCACCGCAACCGCAGAAGAAATCACCGCGATGCAGGGTGTCCTGCGCGAATGCCTCGACGCCGGAGCCATTGGCCTCTCGACCAGCTATGTCGACATGGACGAAAAGCTGCAGCCCGTCCCGAGCCGCTACGCGGACGCCGGCGAAGTCGAAGCCCTCGCCAGCGTGCTCGGCGAATACGGCCGCATCCTCCAGATCGTTCCGGAATTCTACGACGCGGATCTCACGATTGCACGCCTCGACCAGCTCGCCGAGATCTCGCTGAAGTATGCGATCCCCACCACCTTCTCGCCGCTCTTCGTCAACGCGGACAACGTCGATGCAATCGACCGCGTCATGCGGCGTGTCGATGAACAGTTCGCGCGCGGCGCCCGCGTCTGGCCGCAAGTCCAGACCCGCCCCATCGACATCAGCTTCTGCTTCGCGGTGCCGAGCCTTCTCTTCATCCGCCTGCCCGGCTGGTATCGCATCATGCGTTTTGGCACGCCGGATCAGATCGTCGCTGCGTTCAAGGACCCCGCGACCCGCGAGAAACTCGTCGCCGAGTCCGCTGTCTACAATGCGCTCTGGCCAAACCTGCGCCTGCGCCTTGTGCAGACGCAAACCAACCAGAAGTATGTCGGCATGACCGTCGGCGAAATCGCCGCCGCCCGTGGCACCACGCCGATTGACGTGATGATCGACCTCTCGATCGAGGAGCACCTCGACGCCCACTTCCTCGCCGCCGACATGGGCCACAATTCCGACGAGCGCGTCGGCGCCCTTCTCAAGCACCCCCGTGTCCACATCGGCGCCAGCGATGGCGGCGCGCACATCCTGTCTTTCTCGACCTATGGAGACACGGGCTTCCTGTTCGCGCACTATGTCCGTGAACTGAACGCCATGTCGATCGAGTCCGCCGTCAAGAAAATCACCTCGGAAACCGCTGCCATCTGGGGCATCCCGGACCGCGGCCTCCTGCAACAGGGCTACATCGCCGACATCGTGATCTTCGATCCGCAGACGATCAACCGCGGCGAAGAGAAGTATGTTCAGGACGTGCCGGGTGATGGCAGCCGCTATGTCCGTGATGCCATGGGCGTGGATACGGTCATCGTCAGTGGCGGCGTGGCCTGGACAGCGGTCGCCGGCTACAATGCCGAAACGCGCGGCGAAGTCTTGCCCGGCCAGACCCAGGACGCCCGCCAGATGGTGCCTGCATGAGCTGGCCGGGCGTCTCAGAGCGCCGGGTTGCCACGAACGGAATTTCCCTGAACATCGCCGAGGCGGGCCAAGGCCCCCTCGTGCTGCTGCTCCACGGGTTTCCGGAATCCTGGTATTCCTGGCGTCACCAGTTCGCGCCGCTCGCGGCCGCGGGTTATCACGTGGTCGCGCCGGACATGCGCGGCTATGGCAAGAGCGACAAGCCGGCTGAGATCACCGCCTATTGCCAGACCGAAGTCGTGGCCGACATCATCGGCCTCATTCCGGCGCTCGGCTACACGACGGCGATCGTGATCGGCCATGACTGGGGCGCGCCCACGGCCTGGGCGGCCGCGCTCCACCACCCGGATGTTGTTCGCGCCGTCGGCGGACTATCTGTTCCCTTCATGCCGCGCTCACCCGTGCAGCCGATGCCCATGATGCGGGAGATGTTCAAGGGGCAGTTCTTCTACCAGCTCTATTTCCAGGAACCGGGCATCGCCGAAGCAGAGTTCGAAAAAGATATCCGCGGCGCACTGCGTAAATTCCTGACACTCGCAGGCGGCGAGACCGATCTGACCAAGCTGCCGGCAAAGACGGATAAGGACGACCTCCTCTCCGGCCTGCCAGATCCCGAACACCTGCCCGCCTGGCTCAGCGAAGCTGATCTCGACTTCTATGCGGGGGAATTTACGCGCTCCACCATGCGCGGCCCGATCAACTATTACCGCAACCATGATCTCTATTGGGAGCAGACCAAAGACGCCCCGATGTCGATCAGCCAGCCGGCCATGTTCGTTGCCGGAACGCATGATGGCGTCGTGATGATGGCAGCGGCGGCCATCGAGATGATGCCGCACTTCGTAAAGGACCTGCGGATCAACATGATGATCCCGGGCATCGGTCACTGGACGCAGCAGGAAGCGCCAGAGGCCGTCAATGAAGCCCTTCTGGATTTCCTGAAACAGATTGATTGAACGGCGAAGAGCATGACCAAAACTGAAACGATCATTGTCATCGGCGCCGGGATCGGCGGCCTGTGCACTGCCCTGATGCTCGCGCCCTCCGGGCGTGCAGTTACCCTGCTCGAACGAGATGGCCCGATCGGCTATGGCGATCCCGATGACCTGTTCCGTGACTGGCGCCGCACCGGCGTGGGGCAAGTGCGCCAGAGCCACGCGTTCCTGGCGCGCCTCAGATCGATCATGAAGGCCGAGCATCCGGAGCTTCTGGAGCAGCTGAAGGCACTCGGCGTCCGTGAACTGACATTCGACAACCTGCTGACCGCGCCCCAGCAGGCACGCTACCAGCCCTTGCCGCAGGACGAGGAGCTGACCTTCATCACCAGCCGCCGCACAACCCTCGAACTGGCCATGCGGCGCTATGTTGAAACATTGGGCAATGTCACGATCCGCTCGAACTTTCTCGTTCGCCGGCTGATGACCGCCAAAGCAGGCGACGGCGTGATCAAAGTGTCCGGCATCACCGGGGAGCACGAGGGCAAGGAGGTCACCTTGACCGCCGACGTCGTCGTGGACACCGCGGGCAAGGGCGGCTTCACCTTCGACCAACTGGTCGAAGAAGGCGCGAATGTCCGCGAGGAAAAGGAGGATGCCGGCATCCTCTATTTCACGAAGCATTACCGCCTGAAGCCCGGCCAGCAGGAACCGGGCCGCAACGAACACCCGCCCGCCAGCGGAGACCTTGGTTACCTGAAGTATGGTGTATTTCCCGGAGACAACGGCAACTTCTCGATCACCATCGCCCTGCCGGAAGTCGAGCTCGAGCTTCGCAAGTCGATCCTCAGCCCGGAGATCTTCCATCAGATCACCTTGCAGCTGCCCGGCCTCTATCCGTGGACGAATGAAACGCGCTCGGCACCCACCAGCAAGGTCTTCGGGATGGGTAATCTCGTCAGCCGCTGGCGCGACCTTGTCGTTGATGGCAAACCCGCGACGTATGGCTATTTCGCGCTCGGCGACACACTGATCCGCACCAATCCGCTTTATGGCCGCGGCTGCTCCTTCGCCGCCGTCGGCGCCCAGCTTCTGCGGCGCACGCTGGACCAGACCCAAGACCCGGCCGGCCGCGCGATCAGGTTCCATGAAGGCCTCGAAGCGGAACTTCGCCCTTTCTATCTGACGCAGCGCAAGCAGGACCGCTCCGCCAAAAAGCGCGCCCTCGAAACCCTGACGCCCGGCTTTAAGCCAAGCGTTCGCGCGCGCCTGCTGCAAAGTTTTATCGATGACGGCGTGCGCATTGCCGTGCGCTCAGACGTCCGTCTCCTGCGCGAAGCCATGCGGGGCTTCCATATGCTGGAACACCCGGACAAATGGCTCGGCAAACCCAAGAACCTCGTGACGGTGCTCTACTACTGGGCCCGCGGAAAGCGCCTCAACGCGGCCGCATATCCGCCGAGTGCCGGGCCGGAGCGCCAGGAGATGATGCAGGCGCTGAAACTCGACTATCAGGCTGACCTGATCAGCCCAGCCGAAGATATCCGGAAGGCGGCATGACCGAGGCCACCGTCGCTGCCGTCTCCGGCCGCCGCGAAAAGGCAAAGGCCGAGCGCCGCCTGAAAATCGTGCGCGCGGCGCGAGACCTTATCCGCGAGACGGGAGACACGAACCTCTCGATGCGGATGATTGCCCATCGCGCAGAAGTGAGCCTCGCGACGCCTTATAACCTCTTTGGATCAAAGCGCGCTCTCGTTATGGCCGTTCTTGAGGACGAGCGCGACTTCCTGCACCGGTTCATGAGCCTCAAAGTGGACAATGCCATCGACCGGATTTTCGAGGCCAATGCCCTCGGCGCCGGCTACTTCATTCAGGATCCGGACTTTTACCGGCCGCTCTGGAAGGCGCTTCTGGATACGAACGGCGAGGACGATACCGGCCTTGCGACGCCCGAGCGTCTTGCGCAGACCCGGGCTGCCTGGCGCTGGCTGCTGACCACGGCACAAGAAGAAGACCTTCTCCGCCGTGACATGCCGGTCGAAGTCCTTGAACGGACGATGTCGCATCTCGGCAATGGCCTGATGCTCAGCTGGGCGATGGGTACAATGGCGACGGATGAGCTCCTGCCCGCTTCCGGTCTTGGCTACGCGCTCGTGCTCTACAGCGCCGCGACACCGGCCGGGCGCATCCACCTTGACCGGCAGATCGCCCGCTACCGCGCGATGACTACCGCCCGGGACTGATGATTGCCGCGCGCAGCCTCGCGGTGGATCAGGAATAGTTCGGCGCCCGCTTTTCCATGAAGGCGGCGATGCCCTCCCGGAAGTTCGGATCGTTCGCGGTCAGTATCTGGTTACGGTCCTCGATCGCCATCGCTGCTTCGAGGCCGCTTGCGTCGATGGACTGATTGAGACCGTCCTTGGTGAGCCGGAGGCCCAGCGGCGTCGCGTGAAGCATGTCCTCAGCAAAGCTATTGGCTTCTGCAAGCATTTGCGCAGACGGAACAACACGGTTGGCAAGACCGATCGCATAGGCGCGCTCTGCATCAATGAACCGGCCGGTCAGCATGTATTCGCTGGCGAGCGACTGCCCGATCATGCGCGGCAGGAAGTAGGATACGCCCATGTCACACGCGGTCAGGCCGATCCGGATGAAAGCGGCGTTCATCCGCGCGTCATCGGAGAGTATCCGGATGTCAGACGCCAGGGCCAGCGCGAAACCGCCGCCGCTGGCCGCGCCCTGCACACAGCTGATGATCGGCTGCGGACACCGGCGCATCGCGACATAGATTTCCGCAATCGAGCGCTGCTTGTCGAGGCCCTGCTCGATGCCGCCTCTGCCGCCCGCAGATTCTTTCAGATCGAGCCCCGCGCAGAAGGCGCGGCCTTCACCGCGGAGCACGGCGACCCTCACCGACCGGTCGAAGTAGAGCGACTGGAACACCTCGCGAAGCTCCGTGACGAGCTGCGTGTTCATGGCGTTCAGGCGGCTCGGACGGTTCATGATGATGTGCAGGACGTTACCCGCTTTTTCGAGTTTCACTGCGGGCGCATCTTCGGTCATGGCGGGCTCCTCTGTGGCAGGCCTTAACCATTCCACGCACAGCCCGCGGCAATCCAGTCCTGCCCCTCCGGCACCTTCAGCAAAAAACCGGACACGCGGCCTGCGATGCGGCGCAATGCAATGGCTTTCCGCTGGGGTGCACAGCGCAAATTGAAGTGCTAGAGGGGCATCCATGTTGCGGATCTCCGAAATCAAGCTGCCCCTCGACCACGCCCCCGCGGACCTGCCGGCGGCGATTGCGAGCCGGCTTGGCGTGGCATCGGACGACTTGCTGAGCTGGACCGTCTGGAAACGCGCGCACGACGCGCGGCGCAAATCGGCGATCCTCACCGTCTACATTGTCGACGCGGACGTGCGCGGTGAAGCCGAGGTGCGCAAACGCGTGGCCGGCGACGCGCATGTCCGCCCGACGCCAGATACGTCTTACAAACCGCCTGTGCCGAAGCCACGTCCTGGCCGGCTGAGGCCGGTCGTCATCGGCGCCGGGCCCTGCGGCCTGTTTGCCGGCCTGATCCTCGCCGAGATGGGCCTGCGCCCCATCCTCCTCGACCGGGGCAAGGTGGTGCGGGAGCGGACAAAGGACACGTGGGGCCTCTGGCGGCGCAGCGAACTCAATCCCGAATCCAACGTCCAGTTTGGTGAAGGCGGCGCCGGCACCTTCTCCGACGGCAAGCTCTACAGCCAGATCAAGGACCCCCGCTACCTGAGCCGCAAGGTTCTGAACGAATTCGTGGAGGCCGGGGCGCCGCCGGAAATCCTGACCGACGCCCACCCCCATATCGGGACCTTCCGGCTCGTGACGATGGTCGAGAGCCTGCGCGCCAAGATCGAAGCCCTCGGCGGCGAATACCGGTTCCGGCACCGGGTCACCGATCTGGAATTGGACCGCGGCCCGGAGGGTGGGCAGCGCATTCGCGGCGTCCATCTGCATACGGGCGAATTCCTCGAGGCGGATCACGTCGTCCTCGCAGTGGGTCACTCTTCGCGCGACACCTTCCAGGCGCTTTACGACAGGGGCGTCTACATCGAAGCCAAGCCGTTCTCCGTCGGATTTCGGATCGAGCATCCGCAGTCCTGGATCGATATGGCGATGTTCGGCCACTGCGCCGGCCACCCCGATCTGGGCGCGGCCGCCTATTCGCTCTCGCACCATTGCAGCAATGGCCGCACGGTTTACAGCTTCTGTATGTGTCCGGGCGGGACTGTCGTCGCTGCCGCGTCCGAACCGGGCCGCCTCGTCACCAATGGCATGAGCCAGTATTCCCGAAACGAGCGCAATGCGAATGCCGGCTTCGTGGTCGGCATATCGCAGGCCGATTTTCCAAGCGACCATCCGCTGGCGGGCATCGAGCTTCAGCGCGATCTCGAGGCGCGCGCGTTTGCTGCCGGCGGGCGCGACTACTTCGCGCCCGGCCAGCGCGTCGGTGACTTTCTTTCGGCCCGCCCGTCCAGCACGCTCGGCCCCGTCGTCCCCAGCTACCGCCCAGGCGTTCGCCCGACTGACCTTGCCCCCCTGATGCCGGATTATGTGATCGCGGCGATGCGCGAGGCGCTTCCTGTCTTCGGACGCAAGATCCCGCGTTATGATGATCCCGACGCCTTGCTGACCGGCGTTGAAACCCGCACCTCGTCTCCCATCCGCATCACGCGCGGCACGGACTACCAAAGCCTCAATGTCCGCGGCCTCTTCCCGGCCGGCGAAGGTGCAGGCTATGCGGGCGGCATCCTCTCGGCCGCCGTGGACGGCATCAAGATCGCCGAAGCCGTCGCCCGGGCCCACGCGGCTGCTTCCGCCCTGAAGGCATGAGTGCTTTTAGCCATACTGCAACAAGCAGGGTTTCTCTGTCCTCCTGCAATGCCACCTTCTGTCCACAAACGACCACTGCGATCTTCCTTCCGCCGCAGCGGAGCAAGTGCAGGCCGCTTTCGGCGGCGATCTACTCGACCATCGAAGAAAGGGCGCCTGACTGGGCCGCGAGAATAGTGCGTGTACCAACGGCTGGCTGCAAGCCAGCAAGCCGTTCGAATGATGAAAGCTCCATGTAAACCGGTATGATGCGCTCACGGCAACAAGATGCGCCCTCGATCGTTTGAGATCAAAGGCGTTGAGTCCCGGCTTCAATGGCAAACTGGAGCACTCGGCGGCGACATATTGCTCGATGCGG
>Ga0247831_1007803_pt1 | contig 11695 bp, 16 predicted proteins | sample LaCruzMarch2015__9_FD_192406 | JGI IMG/M metagenome (GOLD analysis project Ga0247831, IMG submission 192406) | Freshwater microbial communities from meromictic Lake La Cruz, Castile-La Mancha, Spain - LaCruzMarch2015_1m | ecosystem: Environmental > Aquatic > Freshwater > Lake | place: Spain...
TTTACACTACTTGATGATATAATTTAGTAAAGGTGCTAAAAATATGTTTTACTGCGTCTTATCAGTAAATTTTACCGATTATTATTTTTCCGCTATGATGTTTATTACATTTTTGATTTCTTTAAAAAAATTGAATTTAATTATTAAAGAATTAAAAAAAATTGAAAAATATAAAACAATATAAATAAAATCTAATACTATATATATAAGAAAAAATGTCTGATTTCGATTTAGCACACCTAGCAAACAACCTCTCATTAACAGAAGGTAAAGAATATATTAAACAGTATTTTGTACCATTAACTAATGGTAATCACGCAGTATTAGGAAGTAACGGCAAATATAATATACTCAACGATGAAACCGTCAGAAAAGTATATCTCAATAGAATGTCCAAAGAATTGTCAAATTTTTATACAAAAGAATACTATTCAATTAAAAGCATTACTTATAAATTAGGAGAAGACACATTCATTGGTAATAAATTAAATCTTTGTCCTAAATTAAATCATACTTATCAACCTTATGAACTTTTTGATGAATCAACAAAATCATCAATGAATGTTATGTTAGATTTCATTAAAACTATTATTTGTGGTGGAAAGCAAGATTCATTTGATTTTACATTAAAATGGTTGTCCAATATGATAAGAGGAAATAAAAATAATTCTTGTCTTTATTTAAAAGATGAATCACAAGGTATAGGTAAATCAACCTTGCCTGAATTTATTAAAAAATATGTAATTGGTGAAGCATTATGCTTAGAAACAGGAAGCAAACCTTTAGTAAGTAATTTTAATAGTATTCTTGAAGGGAAATTAATGGTACAATTTGAAGAACTTGAAAATTTTAGTGCGTCTCAATGGATGGGTATATCATCAACTTTAAAACGTATTATAACATCAGATACATATTTAATTGAAGGAAAAAATGTAAATTCATATGAAACAGAAAATATTAATAATTACATATTATTATCAAATAATGATGCTATTAAAGATGATGAAGGACGAAGATATTTTATATTAGATTTATCATCAAAACGCAAAGGTGATTTTGAATATTTTGGAAATTTGAGGGATAAGTGCTTTAATGATTTAGTAGGACATGCTTTTTATTGTTATATGCTAGAATGTGATTTAACAAATTATAATGCAAATAAATATCCTATGACATCATCAAAACTTGATAGTATAGCAAAAAGATTACCAAGCGTACCGTTATTTTTAAAAACAGAATACGTTCTTAAAAGAAAAGGAATAGAAAAAGTTTCTGTTGATGAGTTACATATAGAATATCAAGCATTTCATAAAAGAGAATTATTAACAGGGAAACCTTGCCATAAAATTGATTTTAATAAAAAAATGAAAGGACTTAATATTGAATATATTCACACTTCTAAGTTAAATTTTTATAATGTCCCTGTGAATGTATTGCTTGATATTAGTAATAAAGAAAAATGGATTCATGAACTTGATATATTTAATGATGAAGATAATAATGAAAATAGTAAGTATGAATTATTTACTTTAACAGATAGTAACGAGTTAAATAAAATTAAAAAAGAGAATGAAGAACTTAAGAAAAAATTGGCAGAAATGGAACTATTACTTTTAAAACAAAATGAAATTCAAGATGTTGATTATGATGATGAAGTAGTAATTAACACAGAAGACACAGAATATGTTGAACCTAAAACAGAATCATATATTAGAGATTATCAGAAAGATGAAGAAATGGAGAAATTATTCAATGAATTATTCTAAAGCAGAAAACTACGTTTCCCGCACCCTTCCTCGTAGAAAGCAATGTTTATTATGAAATTTTCAGAATTTAAGGAAGGGTGCGGGAAACGTAGTTTTCTGCTTATATGACAATTATTAAAAAATAAAACTATATAAAAAAAATCTAAGTATAGTATATATAAGATGTCTTCAGAATTAGAATTCAAAACGAATATGATATTACAAACTTTAAAAATTGATTGTCCTTCAGAACTAATATATTTAAAAAACATAAAGGAAATTGAACGCTATTTAGAAAATAAAATTCCTTACAGTGCATTGATTAATATTTATTATATCTGCAGTAACAAAGGAGGAGGATTAACTAAAAAGGAAAATAAAAAACACATCCACAGAAAATATATTGAATTACTAAAGAAAATCAGGATATTTGATGTAAATAATAAGGACTTAATCGACAATGAAGAATATTTTAATAAATTGTTGATAAAATCCTAATCTTATTAAAGAATTAAAAAAAATTGATTAATTATTTTTAATAATTTGAAAACTATATAAGAAAATAATATATCTATATAATATATAAGAAAACATGTCAAGTTCTAAAGAACTTAATGGCGTTAAAACGCCGTCCGCTATATTTAATATGAAACTAACAAACGAAAAGAAAATTAAACAAGGTAAAACAACCAAAGACTTACGAACTTTTACTATTACAAGAAAAAATGAAAAAGACATGAATATAGCAAACTTTAAAGATGTGTATTCTGTTTTTAAAAAGAAATATGGGAGTGACAAATTATTGGTCAGAGCATTGAACGATACACAGTTTTTTACTTTTAAGGGGTTTTCTGACAGTGGGTTGGACATCCAAGACTTTGAAGAATATTATGAAAACAGAGTTGATAGTACAGTGAAGTTTAATAAATTTTCTCAAATTCAAATTTATGTATTAGCATGAAATTAAATCTTTTAAAAAATTAAAATAAATAAACAATTAATTTTAATTAAATTGAAAACTATATAAAAAGAAAATCTATATATAATATATAAGAAAAAATGGAAAATCAAAACGAAATGGAAAATGAAAATTTTTGTGTCAGATGTGAAAAATTTGTTGAAGAAGAATTAGATTCAGGATACTGTAAAGTATGCTCGAATATTGAATATAATGAACTTTGCGAGGATGTAATGTCAACCTTTAACAAAGAAACAGAAATTATTAGAAATGATATATTGTTTATTAATAAAAAATGGGCGTCCTTGGCAAAGAAATATAATTTATATTATGAAAGTCAATTTGATGGTCGATGGGTAAGAATGAATAAAGCACAAATTATAGCATATTTATTTAAATATATTGATAATTAATAAACAATTAAATTAAATCTTTTAAAAAATTAAAAAAAATTGAATAATTATTTTTAATTAAATTGAAAACTATATAAGAATAAAATATATATATAATATATAAGAAAATGGCAAGTTTAGCAAAACCATTAATCCACATATTCTACAAAGTTAAAGATGATGAATACAGAGTCTATATTAAATGGACTAATGAAATTAAAACAGTAAGTAAAAATCAATTATATGAAATTAAAAATAAATATGAACTTATGGCAGGATACAATATTGATAAAAACATGGATATAAATTTAAGGATGTTTTATGAAGACTTCATGATGTGGAATAATGAACTATATCAAAATGGTATCGATTCATTTACACATAGTTATAATAACGACTTGGCAGTACTACGAGCATTTACAAAACATTCGACTTTTAATTTATTTAATGAAGAACACATTGAAGAGTTAGAAACTTTTTATTTTGAATCGTGTAATAATGGTTATTTAGAGTCATGCGTACCTGGTGAATATGATTCATACGGATATGACATGAATACATTTTATCCACGCATACTTGCAGAAAATAATTTAAAAATACCAGTAAAAGCAGGTAAAGAATATAAACTTGAAGCATTAGATAAATATAATTTAAAATATGGGTTTTATAAAGTGGTCATAACTTGCTATCATCCAGAATTTATTAAAATATTTAAGTTTGCAGAAAATAATGTTTATACTCATTATTCATTAATTTTTGCGTTCATGTATCAGTCAGAATATAATATTAAAATAGAATTAAACAAAGATGAAAATTTTAATGCATACTTATATAATGATTCTGATTTAATTGAGACTAAAAGTATATTTGGTGACTGGTTTAAAAAACTTATTATATTAAAAAATAAGTTTCCTCAAAATAAACTGGTCAAGCATTTACTATCAAGTTTATGGGGTTCTTTAAGTAGAAAAAACTATAAAGGAAAAATTACTGTAACTGAAGAAGAATTAGAAAATTATGACGAAAATATATATATTATTGATGACATTGATATTGAAAAAAATATTTATTATTTAGTAAAAAAACAAAATAAATATAGATACAACATAAGACTGAAACCTTTTCTTCAATCATATCAACGGTCATTTATGGGTAAAATTGCTCATGACAACCATTTACCAGAGGTTATAAGAATATGTTGTGACTGTATAGTCTATAAATCAAATGTTGAAATTAATGTTAAAAACTTTTTACCAGAACAGAAAAGCACTGGTAAAATATTATGGAAAAATGCAAGAGTCTATGAGCAGAAAACTACGTTTCCCGCACCCTTCCTTTATTCTGAAAATATATAATAAACTTAGTTTTCTGTTAGGAAGGAAGGGTGCGGGGAACCTAGGTTCCCTGCTCAAATGCCTTAATAAGTTTTGGAACAGATTTAATTAAATTCTCTCTAGGTTCCCATGTAGCATCCGCTTTTTTCTCACTATACCACCAAATTAAATATTCATATTTATCATTAATTTTTTTGCGTTTAAGTATCTGCTTAACCTCAAATTTTTCTTCAGTTTCACCGCTCGCTGGTTTCAGTTCATCTTCTTGATATGAGACGCCATCGTAACCATTAACTAAATATCTATAATAAGGTTTTCCAGAAAAATATAATATTTTAGTTATTTTACGTGGTTCTGTTGATAATCTATAATCACCATTTCTAAATAAACCCTTTTGTTTTTCACCTAATGCATTTTCTGGAGTTTCCAATATAACATAAACTAAATCTCCTTTTTTATATTTTGGTTCAATGATTTTATATACAGGTTCAGATTTTTTCTTAGTACTAGTAGTAGAAATTAATTCTGTTGCGTCCCATTCAGGATATAAATGAGTATAAATATTATCAGGTAATTTCTTTTTACGAATTTCATTTAAATTTGTTCTAATAACAGGAACTGCTTTTAACCATTCTAAATATTTTTTACCTCTTTTACCTTCCATACTGTTCATGTACCCATTTAATAAATCACCTAAGACACCATTTAAACGTTCAACATTTGGTAATTGAATGTGTCTATTGGGTAATGCTGGTCTTAATAAAATAGACGATTTTTTACAAAATTGGGCAAAAGTTCCTTTGAATTCACTGCCTGAATCTGTTCTTATTGATTGTCCATCATTATCTTTCAAACGAATAAATGGCCGTTTGTTCATTTTTAAAACTGCTTCAACAACATTAAAAGAATTTTTATCTTTCATTGGTTCAATGTCAAACTCATCAGTCGCTATATCAACAACTACTAATAAATATCTATATCCTTCTTTAGTCTTTGGTAAAAATAAATAATCCGCCATAAAATTTTTATCTTCAACTAATGGGATATTATCTTTTACTTTATCATAAAATTTTGGTTTCTTATAACTTTTTGTAAATAATGTTTGCTTATTAGTAATTTTTAGTAACTTTTTTAAGTTCTCCATAATATATGCAAACATTATTTTTTAATTTAGGTAAAATCTAAATAACCATTTTTTAATAAATCAAGTTTATCTTTCAACAATTGACTCTTCATATTGTACTTTTGCATTTTTCTTTTTAAATAAATCTTCCTCATATAGTTTCTCATATAATTACGATAATATAATTTTAAATATTCTTTCCTTTCACCTTGTAAATATTTTTTCATATAAACACGTTGATATTCATTAATATCTACACTGTAAATTATCGCTCTATTTTTATTTAAAGTAGGTTTTAACAATTCAATATAATCACGTTCTTTTTGTCTTTTTTCAATAGAATCAATACATTCAAATTCCTCCAATACTTCAACAGTAAAATTATCCCAACCTTGATGCTCTCTGATATAAGTATACACTTTGGTATCCTTACTTTTACAATGATTTTTATGAGCTGAAATTCGTTTAGATAAATTCTTGCTTGAACCTATATAATACTCTTTTATTTCAGGATCTTTGCAATATATTTTATAAATATAACAAATCTCTTTATCCATATAATATTAAATTAGATTTTAAAACTAATCAAAATACAAAATAAAATTGCCATATTGAATTTTAATTTTTACATCATTATTAGCAATCGGCTTTTTAAATTTGTTTCTATATTGTCTCATATAGTCTAATCTTTTTTCTCTATTATCATAATAATATTTCAATTGTTTCTTAAATTTATGATAATAAAGTAACTGTTTTTCATTTTGTTTTATTTTATCCATATTAATAAAATAGATTTTAATTGTCCTTTGGTATTCCAAATATATCAAAAACAAAAATGGTATTTGGATATGTTTGAATAGGAACTATTGTAACAGCCTGGTTAGCCAATGCTTGAAGTGTGTTTTGTGAAATTGTTATTGATGTCCCATTAATAGATGTAATAAATGTTTGAGCTGGAATATACGTATTTGCAGTGATATAAGTTCCAATAAAAATGTTAGCATCGCTTGAGCTTAGTGTTAAAGTATTTGAGTTGGAATTTCCAGTCGCCGTTAAAGTGGTTATTATTGACCCAGATAAATTATTATTCACAACAACTTCATCGAGAATTCTTTGGTACTCTATAGTTATGTTGCAAATATCTTGAGCCTTACTAAAAGTGGCAATATTATTACTATTATAAAATTGACTTGTCGCGCTATTTCCAACAAAATTGAATGTTCCTATAGTTGTGCTATTATTATTATTTGTCAAAGATTTTACGTTATACGATTGATTTAGCCATGCCAAACCAGAAAGTTTTATACTAACATTTTTAGAATCATGGAAAGGGTCAATGCTATTCGCCTGACTTGTTGATATGGCATTTAAACATAAATTAAAAGTGTCATATTTATCATACATATCACCTAATAAAACTCTTAGATTTATATTGTTCCAGGTTATACTTGACAATTTTGCGTTAGAGGAGTTTTTACCGTTATTATATGAATTACCATATAAATAATCTGAATTTGATGTGAAATCTGAAGTTTTTAAAATTAAAGATGAGTGTTTTATGTCTGTCATTATATTTATACATTAGATAAATATAATATATTTTCTATAAAAATTTAATTAAAGACTCCTAATATTTTACGAATGCAACGTTATTTTCAAATGTTACGACACTGTCAAAAAGGGCAAAACAATTCCATAACACATTAGTTGCCGAAGCTTGACCGGCATAATTTGCCTGAAAATATATATCATCGGTGGTACTGTTCCATCCCATAAAAAGATTTGATTTATCAGAATTTGCGTATGACTCTAAATCAATTCCTACGTAAAAACTTCCGCTATTCACATTTATAATTGTATGTCCATTGGCTACACTGTCTTGAAGAGTATAACTAAAATTATCAACGGCAGGATGATGATTGAGATCGGACATTGATGCTGTGGCTTTCAATAATTCAGCGAACATTTCAGGGTAAGTGCTTGGTGCCTTTGATGGAAAAATTTGTGACCCGATTCTAAAATTATAATCTTGAATTTGTTTAGTCACCGAGGAACATGGAAAAAATGTATCAGTTCCATTCAATTTATCGCGTTGTGTAATATAAAGTGATTTTAGACTTGAGTATTTTGCGGGAATTGGAAAACTAATTGTTGAAACTGATGTTGGAAGAGTAGCACTGTATGAAAATGAGCGGTAATCTGGGACACAAAATTGTAGAGGCTGACCTCCGAGAGAATCGTATATCATAGAAACGGCTTGGTCAGAAATATTGATAAAGTTTCCTACATATTCACAATTTGACAATTTCAAAGAAACACCAGTACCAGTAGTGCAGGACATAGCTCTATTGATATTATCAACAAGAGTTAGTTCAAGTCTGATGGGTGCACTGGTACAAGCGAATAACGGAAAATATTGATTTGAGCATAAAGTTCCTAATAAAGAAATAAGATTTATACAGTAAGTCTTTGATGCGCTATCAGTATTATTTGCTAAAGCAGATGCAAAAATATCGCCAGAATTTGTATTAAATACTGATACAACAGCGTTTTGAGCATAAGCACCGGCTACATTCGTGGTTGCTGTCATATCTGAGCGACATCCAGATAAAATGTTGTATTTGCCATAAGTTGCGTCAAAAGGAACTTGAACATCAAAGAGCATTTTTGCAAGTAAGCCATAGTCATTGATTTCTTGTAGCAGATTGGAACCCGAATAAATTCTTAAACGATAAATGATTTGATTTGCCCCAGCGCTATCCCATCTAAAACTGTTCGCGGCACCACTTGCATTATTTAGCACCACGTTGAATTTTAAATAGCTCTCAGTTGGCACCAGTAAAGTATTGTTGCGAGTCGGAATATTAAAAGTTATTGTATCGGAAAAACCAAAGACATTTCCACTTTGCGGTTGAATGTTACTTTTATAGCTTTTCGCTAAAGCAGACTCAAGCTTTTGTCCGTACTTCAAATTCTTTGGAAGCATTTTATTTATATATATACTTTATATATAAATTCTTAAAAGATTGTTAAATTTTAAATCATAAATTATTTCTTAGAAAGACCTAATGGAAAAGTCATCGACATATTTTTGTTATCATGAATCGTATCTTTATCTTTATTCATAAAATTGACTGGGTTATTGTGTCCATAATTGTGTTTATTTCCTATAGCATTTAAAGCCGTATTAGCTTTATGACCCATGAAACTTGCGCTTTTATCTTTCTTATGACCAAGCATATTTTTTCTATATATATAACAGATTTCTTTTTTTTCTTAATCTACAAATTTTATAATTTCTAATTGAACTGTGATTGACCAATTACATCCATTTAAATCTATCAAATTATTATTTTGGTCAACAAGTCTTAGTCGCATTGTAGATATAACATTATTGAATAAATTATATTTTAAGTTATTGTGATTCATATATGTTATCATACTATAAGGTGCTTGAGATACTGGTATACTACAGATTATATTATTTTCATATGAGTTACTACTATTAAGCGAACCAGTAATTAGATTCGACTGAATACAAATACAATGATGAGATTGTAGATTAATACAGTTAGTTGATGTAAGAGTTTTGCCAACACTGTTAACAGTCACTGATAAAGGAAAGCCCAATAATATTAAGCAAGTAGATGTTGATAAAAAACTAAAATCATAGGTACTATTAAGAAAAGTGAATTTATTTGTTAATATGTTGTAAGAAACAGTCATTAGATTTATATTACTTTGTAAAAATGATATAAGTTGATACGGGTTATAATTTCCTTTATCAATCGTAATTGTATAAGTAGTACCATTCAATAAATATATTAATGTATTATTGTAGTTATCTATATTATAATATGTATATGGTATAACAGCATGTTGCACTGACAAATAGATAGTGTGTTGCAAAGGAGCCTCAATAATGGGTATATCAAACTCAACATCAGACGTTAAATTATTGTTAAATCTATTTGCATATTTAGAATTTAAATGAATTTGTAATATTTCAGTGTCCATATATTATATGTAAATATTTTTATCTTTAATATTTCTAATATTATGACTATTCAAAATATCTATTGGCAAGATACCTGTTCTGAAATTTGGATTGTTTAAAGTTTTCATCCTTGTGTTGTTTGAGCTTAACAGTGAAACAAGGTCGCCTGATGTACGATACGCTGTTTCATTTCCTCGTGTAGGTTGTCCAAATGTCGCTCCTTTATCTAATGTATAAACTTTGTCGTTTTTACCGGCAATATATTGTCCAATACTTCCTCCGAGACTATGTGCCGTTATTGATGTTTCACTGGGGTTATATCTTTTCTTTGCCTTTTCTAAAGTTGATTGTGCTTCTTTATATCTATTGGTGTCTTTCAATTTTCCCGCCATCAAATAAGCATCGGTGCCAATATCACGTAAATTATGAGTACCAGCAATACTATACAATAATTTCTTTTGACCGGGATTGTAATAAACCTGTTGATTATCATTACTTAAATCACTGTCAAAAACGTAACCCTGATTTTTAAAAGCACCTTTCTGTTTGTCTCTTGAGGCATACGAATTATTTAGAGCATTATATAGATTAATTTTGTTGTTGTTCATTTATATCATCTATAGATAAATTATTTAAAGACTCCTCCCATTTTTTATGAATCGCTTCTTTCTGTCTCTCCTCCATCTCTTCCAAAGGTGTCTTTGCATTTTCAATCATCACATCAAGCATTTTATCAACACCTGGCAAATTCTCGAAACCTGGTGGAAATTTATTAATAAAAAATTCTGGTGATTTATAAAAGGTATTGTAAGATACTTTTTTCCAGTCTATTTCTTCAAGTTGTTTTAGAGAAAAGTCTAACTCAACAGGTAATACACCGTTCCATAAATCATGATTAATTCTTTTAATATCTCGTGATGACATATATAACTATAGTTAGATTATATTTTAATCAAATGTTAATAAATTGAAATTCTTATAATACTTATTTATTATTAAATCTATATCGATATGAGTATATGGTTCATCATAAACATAATCATATATTCTTAGTGCGTCCTCTTTATTTAGATTCATTAACTCTCTTGCGATACTGTTCCATTCCTCAATGTTTTTAGGCTTAAAGATTGTTATATAGGTGATTTGCTTACGTAATATTTTCGGCATGTAATAATAACTTTGTAATGTAAATATAAATGAACAACAAATATGTCGAGCTTTAATTATCATTTTATTTAACTGAATATTGATAGCATTATTTTTAAGAGCATTTGCCATATCATCAATAATAATACATGAATATTGTATCTCCTCTTCTTCTTCATCTTCGCTCTCTTGGTCTTCAAAGGCTTTAATTTTCTTCTCCTTTTTCTCTGTCGCCTTTTCTTTTATGGCAACAAGTTGATTATAGATACTGTCTAACAATTCAACGGTAAGCTCATGATATACTTTATCGTGTTTCTCAAATGGATGTTTTTGAACTGATGAAAAAGATGAGCTTGGACATATATAAAATATGTTATGATACCTCCCCCGATACATATTTTTATTTCGCATCATGTTTAAAAGTAGCGATGATTTACCGCTCCCGCCTGAGCCCGTCAAAACATACACCATACCATTTCTTTTTGAAATATTCTCATTTATTATATCTGGTATATAGATGTCCATCTTTTCTTTTATCGGTTTCATCTTCATATCATTTGGGTTCTTTGTTTCATGTATTTCTTTTATAGTCATGTATATTATATAGCTGATAAAATTTATTAGATGATATAAAATTATATCATGTATATTATATAAATCAAAAAATGTCCGATAATTCTATTAAGGAAAGTTTGGAGAATCAACATGATGATTCACCATTAGAAAAGCCAGTTAAAATTAAAGTTACTGATGATGTATCAGTACCTAAAGACAAGAAACCAAGAAAACCTAAAACCCCTGGTCAGTTAGAACAGTTTGAAAAAATTAGATTAAAAAGATTAGAAAATCTTAATAAGAAAAGAGAAGATAAAAAACTTGAATCAGCTAAATTATTATTAAATAATGGTTATGTTAAAGCTGAGGCTAAACCTACTTCTTTTAAAGAGAATATTCCGCTTACACCAACTCATCAAGAAACTGATTCAGAAAGCGAGCAATC
>Ga0247831_1007806_pt1 | contig 11685 bp, 6 predicted proteins | sample LaCruzMarch2015__9_FD_192406 | JGI IMG/M metagenome (GOLD analysis project Ga0247831, IMG submission 192406) | Freshwater microbial communities from meromictic Lake La Cruz, Castile-La Mancha, Spain - LaCruzMarch2015_1m | ecosystem: Environmental > Aquatic > Freshwater > Lake | place: Spain...
TACCATCGAGGTTAATATATATGCAAGCAGCCTCGTCTGCGTCTAATTCAACGACACGACTGGAATATTGAACGACAATTCCAATAACTATTATTGGTTCGTGTTAAATAATGTACAATCATTATATAGAGGTGTGGCAGAGCACCATTATCCAACCGCGGCCCGTGTGTTCAATGCGGTAGTATTTGCTAGCTTTGGTAGCTTTACTCGCTCGTGGGAGAGCACACCATTGAGATGAATAAGAAGACAAGCTTCAACGATGATACCCAACCGATATCGAACATACGTTTGAGTGGCTTGGCGCACCGACCAGCGATGCGGTGGGCAAGGACGAAGACCTGCGCGACTCGGTCTACTCAGGACCCATCTCGGCTTTGGTATTGATCCCAGTCAGGTTTTCTCTCGAAATATTGACCGACGTGCACTTAAACTTCACCTGAAAGCTGAGACTTCTGTGGCATCAAAGCAAGAAACCTTTCGTCAATCGATGTTCCAGAAACATCGGATCCCTCCGAGGCAAACATCATCGCTGGCGATTATTTGTCTCTTTGAGGTCTCAAAAATGAGGCGTTTCGCCTACTCGCGACTGAAGTTGCATCCTCCTCGCTCTATATGATCTGATATGAACAAAACACAAAACAAGCCATAATATTTATTCACTACAGTCAGGGGTTTCGGATTTCCCCAAGCCATGACGTCGCTGTTATTGTCAGCCGCTGCCGACAGCAGTATTATCGACAGCGATGCAACTACTTTGGGCGAGGAGGGCATTAATGGTAGGTTCCACTCTCACCACTTTTCTACCTCGCTCTTTGACCCTTGATTATCTCCATAAATTCCTAATAATTTGATCACGTTCCCATTTATTCATTGCAGCGGGCGAAATTGTGTTCGTGGACGACGATGACGACGATGGTGATACAACGGCTGCCGCAAAGATTGTGCGAAAGGGTAACTCGCGCGGGCGCCGCAGGGCTAAGATCGACGAGCGCTGGCGTCGTCGACCCTTGGGTGCTATAGGCAATCTCCAAGCTCAGAATGATCAGGAAGTTAAATCGAATAAACGAACGCCATCCGATGGCAGTGATATTTGTGCGCTCGGCAAAGAACTGGCCGACAATCATGCCAATGCCACGCTTATCCTGAATAGGCTTAAGGAGGCAGAACGACAATTGGAATCCACGACAAAGAAACTGCTCCTCCATGAGATCGCCGCTAAACTGCTCCGCAAAAAGAATTCTGAGCTCAAATCAGAGGTTGCGACAGTTAAAGGGATATATGAAACTCTACATGATTTGGCGACAAAGAAACTTCTCCTCCTTGAGAACGATCTTGCTTCAGTCCATGCAAATGTCAAAAGGGACTACGAACATGATAAGGAGGTGCTCCGCAAAGAGTCAGAAACGAAATTTGCTACTCTCACGAACGTTGCACTCTCAGCAAAAGAAGAGGTTGTAAAAGTTCTAAGGAAATACGACACTCTTGCTTCAGAGTATGCAAATTTCGTCGCTAACTCAAGGGAAAAATTTGCCACTGTGGAAGAGGCTGTAACAAATGTCAAAAGGGACTATGAACATGATTTGGCCATCCTCAATTCGAGAATCAATCAAAAGGATGAAGAGTTGAATGATTCCATTGCCCAGATTACTCAGTTTAAAGTACAGATCTCCACGTTGATGGAAGAAAAAGATCAGTTGGCAATGAAGCTTGACGACGAGGATCAATGCAAGGAGTGCGTGGTCTGCAAGGAATCGAGGAAGGAGTACGCGTTCCTTCCGTGCAGGCACATGTGCGTTTGCGAGGGGTGTGCAGCATCGATCCAAGGGAAGGATCGCAAGTGTCCTTTGTGCCGTGGGGTGAGCACGTCGACCACGAAAATCTTCCACTAATTTGCAACAGCCATGCTCCTGTCGCTGAGGCGCGTAATAGTCGAGACAGTAATGTTACTGAGCTCACCGATTTGTACAATAACTTCGGTTTATGACATGAAAATGTAATATATCTAGATAAATTTATAAGGGCTAAAGTACCTCATACTTTTGATACATGACAACTTGCCATCAAGCCCCCCTCATCAATCATACGACGGTTTTTCACCTCTTGCCATGCTTTGTCACATTCTAACTTTCTTAATCAATTTCACTCTCCGTTAATTAGTCGTCCATGTATAACTGTGTTGACTTGTGTCATCAAGTTGTACACCTTCCATCTCATATCGGTCAAATTCATATCGACAAAATATTTAATGCTGTCCTTATAAGCTTTCCAACGAGATTCTCAGTTGATCTTTTCGATTGACTTCGGCATCTGCGACCTGGATAATAACTTTACCGCTCCTGTGACAACTCGTCCAGCAGCAAACTAAGTGATGAAGAAAATGTTAACAACACAGCTCTCATGGTGTAGCAAGTTACTACTAAGTAAATCATCCATAGCTATCTTAACACTGATATCCTTAGCGTTCATCGTCTTATATTCTTCCAACGTTACCAACTCGCTCCCCGCGAACGTAGATGCGGGCGATTACAGACACGAGGGTGACTCATGGTTGGAAATATATGTTTGTGGACTAGCTAGGTGTATGTTTGTTTACTGCTGTGCCTGTGAACGCTGTAATCTTCCCGACGTATGAACATGTATTGGAATTGTTAGAGGGAGAAGATTGAACAAGACAGTCAGAATGGAATGCTAAGAAAATGCCTTGGTTAAATTATTCTAGCCTCTACTTTCTCTGCGATAGCCACCAAACACAAAACACACATATCGTAACATAAACTATTTCACTATTTCTATTCGTCCTCATCTTCCTCCTCTTCTTCCTCGTCCTCATCCTCCTCTTCATCATCTTCCTCCAGCCAAGTAAACCAGGCAAATGTTTGAATAACAGCCTTCGTTTTACCCTGTGAATTTTCCTCACTTTCATCATCCTTCCACAATTCGAATGCATCCGGCTCCACAAGGTCATACTTGTACACGGCACGGAACATAGCCTGGACGACATATTCATTATTTAGCTTTGGGAAACCAATCGTATCACAATACTTTTGTATAGCCCATAGTACCTGCATTTGGCCCTCGGAATTATCTGTTACTAGAGACAGAAGTGCAGCTCCGTACTTGTCGGGTGTAGCCCAAGCACACTCGGGATCGGGATTTTTCTTCTCCGTTTCGTATAAAAGATGGAAGATTAACTTTTCAACACTGGGTAGAACCTCTCCCTGATCCACACACCATTGTTTTAATTCTGCTCCAAGCTTCGTCCCGCTAATAAATTCATCAAGTAGCTTAGTTTCCAATGCCGCTGCTCTAGTAGCCTTCTCGGCAGCATCCCTCCGTTCAGCCTCGGCCTTTGCATCAGCCTCCTCGGCAGCCTTCTTCTCAGCAGCAGTCCTCTCCTCTGCCTCACGTTTCTTCTTTTCTATCCTTGCTTTCGCAGCAGCCTCATCTTCACCGGGCAAGGTAAGTGGTGCCTCAACGGGAGGCAAGACTACATCATCACGTGCCTTCGGAGCAAGGATGTCAGGAACAAAGCTTTGTTTAAGAGGGGGGAAGGCATCTTGTTGCTGTGATTCTTCTTGCTTCCATCGTGGTCCTGATAGAAGTTCTACCTTGTCACCAACACCACCGCGTCTACTGTTATTACCGCCTCGATCACCATATCGTCCTCCTCCTCCTCCTCCTCCGCCTCCTCCGAACCGATCGCCGCCGTTGCCACTGTCCTGACGTCCAAACCGTCCACCGGGTCCTCCATATCCTCCATCACCACCACCGCCACCATTCCTCTCATTCCTTTCAGCCATCATTTCGGCATTCCTCTGATTCCGTACGTCAGCGGGGACATAGTCCTCATCATTCATAACCGCTGATGCGAAACGAGAATTTTGTACCATTGGTGGTCCTCTATCATTATCATTACGTGCAAATCGATCCCCATTACCTCCACCACCGAATCTATCACTACCCCCTCCTTCTCCACTACCACAATCACGTGGACCACGCTCACGCTCATGATCGGCAGCTGCGGATGCAAAGCGTGAATTTGTGACAGCCGGTGGTGGACCACGCTGCTCCTCTCGCAGCTCCGATTCACGTTGCTGTTCTGACGCGAATGTTGCGAATCTAGAATTGGTCACTTGGGGTGGTGGACCTCGATCCGATTGCCGATCCGATTTATCAATATCACTTTTTTCGGCGGCATATGCCGCCAATCGTGAATTAATTGGCATGGGCGGTGGTGGACCAGTATCGTCATTGGTATCATCATTGTCAAATGTACGATTACGTCGACTACGATCCCCACTACCCCCTCCACCTCCACCACGATCCTCGACAAGTGTGGCAAAACGTTCATTCAACACGGGCGGTGGACCACCTCCCGGTTCACGCCGATCACGACGGTTGCTGGAAGAAGACGAGGTAAGTTCGTCTTTCTTTGGAGCTGGGGCCTCACCAAGCATGGCTGCACGACTATTTACAACCTTGGGTTCACGGAATTTACGCTCCCTCTTTTTTGGCTTCTCTCCATTCTCTTCCATTGACCCATTGTTGATCACATCATCGTCATTACGTTCAGCATCATTTTTATTAGGACTATCCTCCTCTTCATTGCCCCCCTCCACTACTTCCTCCTTATCAACATGCGTTTTATCATCAACCTTGACATCGTCAACTTGTTCCTCGTCTATTGATTCTTCAACCTCGGATACCACCGCCACCTCTACCTCCTGCTTTCGTCCCCAACGTTCTACCATCTTCTCTGGTTCCTGCTGCTGCTCGTTCACTTTCAAATCAATTGCCGCAAATCTTGACGCAGTATCTACTGCCTTTGCCGAACCAAAGGGATTTGATTTAGCTGATGATGTTGCTGCCACGCCACCACTGCTGGCTCCTCCAACAGTAGCAGTTGTTGTCCTTGATGACAAGTTCACAGACGCAGTATCTACTGCCTTTGCCGAACCAAAGGGATTTGATTTCGCTGATGCTGATGATGATGAGGGTGCTGCTACGGCAGTTGATGTCGTCCTTGCTGACAAGTTCAAAGACGCAGTATCCACTGCCTTTGCCAAACCGAAGGGATTTGATTTCGCTGATTCTGATGAGGGTGCTGCCATTGCAGTTGATGTCGTCCCTGCTGACAAGTTCAAAGACGCAGTATCAACTGCCTTTGCCGAACCGAAGGGATTTGATTTCGACGATGATGATGATGTTGCTGCCACGCCACCACTGCCAGCTCCACCGACAGTTGTTGATGTCCTTGATGACAAATTCAAACGTGGTCTTTCTCCCGAAGATGACGATGAGGGGCCAGCCGAGTCTCTAGTGGTGGATGATCCACCTCCTCCCCAACGAGTAGAGTCAGCAGCACCACCACTACGATCACCGCTACTGTTTCCAAAACGAGATGACTCGCCTCCTCCATATCGATCACTGCTACTACCACCTCCACCACCACCATAGCGTGAGTCAGACGCACTACCACCACCACCAACAGCACCTCGACTAGAAGCAGTACTACGCCATCCAGAGTCGGCATCGGCACGTCCATAATTTGAATCTCCTCCACCGCCGTCCCTACCGCCTCTATCATCATCATCCCCCCTTCCGCCATAGCCGCCGCTATAGCCATTATTGCCATTGCGTTTAAAACTGCCATCGTCTCCACTGGGTCGCGCTCGTGGTCCGGATGGGGTCGTCGATTGCATTGGCTTACTGCCAAATTCCGCCAAGGACATTTTCTGTCCTCGACTACTGCTCTTGGACGATGCCATAATATGGAGGTTAAATCGTTGGCGTGTGCCTACTCTCCTACTCCTCCAAACTCTTTCAGTGGTAGGGGCAGGTAGTAGAACACGAGGTTGCTTGAGGGCCTTGGTAGGGTGACGTCTATCGTTTATCGTTACACACCACCAATCGTATGACGTTATCGTGTGGTGCGAGCAGGCCGCGCCATTTCTTCACGAATCTCCCTCACCTACGAAGAGGAGGACTGTTGTTTGTGTCGATCCAAGAGTGATGAGTTGTCTCTGCTACTGTTGTTGAGGAACACCTGGCGTCGAAGGAGCGGGGGACTGATTGTATCTTATCGTACCCTTTGTGTCGATCCAAAAGTGAGTTGTCTCTGCTGGTTACACAACGAGGATATTATTCTTCTGTCCATTCATCAACAATAAATAATGCAGACGAAGAAGGTTGCAACAACTCATACACATTTACTCCAAACAGTAATCAATCATATCTGTTGGTCAACACTCCACGTGGCCGCACGATATTTACAAGTATATGCCCAGCCAATGGTATTTAATGGACAGAGTGTACTGGCATCGACGAAAGGTTTTGCGGCAATTGTCGTTTTTACCACGGGCAGTCTCAAATTATGTTGTACATCAGTAAGTGACGATAATGACAAGGATGCAATAGCGTCACCAATGACACAACATACCACTGCAACAGAAGTACTAATAAATGCAAATGAAAACAGAGATACAAATAAAGATGTAATGACACGAGCAAATCAATGGAAACAACAAATCATATATGCAACACTATTTGCAACAGTGGCAACAACACGCGCACTATCCAACATTGCTAGTGCAAAGTACACGTATCCGTACAATCTTGCATTAATTGCTAATACATCACCCGTCATAACTGCTATATTTGATAGAATATTTTTAAATTGTCCATACCCACCAATATTATGGCCAACGGCTATTGTGACGCTGTTTGCTGGTTCTATTATTGCCATTTCTCAATCCATGACAACTGCCACTAGTAACATTGATGCTGCTAGCAGTAGTAGTGACGACAATATACATAGATACGATGACAGCGGCGCAGTTGACATCGATATCGGTGTCGTCACGCCAACGCAGAATCTCATCGGATGTGCACTACAACTACTATCCGTCGTCTTCTCGGCCTTGTCGCGTATATTAATCAAACACACGGAACATATACTATCCGAAACACATGTAGTACAAGTGAATAATCTATCGGGCTGCGTATTCCCATTTATCATTACTTTGATTTATTCGCGATCATCGTGGAAGGCATTTGCTTATTTACCACGTACGCCCAAATCGTTACTAGCCTGGAGTACGATAAGTATAGTAGTCTATTCGTATGCGAGTATACACCAAGTTGGATTAGTACGACAATTAGGACCAGGATTTTATAGTAGTTGGGCTGCATGTCGATTACTTGGCACTATTGCATTATCGGCATTATGTTTAGGCGAAGGGATTGGAAGTATAGTAGAATGGGTTGGTGTGATATTACTGGTTGTGACAATGACTGTGTATATGAATGAGACTAGTAAATGGATTGATGGACGCAGAAGTAGCAGCAGCAGTAGTAGTACAAGTAATGAACAACATCAACAAAAAGATGATGATGACGAAGAAGAAGAAGAAGATTTTGATACTTTGGATGATGACGGCGATGAGGAATTGGTATCTATGAATAGTAGAGAAGTCAAGCCACTTATTGATCATTAAGGTATGATACATTGTCTTTTCATATTGATAATCGACTAAAACAAAGCTAGAATTGTAATGTTTTCAATACAGACTGCTATGAATTATTATCTAATACAATACAAGAGCAACATATGAAGCAATAAAAAGACCCAATCCCCCCAATCCATGAATAGACGACTTAGCGACACTACTTGAGTCTACGTCAGAATCATCCAATCTCCCAAGACGTATTGAGTTAATATCATCACTATTCGGATGGTCATTGACCGTACCAATATTTTTCATAACTGGAAAATCAAATCCTTCCAGCATGTTGTTGGTATCTGGCGAATCGTTAGGCTCTACCACATTTTTGCCAACTTGAGTAGGTATGCTGTTAGATACCCCCACATCATGACTATGGGCGAACTCTTCCTCGTTTTCAGTTGTCGTATCACCTACGTTTACTTCATTGTCGTCAATTGGATTAAATAGTGGAGCATATTTCTCAAACTCTGCTACCTCCGGATATGGATAGTAATAATGTATCACTTTCTTAGGTTCATTTTTATTGTCGACCGCTTCATCGTCATCAATTGGAAGTCGATATCTAATGTTGGTACCAATTGCGTCACCTACTGGAACATTAGCACTAGACACATCTTCAATTTCATCCTTGACGACAACAGGTAATCCCTTTGTAAATTCTCTTTCGCTGTCAACTGGAATCCTCACACGTTCGACACCTGATGAAAATGCCTCAATAATATTCGTGGCAATTACAGCATCATTTTGAATACTCACTGCCTCCCCTCCTTCACTGCTACTACTATCAATCATCTCATCTAAATTTTGACAATACAATTCATAAAAACTATCATTGTCAATAATAATATCCCTCTCCTCTTTCACACTCTTGCCACCTTTACCAGACTTGCCACCAAACATGTTGTGTAATTGACGCTTACGACTCTTTGCCTTACCACTCTTTCCTCCATAGTAGGAATATGATCTTGGCATTATAATCTGAACAGTAATTGCTGGCTTTGCAAGTTCCTGACATATAATAACTGTGGTTGGGCTTGGTGAAATTGGATCTCCAGGATTAGACGGTGCAGGCGGTACCTTGTCAATATCTGTCGACGGGGGCTGACTGAGAGTGTTGATATAAGTGGGTAGGGTAGACACCACCTGAGGTGGAAATGACGGAGCTTGACTTGGTTCCATTGTCACAGAGTCGATAGGCTGTACTGTGGGAGTCCGAGTAATAACAAATGCTGATGGTATCATTGTGGGAGTCTGAGTAATCATTGTAGGTGATTGAGTTGAAAAAATGGGGGTTATTAGTGGCATCGGAGCAGGCGTCAGCGGCTTTGGAGTAGGTATAAGTGGCTGTGGAGTAGGTTTAGGTGATGGTTGCTCTGTAGCAAGGCTTGGGCTCAACGTAAGCGAAATTGTTGGAGCTTCTGACTCTGAACCAAGGCTTGGGCTCAACGTAGGCGAAATAGTGGGAACCTCTTCTGGCTCTGAACCAAGGCTTGGGCTCAATGTAGGCGAAATCGTCGGAGCTTCTGACTCTGATATAGTGGGATTCAAAGGACTCAACGTAGGTGACATCGTAGGATTCAGAGCTGGTGACAACGACGGCGAATCCGGATCGACTTTGCCATCGGGGCTCTGAAGATATGCGGAAAATTTTCAAGAAAGAATTAGTCATAGTTCATATATTGATTATAGTATTCAACCTATGAGTACATTTACTTACCAGTGTCGGACTGAGCGTTGGACTAAGCGATGGCGAAACCTGATCGACTTTGCCATCAGGGCTAAGTGTCGGGCTAAGCGTCGGGTTGAGACTGGGACTCAATGTCGGGTTCAAATTGGGACTCTCAGTTGGCTTCTTTGTGAGGAATGGCGACCTCGCCGTGGGTTTCTGTACAGAATGAGATTTGTGTACAATAAAAGAGTATCAGTAAGGTTGATGACATACAATACACTATGGGCAAATTACACACACGTACCTGAGTCGGCATTGACGTCGGTTTAGGACAGCAGACCGGTTCCGCCAATTGGACAGTGGCACACTCGCTATCACTGGTTAAGAAATTAGCAGCAAGTGCAGCAGCCTGAGAGCAGGTCCGACCATTCGACACAGAACCCGGTATTACTAGATCGGGGAAGGTCACACCTCCAGGACAGAAAGTACAAGGGGCACGCACTGTAGGACTGACAGTTGGCTTCAATGTTGTTGGTACAGCTGTTGTTGGCTTTGTCGTTGGGACAGAAGTTGATGGCTTTTTCGTGGTTGGTGATAATGAAATCGTTGGAAAGTATGTGGGATTATCAGTCGTTGGCTTCAGTGTGGTTGGAGGATTAGTAGGTATGAATGTCGTCCCTGGCTTGAGTGTAGTTGGTGTGGATGTTGGAGTTGATGATGAGGGAGTTTGTGTCGGAATGGAAGTTGGAATAGATGACGGTGGAGGGGTTGGTATAAACGTCGTTCCTGGTTTGAGTGTTGTTGGTATTGATGTAGGTGACGCAGTTATTGGATTAGACGTTGGCTTTGTTGTGGTTGGCGCAAACGTTACTGGAGAGGCCGTGGGAATTGCAGCCGTTGGTAAAGATGTTGGCTTCGCTGTAGATGGCGTGGATGTTGTTGGAAAGGACGTGGGAGTATCAGTCGTTGGTGAAGACGTTGGCTTTAGTGTAGATGGTGCAGACGTTGGTGATGACGTAACTTGCAAACGTCGGGAAATTACGACGGAAGGAATATTATCATCACTATCCACACCTATTATTCCGGCATGAGACGAGGCAGAGACCACGCATTGGCCCACGGATGAGAGTAGTAGCGTCATGGACATTAGTCGGAACATGATTGTTGTTTGTCGAGGGGTTGCCAAGTAGTTATGGCACTCACCTCTCGCGTGCTGAGCAGTTTTTGTGGGGGCGTCGATCGTTCCAAAAAGTTCAACAGAAAAGTGCCACTCAAAATGACTCTTTCCTCGGAAGCTGTTTGTGGTCATTTTGCATCGAACGACCCAAGACAAAGTTGAAGCCCGAAGAACTCAATTTTTGCACTAATATCCTCACTTTCTCTCCAAAGATTGTTGTAGCCATGTAGATGCAATGTGTTGTGTTGATCATATTCCTGTGACATTACTCAAGCAGACTGCATAAGTAATACATTTTTTTAACATTACTCAAACAAGAAGTATGCAAACAAAACAGCAAAATGGAGTAGTAGTAATAAGACCCAATCCCCCCAATCTTTGACTAGACGATTTGGCGACGCTACTTGGCTCTACGTCAGAAACACCCAATTTCCCAAGTATGGAGGAAAAATCATCAATTGGATAATGTTGTGGTGTATATTTCTCAAACTCTACAACCTCCGAATCCGGATAGTAATAGTGTATCACTTTGCCAGTCTTAGGTAGATCTGTATTGTCGACCGCTTCATCAAAAATATTAGCACTAGACACATCTTCAATTGCATCCTCAACAAGAACAGGTAGTCCTTTTGTAAATTCTCTTTCGCTGTCAACTGGAATCCTCACACGTTCGACACCTGGAGCAAATGCCTCAATAATATTCGTGGCAATTACATCGTCATTTTGAATACCATCGTCATTTTTAAAACCATCGTCATTCTGAATACCAACCGATTCATCTCCTCCACTACTACTACTAACACTGCTACTGCTACCAATCTCATTCAAATTTTGACAATATAACTCATAAAAAGTATCATTGTCAATTATGATATCCCTCTCCTCTCTCTCCCTCTTGCCACCTTTACCAGACTTGCCACCAAACATGTTATGTATTTGACGCTTACCACTCTTTGCCTTACCACTCTTTCCTCCATAGTAGGAATATGATCTTGGCAAAATAATCTGAACAGTACTCATTGGCTTTGCAAGTTCCATACATATTATAATAATAGTGGTCGGGCTTGGTGAAATTGGATCTCCAGGATTAGATGGAGCAGGCGGTACCAAGTCTTGATCTATTGTCGGGGGCTGACTGAGGTCAGTGTTACTATAAGTAGGAAAGAAAGATATCACCTGAGGTGGAAATGTTGAAGCTTGACTACTCGGTTCCATTGTCACAGAGTCGATAGGCTGTACTGTGGGAGTCCGAGTAATAACAAATGCTGATGGTATCATTGTGGGAGTCTGAGTAATCATTGTAGGTGATTGAGTTGAAAAAATGGGGGTTATTA
>Ga0247831_1007808_pt1 | contig 11682 bp, 14 predicted proteins | sample LaCruzMarch2015__9_FD_192406 | JGI IMG/M metagenome (GOLD analysis project Ga0247831, IMG submission 192406) | Freshwater microbial communities from meromictic Lake La Cruz, Castile-La Mancha, Spain - LaCruzMarch2015_1m | ecosystem: Environmental > Aquatic > Freshwater > Lake | place: Spain...
GGTTTGGTTATATGAACAGCATCCTGACTTATATAAAAAAGCTATGGAGTATGAGAAAGACGGTTACACTTGGGCGCAAACTGAAAGCTTGGAAGAATTGATTCAGCCGAAAAGAATGACAGCGATTAAAGAAGAGTATATTAAAAGAATGGAAAGAAAATCAAAAGTAAAATCATCTTACCTATTGGATATACTAGATGATGCTGAGGGTGAAGGTTGTGCATCTTGCTTTATATAATGAAAATGGATTTAGGAAATATTACATATCTCGACTACAATTCCACCACCCCCATCGACCCAAGGGCGCTTGAAGCTATGTTGCCATTTTTTAAGGACAACTTTGCTAATTCAAGCAGCCCCCATCATTTTGGTCAGAGTATCAATGAAAAAGTAAAAGAAGCCCGTGAGCAAATCGCTAATTTCATCAATGCAGAATCAAATGAATTGATTTTTACAAGCGGAGCAACTGAAGCTATCAATATTGCTATCAAAGGAATTGCGGAAAGCTATTCTAACAAAGGTAAACATATCATTACCGTTTCAACCGAACACAAAGCAGTTTTAGACACTTGCAAAGATTTAGAAAGAAGAGGTTTTGAAATCACGTATCTGCCAGTTCAAACTAATGGTTTGATTGATTTTGATGAACTTCAAAAAGCTATAAGAACAGATACTATTTTAGTTGCCGTGATGTATGTCAATAACGAAACAGGAGTAATTCAACCCATCAAAGAAATTGCTAAACTAGCACACGAAAAAGGAGCTTTGTTTATGACAGATGCTACACAAGCGGTTGGTAAAATTGAAATTGATGTTAATGATTTAGGTATTGATTTACTTTGTTTTAGTGGACATAAAATGTATGCTCCTAAAGGAATCGGAGCCTTGTATGTAAGAAATAAAACTAAACTCGCACCACAAATTCACGGAGGTGGACACGAACAGGGTTTAAGAAGTGGAACATTGAACGTTCCTGGAATAATTGCCTTGGCACGAGCTTGTGAAATATGCAGTGAAGAAATGGCTTTGAATAAAAGAAGCATTTCTATTTTGAGAGACAAACTTGAAACTGAATTATTAAAACTGCCAAATACTTCAATAAATGGTAGTTCAGAAAATAGAATTTATACTACAACAAACATTTGTTTTAAAGGACAGGATGCCAATGTTTTGATTGGCAGAATGAAAAATATTGCTGTTTCAAATGGTTCAGCTTGTTCGTCAGCAGTTGTTGAACCCTCACACGTTTTGAAAGCTATGGGATTAAATGATGATTATGCATTTGCTTCTTTACGGTTTTCACTAGGGAAATTCAACACGATAGAAGACATCGAAACCGTAATGCAAAAAATAAAAGAAGTCAATCAATCAAATTTTAATTATGCTTAAAGAAGTCAATTGGTCAGAAGATAGAGATTACAAATCGGCAACCGAAAACGAGCCGATGGAATTTTATTTGGAGGGCCTTTCTAATAGTACAGAGTTTCAATTATTGCTTGGATACTTTAGTTCGGCAGCGATAAATTTACTTTCTGTTGGCTTTGCCACATTCATTAGCAGAGGTGGTAAAATGAAAATGGTTATTAATCATTTGCTTTCTGAAAAAGATAAAGAAGCTATTCAAAAAGCGGAAAAAAACGATGGTACAAATAAGATTTTTGATTTAACTGATATCGTATCACTTGGTAAAACTCTTGACGATTATGACAAACATTTCTTTGAATGTTTGGCATACATGATTGCGGAAAAGAGAATAGAAGTTAAAGTAATTAAACCTAAAAATAGCGAAGGTATAGTTCATTACAAGGAAGGTGTTTTTTTTGATGGTAATGATTATGTCGGCTACACAGGTTCTTGCAATTTTACTTTGTTTGGGCTTTCAGAAAACAGAGAAAAACTTAATGCTTTTTTGAGTTGGGAAAATGGCAGGTCAAACAAACTCATAAAAAAACAATTGCGAATCATTGACGACTATTTTAATGAGAGAGATGATGAAGTTGATTATTTATCTTCTAACGAAATTGAAGTTGCTATCAGAGATAAGTTTGGCAAAAAAAGCATTGAAGAACTTATTGTTCAAGAGGGAGAACTTCTAAAAAAGAAACAAAGCTTGATTTCAAATGTAAAGTTGAAAAAAACAATTACTAAACTTTTCAGTGACATTGAAATAATCAGGAAAACACCTAGATTTCCGTATTCAGAGGGTGCAAGAGAATATCAAATTAATGCTTACAATAGCTGGGTTGCGAATAACTACAGAGGAATGTTTGCAATGGCAACAGGTACGGGCAAAACTATTACTTCGCTCAACTGTCTGCTAAATGAATTTAAGAAAACTGGAATTTACAGAGCGATTATAACAGTTCCAACTACTGCATTGGTAGAACAATGGAAAAAGGAATGTTCAAAATTCAACTTCAAGAATATCATAACAGTCAGTTCAAAAGAGAATTGGGACAAAAATCTTGCATTTTTCAATACGGCTGCAAAGCTAATTGACACTTCTTATATTGTAATTGTTACTTATGCTTCTTTACCAAGACCAAAGTTTCAAACCTACTTTACTCAACTTCCTAAAGACACTATTTTAATTGCTGATGAAACACACAATTTGGGTTCTCAAGGCCTTTTAAGATTGCTCCCAAACATTCATCTAGAAAAACGAATTGGACTATCTGCAACACCAAACAGAAAATTTGACGAATTGGGCAATCAGGCCATTCAAGAGTTTTTCAATGATGAGCCACCTTATATTGTTTCTTATTCAATGGAAGAAGCGTTAAATATTGGCTGGTTGTGTAAATACACTTATCACCCACACATCGTAAAGCTGACAGACCAAGAGATGGGAAAGTACAAGGAACTTTCTCTTCAACTGTTGGGAATGGGTTTATTTGATAAAGAAACAGGAAATTTCAGAAGTACTCCTGAAATTGAAAAGAAACTCCTAGAAAGAAAACGAATCATTCACAAAGCCGCCAATAAATTAGGATCATTCAAAGCGATTCTAAGAAGTGAATTTGATAAACGCAAGAATCTGAAATATACATTGATATATGTACCTGAGGGCATAGAAGCAAATTTTGACGAAACGGATTTTAGCGTTGAAACAGAGGACGAAAACAGGTTGATTAACAAATATACTAAAGCGGTCAGCCAAACTGATGATTCTGTAATGGTGAAACAGTTTACTTCAAATTCTACCAACCGAGAGGAATTATTGAAAAGCTTTGAAGAAAGTGAAATTCACGTATTAACCTCAATGAAATGTTTGGATGAAGGTGTAGATGTGCCCCGTTCCGAATTAGCAATATTTTGCGCAAGTACTGGTAATCCAAGACAATTTATCCAAAGACGAGGAAGAGTTTTGCGATTGCATAAAGATAAAATTCACGCAACTATTCATGATTTAGTAGTTGTTCCAGAAATTTCAGATGAAAATACTTTTGAAATGGAAAAAGGTTTGGTAAAGAAAGAGCTTGAAAGAGTAGTTGACTTTGCTAATCTGGCAATGAATAAAACCGACACATATGATACAATGAAAAATATTTTGGACTACTACAACTTAAACCTTAACGATTTATAAAATTATACTTATGGCAAGAAAAGACGATATACTAAAAAGCTTTTTAACACACGAACTACTTGAAAGTAAGTATGAATTAAATAAAGAAGAATTACCTTCTTCAATCAGAGAAGCCCTTAATTCTGACAAACCTATTATTAAAGCAATTGCCTTAATAGTGGAAGGACTAGACGGCACTTCTCCAGTTACGGATCCAGTATTGCGAAATCAAGTTACCCAATTTTTAAATGAGGCTTTATGATAATTAGAAAAATACAAATAGACAATTACCTCTGTTATTACGATACCAATACTTTTGAATTATCTGAAGGATTAAATATTATCCTTGGCGAAAATGGAGAAGGAAAAACAAAATTTTTCGAAGCGGTTGATTGGCTTTTCAATGGAGAGAATCGAGAATTAGATATGCTTGTTTCTGCTAAAAAGCTGAATGAAATGGAAATTGGTGACAGTTTTCGTGTAAGGGTTTCAATGACCGTAGAACAATATGGAGAGAATAGCATCATTACAAAATCTTTCCTTGCAAAGAAAGAAAAACCGAATGAGTGTTCGACCTCAAGTTTTATGATTGAAGGAATTTCTGAAAATAGTTCAGGTGAACGAACACAAGTTGATGGCCAAGCTCTTTTAGACAGAATCTTTCCCTTTCAAATTAGGAAATATTCAATGTTCAAAGGTGAAGCAGATCTTAATATTTTTGAAAGTGATAATGCACTGACGAACCTTATAAATCTATTTTCGGAGGCAAAGCATTACGACAAATATTCTAAAAAGGGAGCTTTTTTACGTGAGAAGGCAGAAAAAGCAGTTGAATATTCATCAAAACTTGACAAAAACAATGAAGCACTTTATAAAAAGCTTGAAGGCGATATTATTTATTTGAACGAAGAGAAAGCGAAGTATCTTATTCACTTGAATTCCACTGAAGAAGAAATCAGAAAAATTGAAGGAAATTTACAATTAGCAGAAAGTCACGTAAACAATGCAGATGCTTTGGAAACACTTAATAATCGTATTAAAAATATTGAAAATCAGATTACTGCCCATCTTGGAAGAATAGATGAAAACTACACAACTTCGCTATTTGATGAAAATTGGATACTGGTCAATTTCGAATCATTTCATAATGAGTTTGCAGAAAAAGTGTCCGAACACAGCAAAACTAGAAGAAAGCTTCAATCACAATTTGATGAACAAAAGGGAATCATAAAAGGAGAGAAAAAAGCAAAGGCGGAACTACTAAACAAAGCTATTCCGCTTCCTAATAACATTCCCTCAAAAGCCATTATGGAAGAAATGTTAAATGATGAAATTTGTAAAGTTTGCAATCAGGAAGCTATAAAAGGTTCAGAGGCATATGAGTTTATGATGAAAAGGCTTAAAACTTATTTGGAAAGTCAAGTTACAGAAGAAAGTGAACCAAATAAAGATGAACCTCTATTTAAGTATGATTATACAAATAGACTTGATAATTTGAGTATCAGCCACGAAGATAATTTGAAAAATCTAAGGCTAGTAAGAACTAAAATCAAAGAACTTTTTGAGTTTAATGATGACCGTAAAAAAGACATTGATGAACTCAAAGAACAATTAGATAAAGAGAAAACCGAGAGAGACCGAATTCTAGGCAATTCAAGTATTGCAGAAGAAAAATTGATTGATGTTCTTAAAAATTACAATGCTTGGCAAAAAGACCTTAAAAATCGAAATCAAGACCAAGTGGACTACACAACGAAAGTAAAAAGTATTGTGTCTGTATTAAAAGCAAAGAAAGAAGAAAAAGATAATATTGACACGAGTTCAGCGAACTCTTTCTTGATCAAGACAAGAAACATCTTGCGTGATATTGAAACTATATTTATAGATACTAAAGAGAAGAAATTTGATGAATTTATTGAGAAGCTTCAAACCAAATCAAATAACTTTTTTAAGACAATCAATATTGATGCTTTCACTGGAACAATAATTTTTACAAGACGCAATAAGGTAAATAGAACAATAGTAGAAGTAGAATTGCAAGAAGATGGCAGAACCTTCTATAAACCAAACCAATCATTGTTAACTTCAATGCATATTTCAATCTTATTTGCCATTTCTGAATTAGCATCAGAAATTAAAGAAGAAAACTTCCCTATGATTTTTGATGCTCCAACTTCATCTTTTGGAGAGAACAAAACAGCTCAATTCTTAAATCTAATTTTTGAAACAGAAAATCAAAAAATTCTTCTTATCAAAGATTTTCTAAACACAGACAAAGCGACAAAAACGCTTTCAATAAAAAAAGAGTTTGAAAATGTAAGAAGAGACAAGGCGTTTTGGGTAAAATTAGAACGACCTTTTGATCCAAATAATTTGAAAACAATTAACTCACAAGTAATTACATTATAGGATGAATAATTTATTTGAAAAATGGAAAGAAAAAATTCCAAAATACGACATAGTTTTTAGAGAAACTTTGTTTGACAAATTGACACGAAAAGGTAGTGGTTCTGAACAATCTAAAGAAGATAGAGGCAAGCAGTTTGCAAATAATTACGAATTATATATTTATGCTTTCTTTCTTGGAATATATAATAACGAAAATATTCACATACCTGAGAACTCAAAAAAGGTTGATTTTAGTCACGCAATTCAATTTTGGGGCAGTAAGTCCAATAGATTAGATCGCAAAGACTTCACCAACATACAGGAAAATATGTTTATTGCACTTTTAGCAAAAACAGACATTGACTTAGTAGCGCTTGAAAAAGGGGAATTGGACGCAGATGATGCGGTAAAAAGTCTTATTAAAACTATGGAATCATACACCAATGGAGGTCTAATTCGGTTAAAGGAAAAACTGGAAGAAAACCCAAACTACTTTTTACAGCCGACTTCATTTTTGAACATGATTTTAGAAACTGAAACAGTATAACGTTTAAAGAATGCCTGAAAATCCATTAACATATTTAACTAGTAAAGAAGCAAAGAAAGAACTCAAAGTTCAAGATTGTGACATAGCTCATATCAGAAATTCAGGCAAATTACAATTTACTAAAAAAGGAAATTCCAATTTGTATTTAAAGGAATCTATTGAGAAGTATAAAACAAAGAATTAAGTAAATGGGAAAGCCTTCACACACAAAAATACACACTTGCAAACTGCTCATTGCCAGCCCACAAGCCAAAGTTTGCAAGAGAGTATTTTTTTTTCAACACAACAGTAATTAAAAACAAAAAATCTTCCTTCCCTCAAAAAAATAAAACTTATAGCACTGACAAACAAAGATATATGGACAAAGAAAAACAAGCACTAGGCGGTAACAGCGGTTTTGCAAAAAAGCGGGTTCAGTGGTTAATTGAACATTCTACCTCGCATCAAATTTTGTGGTATGCTGACAGTTTTGTGCTCCGAAATCCGCTTCTTCGCAAAGCCGCCAACCGTTATGGGCAAGTTTATGAAAAGACAACCAAACGGAAAACGACAGACAAGAGAACCGCCAAAGGAAAACTTTGATAGTTCCTAAAAGATATTTTGCAAAATTGAAAAACTAAAGTTGAGAGCAGAAACAACTGAAAAAACGGGGCGGATTCCGAAAAGCCAAATGAGTAGGATCAAAATTTAAAAATAAAAAAAAATGACAATGATTCCAATAATTACAATAGCCGTAATATTCGGTATTGTGTTCTTAATCAGAAAATCACAAAATCAGAATGCTATTACCGATTTAGAAAAATTAAAATCTGAAAGACCTGAAGATGAAAACAATTTTACAAGCCCAGCGAACAGAAAATTCCAAAATATTAATCCTGCAGGAGCAAAGATTACTTGGATTTTTAATGAAGATGCCAGTAAAGTTCAAATCAAAGGTGGAATGTTTGGTATAAATACCGTTAACTCAACCATTTCAATTGAGAGTCTTGGTTATGGCAAATTCAAAGGTAGTAATGGTTCAGTATTTACAGTTGAAGGTAATCGCATCAAAAGTGGTCATGTTTATCTTAATGAAATATTCAATTAAAATATGAAATCACTTATCAAATCATTCTTTCTAGTATTTACACTCTTTCTTGTAAGTTGCTCTGGCAAGCTTAATAAAGACAACTATGAAAAGATATCTAATGACATGTCTATGTCTGAAGTCGAATCAATACTTGGTAAAGGAGAATCGCAAGCATCTTCAAATGTTGATCTCGGAGAATATGGAGGAAATATTAGCTCTGAAGTGATGACATGGCAATCTGGTACAAAAGTGATTTCAATTACTTTTTCAAATGGGAAAGTAATGGCTAAAGCACAAAATGGACTATAGGTATTTAACAGAATGGGGCGATGCCCCATTCTGTTTTTATTTCAAATCATCTTAACCAAAAAAATAAAATGAATAGAAATATTTTACTTCAAATATTTATTGGTTGTTGCATCATTATGCTATCAAGCTGTGGCAACAATAACCAAGATGCATCTAATAAAACACCATCTGTGCAGACAGATGAATCAACAAAACAAAAAGATGAAGGATTGTCAACAGAATTTCTAGGAAATTATCACGGCATTCAATCAAGTTATTTTATGAAAAATCAATATGGTGATGAGATGGTAATTAATGGAAATAAAATTTCTGTTCCATCGATTGACTATAAATTCCTTTTAAAAGAAAACAATGTTGTCAGTTTACAACAAATCAATCTCGAAGACAACAGCCGAGTATACTATGACGGAACCTACAAAATCATTTCGGAGGAAAGTATCACAACCAAAATTGAATGTTCTTTAAGCGATGGTCAAGGTTCAAATCCTACTTATGTGTTAACCATAAATAGAAGTAATAAAAAGGGCATTTGTACTGGTAGTAACGAACCTGAATTTTCATTTGAAAAAAAATAAAACTCAACAATATGAAAAATATTAAAAAACATTTGGCGGTAGCATTAATCTCAATGTCAACTATGGTATTTATTGCCTGTAATAGTAATTCAAACAAAAGTAACAAATCGAATTCAGGTAATTCTGAAAGCAACTCATCTACACAACAGGAACAAACCAAAGTAGAGGATAATATTGATGGGGTTTATTCTGGCACACAGAATATAAGCGGATTGGAATTAGTATCCAAACTAACAATTAGCGGAAGCAGATGGTCTGCTTCATCGCAATTAGGTTATGATAGTCCAGAATATCAAAATGGGGTTGTAAAGGGAAATGATTTGTATGATGATTCTGGAATGATAAAAATCGGATATGTATCAGGAAATTCGGTAAATATTAATGGTTATCCAAGTATGCGTAAATGATAAAACAAGCCCATAACAGCACCTACAAGAAATTGGCGGATCAGTGCTTCGTATGAAAGTTTGTTTTATATTTGAAGTGTGTGCTTCGTATGAATATTTGTGGTAAAAATCGCCAACTTCTTGTAGCCGCAAAACGTTATGCCCCATTTTATTATTGCTAGATAACAGATTAGGTAAAAATAGCCTAACACAATTGCTAACTATAGTATGTGGCGCAAAATGCATACTCATATTACTTTTGACTATACTCAAGTTAGCAGTGACTAAATCTTCGACCGTACTAATATCTTTTGGTGAAAAAGTTAGAATGCAGAGAAAACTCAAAAGTATCTCGCAAGAGGAACTCGCATTCAGAGCTGGACTTCACAGGACTTACATAGGCATGATCGAAAGAGCAGAGAAGAATATTACCCTGCTTAATATTGAAAAAATTGCTAATGCTTTAGAGTTACCAATAGAACAAATGCTAGATTTTAAACATGGCGAAAAAGAAACTTTCTGACTTTCCAGACTTTGCAATTAGTGAGTTAACTTCAATTATTGAAAAAGAAACTGAGGGCACTAACATTCCATCAATTTTCATAGTTGCGCAGAATATATTTAAGTATCCTGAAAGCTCTTGTTCAATCAACCTTAAAGATGGTGAAAATGCTTCTGATTATATTACAAAATGGACACGTAAATACATAAAAGGTTTTAATAACAGAACATCTAAAAGAAAAAGTAATGCGATTGGCACTCAACATGATCCAATTATAGATGAAATAATTTCATCAAGAATTGGAAATGCAACTGAAAACCTTCAGCTAATCAAATATGGACATCGACTATCAATGTCAGCAGAAAATATTGCTGGATCATTATTAGAAGAATTTCTGTTTGAAAAACTTTTGAAATACGATTGGCATTGCTGTTGGGGAGAAACTATGCGAAGCATAGACTTCTGCACAACTGATGGCCGTTTGATTCAAATAAAAAATAGTGACAATAGTGAAAACAGTTCAAGTAAAACAGTCAGAGATAATACCGAAATTATTCATTGGTTTAGGCGATTTTCTAAGTCAGGGGACACTAATTGGTATGCATTACAAGAAATTCTAGGGATCAAAGATTCAGAGACTGACTTAACAGAGGAAGAATTTAGAAAATTTGTAAGAGAATCCGTTTCGAACAATCCTGATTCATTGTTCTTAGAGGATGAAAGTCCATACGGCAACGATAAAGACTAAAAAATTGACATCTGCTTAGATTTCAAGGTTCTATGACTATTCTTTTTACATCTTTCTACAAAATCTTGCAGAAAATCTTTATCTGCTGTATTTAAGTACCTTGAATATTTGAAGTTTTCATAATTCTCGAATGGTTTATTCTTTATTAATTTCAATAATAGATTACCAATCGCTTCTCCAACACTTACAGGAACTGCATTACCAATCTGTTTATATTTGTTAATCAGGTTCCCTTGAATTTCCCATGAATCGGGAAATTCTTGAATCCTTTTATATTCTAAAACTGAAAGGGGTCTATCTTTTACTGGATGAGCCAAATCAGTTGCAGGCATAGCAGGATGGGTGACTAAAGTTGGTGATGGCTTATCCCAAGATAATCGTCTATAAAATCCAGTCTTGCCGCCACCTAAATAAAAAACATTTCCAAGTGCTTCTTTTTGAAGTTCAATAGGAAGGCTTCTCCAATTTTGACCTTCACTCAAAAGTTTATAGTATTTCAATCTATTCTCAGGAAACTTTATAAACTCATCGGTATCATTGTTAATATCATATAAGGCATCCCTTAGAGTTCTCCATTTTGGTAAATCATAATCTCCTTTTTCAGAGTGAGTAGGAGTAAGAAAAGGAACATTATTATTAATTCTTGAACAAATAATTATCACTCTTTCTCTGCATTGTGGAGTTCCAAAGTTTGCAGAATTATAAAGATTAAAGGAAATCTTGTAACCAGCCTCTCTCAATCGATTATATACATAAAACATTGTAGCACCATTGACACTCTTAAATTCCGGCAAAAGAAACCTCTCTTCACCTGGATTCAATTCTATGTCAAACTTTGCTGAAAGCAAACCACGAACATTCTCAATTACTGCAAACTTCGGCTTTACGCTTTCAATTAACTCTATAAACTTCAAAAAGACATTTCCTCTTTCATCAGCTAATCCCATTCTTTTTCCTGCAGAACTAAATGCTTGACAAGGAGGACCTCCAACAATTACATCAACATCATCGAATTTACTTAACCCAGAATACTCAAGTACTTGTTGTGGTGTATAGTTCCTTATATCACCCATTAATCCAATATCAGGATTATTAAAAAGGATCGTCGAACGACTTGCCTTATCAATTTCACATGCCAGCAAAGTCTTAAAGCCAGCCTTATGGAGTCCTAAATCTAAGCCCATTGCTCCACTGAAGAAACTAAGAACTTTTATGTCCTTTTTACTTGCTTTAATTAAAGAAACTTGATCTTTCATTGCGCCACTTATAGTATGCAAACATACAAATCGATATTGACTATCCCAAATAAATTTTAAAAATCATATTCACAAGTACCTGACAAATTTTATAGAATTAAACACATGAATTATATAAAATGTAAAACGAGGCATAACAACTGGTTAGCGCAATTCGGGCATCTTTAGTTCTCATAATCATCAAGTTAATTGGAAATCTAGGTTCACTTTGATACATTTGGGACAGCTTTCCCGAACAGCGCCATGCGCGGGAACGTTAGGCACTGTTAACTCCTATCGCTTGCTTTACCTTCATTTCCGCCCCTTGACCTCCTGCATCAGGACCTCGACGGCTTTG
>Ga0247831_1007810_pt1 | contig 11681 bp, 10 predicted proteins | sample LaCruzMarch2015__9_FD_192406 | JGI IMG/M metagenome (GOLD analysis project Ga0247831, IMG submission 192406) | Freshwater microbial communities from meromictic Lake La Cruz, Castile-La Mancha, Spain - LaCruzMarch2015_1m | ecosystem: Environmental > Aquatic > Freshwater > Lake | place: Spain...
GGAATCTTAACTATATCAGCAATACCTACATCCAAAATGGTGCGCGAAAAATCAAGGTCAATTGTGCCATTTGTTCCAGCGATAAGTGTAGAATCGTTGTAAAAATTTCCTAAACTTAGTGTGTCATTAATTATTGGAGCTATCCAATCATTTTTCCAGGATGTATTTTCTTTGCGACAAGCAGTAAATACTACTAATAGCAAACTCAAAAATGAGATATGTAGGTAGTTGTTTTTCATGCACGTTCTAAAATAACAGCGTACCCTTGCCCTACTCCAATACACATGGTAACCAATGCATAGCGTTTTTTTGTAATAGTCAGTTGCCTTGCCGCACTTAATAGTATTCTTGCACCTGACATTCCTAATGGATGTCCTAAAGCAATAGCGCCACCGGTTGGATTAACACGTTGATCGTCGGCAGCAATATTTAATTCTTTTAAACAAGCTAGTACTTGAGCTGAAAAGGCTTCGTTAATTTCAATTAGATCCATTTGATCCAAGGAAAGTCCTGCTCTTTCGAGTACTTTTTGCGATGCTTTTACGGGGCCAATTCCCATTATTGAAGGCTCTACGCCTGCCACTGAAGCTGCGACAATTCGTGCGAGTGGTGTAAGTCCTTGCTTGATGCATGCTTCCGAGGACGCCAATAACAATGCGGCTGCTCCGTCATTTAATCCAGAGGAATTACCTGCGGTAACGGTTCCAGTTTTGGTAAAGGCAGGACGCAATCCAGCTAATGTTTCAAAAGTAGTTGATGGCCTTGGAAATTCATCCTGATCAACAACAATGGCGGGTCCTTTTTTTTGTGGGATAATTACCGGAACAATTTCATCGTTGAAAAACCCATTTTCTCTTGCAGCTGCAAACTTTTGTTGCGACCATAGCGCGAATTGATCTTGATTTTCACGTGAAATATCATATTTAAGGGCTAAATTTTCTGCGGTCATTCCCATGCTATCTACGCCATACAGCGTTTCCATTTGTGGATTTATAAATCGCCATCCAAAAGTGGAATCGGCTAATTGCATATCACGACCAAAGGCATTCGCCGACTTAGACATTATCCATGGAGCGCGCGTCATTTGTTCAACGCCACCAGAAATGTATATTTCTCCCGCCCCATCTTTTATTGCTCGTGAGGCATTAATAGTAGCTGCCATTCCAGAAGCACATAAACGATTCACTGTTTCTCCACCAATTGTTAGTGGTAAACCCGCTAGTAGCAAAGACATTCTTGCCACATTCCGATTATCTTCTCCTGCTTGATTGGCGCAGCCAAAAATAACATCTTCCACCAAAGATGGATCAAGCGAAGCATTCCTCTCCATGAGTGATTTTAGGACATGCGCGCCCATATCATCTGCCCGTACATTACGTAAAGCTCCCGCTAAGGAACCAATTGGTGTTCTAATACCATCAACAATGAAAACTTCCTTCGACATGCCAACTAATTTAAAGTTTAAAATTAGTTAAAAGAATGCATAACAGAAAATAATAGATTGGGTATGGAAAATAATGATTGGAATTAATTAATTGTAATTAGAAGTATTACTTTACCATTCGCAACAACTAATTTTACTTTAATAATTAAGTTAATTGATATGAAATAACTTACTTAAAAACAATCTACTAATATATTTAATTTATAGGTAATCAAGCAATTTACAAGTCAATTGACCTAAACGTTAAGTTTATTCTAGGTGTAGAAATTAGTTTTGTTGGAGGAAGACGATGAAGCCAACTTGATTGTGTAGTGCCTTTCATAACCAATAAGCTTCCATTTTCTAAAATTAAAGAAATCATTTCTTTTGTTTCCTTATGCTTGAAAGTAAATTTGCGTTCAGCTCCAAGACTCAATGAGCCAATTGCTCCATTTTTTTTTAACTCTTTTTCTGCATCGGAATGCCAAGACATTCCTTCATCGCCATTATGGTATAAGTTGAGTAAACAGGAATTAAATTTTTCGCCCGTTTTATCTTCGATCATTTGTTTTAATTCCACTAATTCCTTTGTCCAAGGCAATGCTCTTTTAGTGGTCTTGGAATAGGTGTATTCAAAATCTGTATCTCCGTACCAAGCTACTTTTCGTTTGGTAATTATTAATTTCCCATAAATAAATGCTTGGTCGTTCTTCCATTCGATTGTATTTAATAAATAGTCGAAGTAACGATTGGCCTCTTGGCTTGTCAAGAGATTTTTATAATAAACGACGATACCATCTTTCGGTAGTAGGTTGGTTAAGCCTTGAATTTCGTTGTTGAATAGATCCATTTTTTAGCTATTAGATAGAATTACTAATACAAGTTTAATTGACTGATCGCTATCTTACCACAAGATCTTTTTGTCATGATTTTAAACAAAAATACATTCCAAAAAGGAAACTATCTCCTGTTTTTTCACTGGATTTCATCCAGCGTTAAAACATTCAAGCCCTTTCGGGCTTAGAAATCAAACTTTACTGATAACCATCCTTATACGATTGTGATGTCTTATGGTATGTGGGATAAGCCGCATATGGTGGAAATGGAGGAGCACGGATGTTTTTTTTTCACTGGATTTCATCCAGCGTTAAAAACACTCAACCCCTATGGGGTTATAGTTTTGTAGTATATTTAAAATCAATCATATAAGTTTATTATCCATTATAATTATTTCATTTTCTTTTGCCATATTCACTATTGTCCGATAAAATCTAACTTTTTATACTTTGTCCTTTTGTCTTGATACTACGGCAAGCTCAGCACAAGTACAAAAGAACGAAAAAATCAATTCTCGATTGAAGTCGTGCATCTCGACTTACTTCGGCAGGCTCAGCACAAGCCGCTCGATTCTCGTTTAGTGGATTGAGCGCATCTCGACTACGCTCGATGAGCTCTAGAAAGACACTAATGATTCCCGACCTTAAATATGCTTTACTTTTTAAAAAAGTAATAATCTAATGACAACTTACCTGGCCCTGCTAAAAATATAGTGAATAAAATAGCCGCATACGCAAAGGGCATTTCTCCTTCTCCGAAAAAGTCACCTTTGTCAACTATAAATCCTGCCACCAACATGGTAAAACAGATTAAAAACGAGGCTAATCGGGTGAAAAGGCCAAGAATTAACATAATTCCTCCAAAAAACTCAGCTCCGGTACGTAGGTAAGCCATGAGAAGCGGCAGTGGAAAATGCAAATCTTTTTTAAGCCAGGCAGCAAAATTTGACATTGCTTTAACATCAAATAATTCACGTCCATGATAGATGAATAGCATCCCCATTACGACTCTAATTATCAAAATATAGTTTTGAGTTAATGGTTGTGTTCCGGATAATAATTTCTGTAGTTTCATAGTATTTATTTTTTAGCGTGGTAAAAATACTAATACTAGACCTTATAAAAAATAATAGATGAGAAATCCTTTCTCTTCAAATTGTGGGGTTTATTGCTTACTCCTTCGAGGGAGGATTGAGGAGGGTGAAAGTTTTGGATGTTTAATTCTTTAGTCCCTAAGGGGAAATCTATTTTCTATAAAAAATAGCGCAGCCAAAAGATTCAGTTTCTGAATTGGAAACAGGTTGGCCAATCAGCAATTCATCAACTGCCTTTGATATATAGGAATTTGCGAGTTTTGGATGCGCCCCATTATCATCAACTGCTCCCTTGTACTTGATAAGCCATTCGTGGTCTAAAATAGTTTGTTTTAATATAAAAATAATGTTGGAGGAATGTTAAGTAATACTCATCACTTTCGAATTCACTTTTCCAACTAGCCCTATTTATTTTTTAAGTGTCAGTCTAAGAAAGATATAACCAATTGAGCCTGCCAATAGGGAAGCTAGGAGAATAGCTATTTTTGAATTATTAACGATGACTTCGTTATCAAACGCGAGGAGCGTAATGAAGATAGACATTGTAAAACCGATTCCCCCTAAAATACCTGCACCAAGTATGTTTTTCCATTTCAATTCTTTCGGTAAGGCACAAAGTCCAACCCCCACTCCGATAAATGAAAAGAGCCAAATTCCTACTGGTTTTCCAATGACAAGACCCACCATAATTCCTATGCTAGCAGGTTGACTTAAACCACTTTGCCAATTGTCGCCAACTGAAATGCAGGTATTTGCCATGGCAAACAGTGGTAAAATAATAAAAGCAACGGGTTTGTGTAAAAAATGCTGAAGCTTATAAGAAGTCGAATTTTCATTACCGCTTCCAAATGGAATAACAAATGCTAACAAAACGCCTGTTATGGTGGCATGTACACCAGAATACAACATAAAATACCACATGGCAGCGCCACCAATTAAATAGAAAAGAAGGGCTTTAATTATTAGTTTGTTTAGTAAAAGTAGTAGTCCAAAAATACCTAAGGCGATAAATAAATTAAGAAATGCAATCGAGCTCGTGTAAAAAATGGCAATTATTACAATGGCCCCTAAATCGTCTATGACTGCCAAAGCTGTCAAGAATATTTTCAAAGAGCTTGGCACACGATTCCCCAATAGCGATAAAATACCGACGGCAAAAGCGATATCTGTGGCCATTGGAATTCCGGCGCCTGCTTGGGTGCCCGATCTAAAGTTGAACAATAAAAACAAAACTGCTGGGACAAGCATCCCTCCTACTGCCCCAAAAATGGGTAAAGTAGCATTTTTAAGGCTGGAAAGTTCACCATGATAAATTTCTCTTTTTAATTCCAATCCAATGAGTAGAAAAAATATCGTCATTAGTCCGTCATTAATCCAATGAACGGTACTTTGTCCAGCAAATTCAAGATGCCAAAAATGAATGTAGTCTGTTTGCCAAGCTGAATTTGCCAGAAGAAGTGAAAGTGCTGTCACGAAAACTAAAATGAGTCCACCAGCTTTTTCGCTTTCAAAAAAATCGTTAAAAAGCCTTGTTAATTTCATTCTGTTTCTGTCAATTTCGGGTCTAAAATAGCCTTGCCCATAACGGTTTGCGGGCTTGCGAAGGTGGCGATTTCGGAGCACTTCACTGTCAAATAAGCATAAACTCTGATAGAAGCACAAAGCTTGATTTAACCACTGAACCGCCACTTTTGGGTAGGTGCTGTTATGCCTTCGTTGTTCTTTTCGGTTGTCTCTTAATTCCAAAAGTCCAAGAGATTTGTTATTGCGTCTTTAAAAAGTTTTGGAGCTTTTACCCCCAAAATTAATTGTCCATTTTCGTTTAGTAAAAAACCAATTTCTATTTCAATTATTTTTTCTTCTGTACTACCATATAGCACAACTGTTCTTAAAATTTTGAATTTTGGATAGTGTTTTAAAATGTAATTTTTTTCAATGTAATCGTAATTACCAAGTTCTGAAATTCCATTTTTTCTGAAAGCATACTTTTTACCTTCAACATTTATCACTTCACTTCGTCCAAAGTCAATAAGTATAAGGTCTGGAATATGTATAATTTGCTCCTTATCGCCACCTTTATACTTTTCTCTGTCTTTATACTTTTCAAGTGGAATATGGTCGCCTTTTTTTGTTATGAAATAACCTTTTTCGCAACCTGCGTGATTTTCAAAAATGGAATAACCTTGCGTAAAATTTTCAACCACTAAATGAATAAAAATAGTTCCTAATTTTTCTCCGTCTGTATCGTATTTCCAATAATCTTTATTCATTTCAGCTTTTGGAACAGTCAAGCCCTTTAATGAAATGCCTATTTTATTGGCAATTTGAATAAATTTGTTTGTCTTACCAACGTGCTTTTGCAAAAGTCCGTGTTGTGTTATCTCAATTTTCTGCGTCCAACCTAATTGTCTTAAAACTGCACAAATAATAGTTAAAGCACCAATATTTGGGTCGTGCGAAAGTCCATTAGTTTTAAAAAGTCTGCCCGAAATTTCAATTTTAGTTTTTGATTTTGTTAATAAAATTGGCACGTTTCCTTTTGGTGCTTTACGCATTTGATTTTTAAGGTCAACAACTTCTTTTATTGTTTTAAATGGTTTGAATATTTTAGAATCTAATTTTTTACCTAAAATTTCAACGCCTAAAGTCAAAAGTAATTTTGTCCCAAAAATGTATGTTGAAGTTGGTTTGATTTTTTGGTCAATTTGCAAATTGTAAAGCATTATTTTCTTTACATTTGGGTAGTAACTTTGGATAAAAACAAACTTACTGCAACGCTGATAAACGCCTGTATTTCGGCTTTCTTTATCGTCAGTTTTTGTTTCTTCAATGGCATAAATTGGCTCATCTTTTAAAGTAGGTTCATCTTTTTGGTAGAATATCAAAAAGTCTGTGAAACTGGAATTTCCTGAAACAGTTTTTACATAAACTTTATCTACTTTGTTGCAACGAAAACCTGTAACTTCGTAAGTGAAAGTGAATTTATTGTCGTATAAAATTGGAAAAATACGTAAAGTATCAACAAAAACTGCAAAGCCGTAATCTTTGGCGAATTTTTGAAATATTGTTTGTAGAACTTCTTTTTTAGGTCGTTCTTCTGTTAAAAACCAAAGATTTTTAGGCATATTTTTGTAATATATAAAGTTGTTCTTGAATAAATTTTTTGGTGCTACTTTCTCCGTTGCTGTTGCTTTTGAAACGTAAATATTCAAATTCAACTAATTCAACTTTACCATATTTTTCTAACGTAGATATTATATTTTCTTGTTTCATAATACCTTCCGTGTTATAACTCAAAATTAAGGTTTTAAACTTTCCTTCATTTGCTATTTTATTGAGTTCTTGAATTGCAGTTGTAGCATTACAAAATTTTGATTTTTGATTTTGATAATCTCTTAAACCTCCAACTCCTTTAATTATAGGATTATCATATTTTGCAATGGTTTCTAATAGATGATAATTTGGTGCATATTGTCTTTGATTATATGGTGGGTCAAGATAAAAAATATCTGCCTCAACTATATTAAGTAATTCAGTTGAATTTTCATTGTATGTAAAATTATCTTTGTTGTTTACAACAAACTCAACTGGTCGCAAAATCAGTTTTTTTACTGCTCTTGGGTCCCATTTTTTCTGAAATGCAGCATAAACTCCTGAAATATTTGCATAAAAAGGAACAGTTTCAATTAGACAAGCCAACAAAGTAAAATATTCATTTTCAGTTATCAAGTTTTCTGTTTTCCAAAGTTCAATTTTTTGTCTAATTGCATCAATTATTTTTCCGTTTTCATCTGAATAATACATTCTTGGGATTTCTAATTCAGAAGTTCCAAATGGTGTGTAATTCTGAGAAATAAAGCCCTCAACTGGCTCTATTTGGTTTAAATATTCTACGACAATATGCAAAGGCGAAGCAAAAAGAGAGGTACTTTGAAAGTTGATTTTGTCTAATACTTTTTCAAAGTTTAATTCTTGATTATTTGAAATGTATGCTTTTTGTAAAACAAAAGAAAAATACATTAAATCAGATGAAAATATTTTATAATCTAACTTTTTAAAAAATCGGCTTACGCTTGTTGTACCTGCAAAGAAATCAAAAAATGAGTTTCCTTGAATGTTTTTTGATTGCATTACTTGATAAATTTTGTCAAGTAAATTTTCCTTGTTTCCTATATACCTCATAAATGCTAAAAATTAAATTCATCAAAAAGAGTTTTCTCTCTTTGTGGCTTTTGAGGTTCGTAATTTGTTATAAGTACTTCAATACTTGCGTTTTTATCTCTTATAATAGTTTGATAATTTGAATTTGAATAATGAAAATTAATGTAATTGATTTTATAATTTGGGTTGCTTGCAACCCAAGATTTTAAAATATCATTTGATTTGCCTTTATGCTCTAAAACATTTGAAAGTGCAAATTTTATATTTTTGTTTTCTAAGTTGTCAAGCGTTTTCAAAAGTTGTTTTTCTTCTTTGTCTGTCCAGCCTTTAAAACCACGTTTTCCATCGTTATAGGTTCCTGTTGTTATCAAATACGGTGGGTCACAATAAACGAAATCATTAGAATTTAAAAACGTAAAATCAAAATTATTAAAACAAACATTGGCGAAGCCAATGTTTGTTTCTTTTAATCTGATTATAAATTTTTCTAAATTTTGTTTCATCGAAGCGTTAAAACTACTTCTTTCTCGACCAAAAGGATTATTAAATTCGTGATTGTTGTTGAAACGAATTTGGTGGTTGAAAGAATAAGCAATAAGAACAAATAAATCTAACGGATTTTTTTGTTTATTGTATTGTTCTCTCATTTTTTTATAGCCTACTTCGTTTGTCAAAGAAAGTTCAAACTCTTTTATTCTATTTTCAATGTGTTTTAAAGTTGTGTCAAGGTTGTTTTCCTGAAATGTTTGATACATTTCAATTAAGTAAGTCAAATTGTCGTTAAAGTAAATTTTGTTTGCATTTACGTTAATTCCAACATTGCAACCTCCTGCAAACAAGTCTATAAAATTGTCAATTTCTTTTGGAAATAATGGCAAAATTTGGTCTAATAGTTTAGCCTTACCACCAATGTAATTTAGTGGTGATTTAATTTGTTTTAAACTATGTCTGCTTGTTACCGCCATTCAATTTTGTTTACTGCAAAGTTACAATTTTTGTCGCTGTTTTTGTGTACAAATGGTTGTTATTTTCTAAATGTGTATCGGTTATTATGGTCGTCCTACAATGAGGCATAACGGGATTGTGCTAGACGTTCGTGGGGCATTTTCTTGGATATGCTTGGTTGCCCCATGACGTTTTAGCGCATGTTAGCAAATCGTGCATTATTTTTAAAAATTAAACCCAATGCCTAATTTTAAGGATAAATCAAAATGACTGGGATATTTTGAAATGCCGTAATAATCTCTTAATCTGTTTCGAGCTATTTTATCGTTTATATAAATCATCCCAAGAAAATCAATTTTTGCAAATAATGACAAAAAACTATACGGGCGATATTCGTATCCTGCAAATCCAGTTATTCCCAAATCCCTTCGCTTGCATAATTCTACAAGAACTTCATTAATGCCAGGTGCAATTTCTCCATAAGCAACACCAATGGATTCATCGCCATGTCGATATCCTAAACCAGCACCATATGTAAAATAATTCTTTTTGGAAAAATTAATAAATTTATCAGCCGTTAAATTAAAAGTCAAATATCCACGACTAATTGCCTGACCATTTATTTCCTCAATAATAGCTTTTCGATAACCGACATAGAAGTACATCGCTTCAAATGATAATTGAAAATCTGGTTTTATATTACGAGAATAGCACAGTCCGACAGAACTTAACAGAATTCCTTTTAAAGGCTTGATATCTTTTGATGGGTACTTTAGGTTCATTAATGGTGAATTATCAAAAAAACAATGTATCAAACTCGTTTGAATCGTAATTCTATTTTTTGATTGAGCCAAAAGAATACTTGGAGCGCAAAGCGCTCCAAGTATAATTAATTTTAATTTACTCATTTTTGAACAACAAATCTTTTATTGAAAACTTCACCATTTATACAAAAACGAATTATATAAACACCATTTTGAAGTTGGCTTATATCGGTTTTAAACACAAGGTTATCATTCTTGAATTCGTTAACTAATTTACCTGTCAAATCAAAAAGTTGTATTTTTTCAGATGTAAGAGTTGGTAACTCAACGTTTAAAATTTCGCTTGTTGGGTTTGGATATATTACTAGATTTTGATCCGTAATGTCGTCAACTGCTAATGTATATTGACAATCATTTAAATTTCCGAGTCCTACGGCATACCATGAATCAATTGTCGCCTGATGCTCTATTGAACATTCACCAAATAATATTTTAGCTGCTTGAATTGTTGCTTGCCGTGAATCGGTATATTGACTCGCACTTTGTAAAATAGATGTAAGTGCATAATAAGAAATACGGGCCGCCTTGGTTATTCCTATACCATTTACATCATAATAATTGTTCAAATCATTTACATCGTCTTCACCGTTCGCTAAAATATAAAACCATTTGTTTTGAACACCGGAATTGATGTGTACACCACCTGCATCACCATCCTCAGTGAACCAATATGTTCCTTCATAGGTGTCTGGTTGGCCAAGTACTAAGTTTCCCAAAGCATCAATATGTGACCCAAAATTATTTGGGGCTTTAAACGAACGTATTTCTTCATTAGAGCTTGTTACAAAATTTCCATATAACCAATCCGTGCTTCCTCCATCCATCATGGCGGCATGAATCACAATGCCAAAAATATCACTAAAGGATTCGTTTAATGCACCTGATTCATATGAATACGTTAGATTGGATGAATGGTGGGTTACTCCATGGGTAAACTCATGTGCAACAACAGATGGCTCTGCGCCGTAGTATCCTCCTAAAGAAGTAGAACCAAATTTTAAGTCGTTGTGATCACTTCCTCCAGGGGTAAAACTTGCATTGCTATTTGCCCATTGAGTTCTAACACGAACTTCTCTACCTTGGTTGTTTTGACCAGTTCTTCCAAAAACATTTTTAAAATAATCCCATGAATTCGAAACATGGTAATGGGTCGTAGTCTCGGTATCGAATGAAGTTCCCCAATTATCATCATTATCTTTTGTGTTGTCCAATAACCACCATGCTGTACTTCCATTGGGATTTTTTTTAGTGTGAATTACTCTTGAAGCATCGTTGGTTTGTAGAATATACTTCTGGGTAAATCCACCCTTCCATTGAGTATCAATTATTTTACTTCCATACCCTTGAATATTAGCGGGACCGTCATAGATACAAGTAGATTGAATTTTTAATATTGACCCGTTATTAGCGTCGATATAATAAATTATAGTTTCGAAAGGATCAATAGTTGTTATTGAAATTTGGTATGCTAATTTATATCTATACCCTGGTATTACTAAATGGACATTTTTTAGTGTATCAATTGCCCAAATCAATTCAGCAGTTGGAAACCATGTTGCATTACTGTCCGCTTGGTCTATTCTAATTTGTTGCTCCCATTCATCGCTTTCCCATGCAAACTTATTCCTTTCATCACGTTGCAATTCAGAAATTAGTCTTTGAATTGCTTCTTTTGCGGTAATTCTAGGAGCAACTTCAGATTTTATAGAATCTGCAATTTTTGCGTTAATAAAAAGTAACGAACCATATTTATCGTAATGTTCAATACAACCAGCACCCTCAATCGGAACATTCATAAATGTTTGTTGGTACTTGAAGTGCGTTAATCCAGCTAAACTATCAACGTGTTGATCAATTAAGATCATGTTATTGTTTAAATCAGGTACACTTTGACGATATAATTGGTAAAGAACACCTGCTGGAAAATTGTTAGGTGTATTAAAGTAAAAGAAACCACTTTGGATTGAATCCGCCAAATATGGTGTTAAAAGTTGTTGATATTGTTGATATTGCCCGAAGCTCAATTTTGCTATGGCAATAAATAGTATAGTAATTATTTTAGTTCTCATTTCTTCAAATTTAATGTAAATATTTGATTTTGTTGTCCTTTTCTTCTTTCAAATTAGGGAAGAATGAACGAAAAAACTTAAAACTTTTAAAAATAAAATATTGAAAGTTGACGTAGTTTTCGCCCAATATTGTTGGTTGTACCGCTCGCTTCTTGCATGTTTGCTAACTTATATATAACCCCCATTTTTTTGAGGCTTAGCTCGCAAATGGCTTGGCTTAGCCTCATTTTAGTAAGACTATCAAATATAATCATTACTATTTAATTAGGCAGCATGTAAACTCACCTTAAAAATAAGAGAAAATTAATAAAATAGCTTCTAGCGAAACA
>Ga0247831_1007812_pt1 | contig 11680 bp, 11 predicted proteins | sample LaCruzMarch2015__9_FD_192406 | JGI IMG/M metagenome (GOLD analysis project Ga0247831, IMG submission 192406) | Freshwater microbial communities from meromictic Lake La Cruz, Castile-La Mancha, Spain - LaCruzMarch2015_1m | ecosystem: Environmental > Aquatic > Freshwater > Lake | place: Spain...
CTGCTCTGCTCCAGGAGGTGAAGCCGGAGCCGAATGGCTTGACGGTGAAGGTGCATCAAGGATTGTATCCACTTTGTTTCCATGATGAGCCATCGATCCCGGAATCTCGTCATCATCGGTGTCAGCAGCAACTTCGATCTCGTGGAGCTCGCGTGCGAAATACGGGAGAGCGACGGCAGCCACCGGTACTCGATTGCGGGATTTCTGGATGACGACCCCCGCAAGCAGGGCCAATTCTTCCGAGGCCACCCGGTCTTGGGAGTGATTGATTCCGCAAACGGATGTCCGGGCGACTTCTTTTTCGTCAATGCGATCGGAAATGTGAAAGGCGTTGCATCGAGAGATCGGATCGTGGAGCGCGCTGGAGTCCCGGAAGAGCGATTCGCCACCCTCGTCCACCCTCGTGCGCATGTTTCTGCATCCTCCCGGCTTGGACCCGGCGCCGTCGTTCTTGCGGGAGCCACAATTGGCTCGGATGCGCAACTGGATGGGTTCTGTGATGTAATGCACAATGCCATCGTTAGTCACGGCTGCTCGATCGGTAAATTCGCCTTTCTCGCGGCCGGCGCGGCGCTAGGAGGCGGCGTAGTCGTGGGTGAGTGCACGTTCATTGGACTCAACGCCTCGGTCCGGGAGGGTGTGCGCATTGGCAAAAGGGCCATCGTCGGACAAGGCGCGGTCGTGATCCACGACGTTCCGGACAACACGACCGTCGCGGGATCTCCAGCAAGAATCATTCACCCCACGCGAACCCATGACGAGGCAACCTGAATGCTAGTACGACGCTCAATTTCTCTCGCAAACGGCACCGCAATCGGGGAAGGCTGCGCGCCTTTCTTCGCCGCGGAAATCGGGATCAATCACAATGGTGATCTCGAGCTGGCGCGCGAGATGATCCGCGCCGCCGCTCGCGCCGGAGCAACCGCGGTGAAATTCCAAAACTATCTCACTGAGGATTTCATCGCCGATCGCTCGTTAACCCATACGTATCTCTCTGGCGGGAAGGAAGTCGTCGAGTCGCAGTATGAGATGTTCAAACGCTGCGAGCTTGGGGCTAAGGACCTGCGATTACTCCGATCGGAAGCCGACCAATGCGGTGTCCTTTTCTTCACGACGCCTACCGGAGAAACCACGCTGAATGACGCGGTTGAGGCGGGCGTTTCGCTCCTGAAAAACGGTTCAGATTATCTTGGTCACCTCCCTCTCATCCGCGCGATGGCGAGGACCGGCATCCCGACAGTGCTATCGACCGGCATGGCCTTGCTTACGGATATCGAGGATGCCGTGACTGCCTTCGAGGGTGCCGGAGGAACGCAACTAATCCTGCTCCATTGTGTATCCAGCTACCCCACGCCACCCGCCGATGTGAACCTCCACAAGATCGCCGCGCTGAGGGATGCATTCGGAGTGCCTGTCGGCTTCAGTGATCACACCGAAGGAAGCGCCGCTGCCATTGTTGCCGTCGCGTTAGGGGCCTGCTTTATCGAAAAGCACTTCACGATCGATCGCAATCTTCCCGGGCCCGATCATTGGTTCTCGGCGGACGAATCTGCGTTCGCCGAACTCACGAAAGGGTGTCGCACGGCGTACGCGACGCTGGGATCGAGCGTGCTTCGACCGACGGCGGAAGAAGCCTTGAACCGAATGCAGTGGAGACTCTCGTGTACTGCCGCGGACGATCTCCGCGCTGGCGAAATCCTGAGCAGCTCGCACATTGCGTTCGCGCGTCCGGGCTCCGGCTATCCACCCAAAGCGGTGGATGAAATCTTAGGTCGAGTGCTCACGACCGATCTCCCGAAGGGCGCGACATTCACCCGGAGGGATTTTGTCGGTGGATGAGTTCAGGACAGATGACGCACGAACGCGCGAGTTCTATGCTGAAGCGTTCCGCCAATACGGCCCAAGCGTTCAATCCCTGGGATGGTCTGGCGGCGAGACTCAGCTTCTTCGCTTTCGAAAACTCACCGAGGTGGGACCGATGGACGGCGCAAGCTTATTAGACGTCGGTTGCGGCCTCGGCGATCTCAATGCTTGGCTGAAGGAACAGGGGTCGCGGACCCACTACACGGGAATCGACAGCAATCCCGACTTCGTTCGAATCACTTCGAGCAAATTCCCCGACGCCACCGTGCACCTGGGGGAATTTCTAGACGACCTGGGCGAAGCGGGCTTAGACACCGGACGCTTTGACTACGTAGTTGCAAGCGGGATCTTCACCTTTCGAACCGTGCAACCTGCGGAATATCTGGCAGCGGCAGTGCAAAAAATGTTCAGACTCGCCCGCATCGGCGTAGCGTTCAACGTCCTAAGCACGTGGGGAGACTTTCACCGCGACACCGACTTCGAAGCCGAACCCGCCGACGTTCTCTCCATTTGCCGTCGGTTCACCCGTTGGATCGTCCTCCGGCATGACTATCATCCCCGAGATTTTACCGTTTACCTTTACCACCAAGCTCGAGGATGACCGTTTCCATTCATCAACCATGCTACTGGCCATGGCTTGGGCATTTCGACAGAGTCCGATTGAGCGATCTGCATATTATCCTTGATCACGTGCACATCACTCACGGAGGCAAGACACAGTTCGCTAATCGCAACAAGATCCGCACTGCTCAAGGGTGGTCTTGGTTAACCGTTCCCATTTTGACCAAGGGGAAAGGGGAGGATCTTGGGATCGATCGAATTCAAATTGCTGACGGCCACTGGCGGCGCAAGCACCATGCGGCTATCAATCAAAGTTACGGGAAGAGCCGTTTCTATCGAGACTTCGCTGCAGGTCTTTCGGCTCTCTTTGCCCGCGAATGGCCGACCCTTTGCGAGCTTTGCATCGAAACAAACGCTTTTCTTGCGCAACCACTAGGCATCCACACCCCGATGAAGAGGAGTTCCGAATTAGGCGTGCCTGGATCCAAAGAAGCCCTCGTTTTAAATCTTTGCAGGGAAGTCGGCGCAACGCGATATCTCTCCGGCCCATTCGGAAGAGATTACCTTGATCTTCCGGCCTTCGCGGAGGCCGGAATCGAAGTAGCATTTCATGACTACGACCACCCGCGCTATACTCAGGCTTACCCTGGGTTCGAACCCTACATGTCGACCCTTGACCTCGTTCTAAATCACGGAGCGGAGTCGCGACTCATCCTTGCTAACGAAGAACGCGCTCCACTTACATGAAAATTGTTGTCATTGCCAGTCACCCCGATGACGAAGTGCTGGGTTGCGGGGGAACGATCGCACAACTTGCCGATGAAGGACATCGTGTGGGCATCCTCATTGTGGGAGAGGGAATCACTTCGCGTTTCACGGATCGAGCTTCCGCCGACCGCGAGCTCCTTGATCTTCATCACTCGCGGGCAATCCGTGCCGGTCAACACCTCGGTGCTGAATCCGTTGAGTTTCTTAATCTGCCCGATCAAAGATTGGATGAACTCCCGTTGCTTGAAGTCACCCATGCCATCGAGGGCTTCCTGCAGCGTGCCGCTCCGGATGTTGTGTATGTCCAGCATGGTGGAGACCTTAACAACGATCATTCTGTGACGTTCCGGGCAGCGCTTACGGCGTTGAGACCAATGCCGGGGAGAACCGTGCGAGCCCTTTACGCATTTCCCGTGGCTTCGTCCACCGAATGGTCTTTTGGACTTTTTGAACCGGCTTTCCGACCTACGGTCTTCGTCGACATTGAACGAACCCTTGCAAGGAAAATCGAAGCTATGGAGATTTACGAATCTGAGACCCGGCCGTTCCCTCACCCGAGGTCTCCTTCCAGCCTCGAGGCAGCGGCGCGAACCTGGGGAAGTCAGGTTGGACTCAAGGCTGCGGAGCCTTTTCAGCTCATTTGGGAGATTCGTTCTCCGGCTGCGCTTTGCAAATGACCAGTCCCGCAACTCGCCCAATCACCCTCTGCGGACGGTGGGCCAGACATCGCTCACGCGGGGCTAGTCGCGTGGCCGCGCACCTTTCGCCATCTGGAGATTGCCAGTGTCCGTGCCATCGGAATAGTCTTCTTCCACAAACGCGTCTCCGCCATTTGCCCGTCCTGAAACCAAAATGAAGCTTCTGATCACAACTCCGACCGCTCTCCTAATGGCAAGTCTTTCCTCTGAGTTCGAGCTGGAGGACGTCAGCGTGCTGGAGCATGGAAACGGGGTCTACTTTGGCATCACCATGACGGAGCGGGCGTTCTATGTCTTGGTGCGATACCACAGCGCCCTAAGAACCGAAACGAGCCACGGACGCCACGCCATCGTGTCATACGATCGAAGCTTCACCCCAACGGGGTATGTGGCCCTTCCGCCCTATGTGATCGCCGAAGGGCACCAAATGGTGCGGAGGGATGGCGTGTTTCACATCACCAACACCTACTACAACACCCTGACATTAGTCGGAGACGACGGCATCATTCGGGAGGATTTCCGACCGAATCCTCAGTATGCAGGAATGAACTTCAACCATCTGAACACGGTATTCATGAGCCAAGACAAGATGGTACTCGGGTTCGCCAACCGATTCCGAAGCAGTTTTCAGATGGAATTTGCATACCCTTCGCGAGACTTCCTGGGTGTGAATGCTACGGGATTCGGAACCCACAACTACGTGGAAACCCCGGAATTCACCGCAGTTTGCGATTCGCAACATGGTGCAATCATTGCCTGGCCAGGGATTCGCGACGACCAGGGTGCCGAGTTGCCGATGTACCGATACACCCTCCTTCCCGACACCAACGAGGTCGACTGCACCTGCATCAGCCTGAGACGGTATGGATACTACCTTGCAAATCCCGTGACTCGATTCTTTACTCGAGGTCTCGCGATCGACAAGTCTGGAACCATGGTCTCGGGCATCGAAATCCTGGCAGCCAGAAGCGAACGGGGCTCAACTCCCACTCGAATTGTTGTGATCCCGGAGTTCAAATCCGGGTTCGAGGGAATCAAACTTCGTCCTGTGTATCATCTTTTGGGGGACTACGGCGACGTGCACGATATAAGAATCGTTGACCGGTTTGATTTTGGGCACCCGGTCGTGGGGGACTAGGAAGATATGACGACGTCCGAACGAAGGGTTCGTCTCCAAGAGCCACCCGAGCGCAAAGTATTTCAGCGCGAACTCCGACCTTGGAGGCGAGTATCCACTGCGGAGGATGCTCTGCTTGTCGGGCAAAGTTCCATTTCGATTTCGTTGGAGTATATGGATGAGCTCCCATCGAGCTGCTGTATTGAGGTGATTCCCTTCCAGGTAGCGTGTGGTAAAGCGGTCCCGCCAACAGATGTTTCACTCGATCCCGAGTCCGGCTGGATCAAATGTCAGATTACCGTTCCTGCGGGGGGTTGGTACTTTATCAGGGTTACGTCTCGCTGGTCCGACGGGACCGATTCGAAGTCGGATCTGGGGCAGTTCGCCGTGGGCGACGTATACGTGATCGCCGGGCAATCTTACGCGGGAAATTCGTCGGAATCTCTTTTGCACGTTCGCGATCCACTCGATCGAACGGTTGCCTACGACTACCGGAGAGATGCATGGGTTGTTGCTCACGATCCCATGCCAGATCGTACGGATGCCGCTCTAGTCCGTGGGGCTTTTCGCGGATCCGTATGGCCGCCATGTATGAACGCCCTCCAACCATTGGTGGGAGTCCCGATCGGACTTGTCCAGTTTATCCACGTCGCTCCGGTCGCGGAATGGGCGAAAGGTGCCGGCGTTTACGAAGAGTTCTTCGACATCCTCCGACGTCTGAAAGGTTTTCGGGCAATTCTCTGGGCACACGGGGAATCGGACCTCATCTGCGGCACGTCTGCCGAGGACTACCAATCCGCCATGGTGGCGCTTAAAGCTTCTTTGGAAGGCGACCTTTCAACGCAGATCCAGTGGATGATGGCATATTCATCGATCCATCCCTGCGTTGAACGGAGGAATCTCAACGACAACCCAATCCGTGATGCCCAACTGAATCTGATCCGGAATGAAGGGTTTCTGAGAGGCCCGGATACGGATTGTCTGGATGAACCATTCCGGAGAAGGAAGTCGCTTGGCGGACATTTTTCGTATGCCGGGCAAAGGATGGCGGGGCTGCTTTGGTTCGCCGCCATATGGGCGGAGATCTATGCTCCGCAAATCCTCCGATTTTCAACGGAAGATTCAGACTGGAACGCTCGGGTCACCGGTCAATAACCGGGGAAGCGCGCTCAACTCGTCTGATCGGCCGAAAACACGCCCTTGACCTGTGCATTTTCCGCCCGCTACCCTCCCAAAATGATTCGGGTGTTTATTGGTTACGACAGCAGAGAATCCGTTGCGTTTCACGTGCTATCACACAGCATCGTTCGGCATGCGTCGCAGCCGGTGGCAATTACGCCGCTCTCTCTGAAGAACCTTGCCGGGCTTTTTGACCGACCGATGGACAAACTGTCGTCGACGCAGTTTTCGTTCTCCCGGTTCCTTGCCCCGGCTCTTTGCAACTACGAAGGATGGTCGCTGTTTATGGACTGTGACATGCTTGTTCAGCGTGACATTGCAGAGCTTTGGTCGCTTCGAGACGACAAGTACGCGGTAATGTGTGTGAAACATCACCACGTTCCGAAAGAGACAACGAAGTTTCTGAATCAGCCTCAGACTGTCTACGAAAAAAAGAACTGGTCGAGTGTCATGCTCTTCAACAATGCCCGATGCAAAGCACTCACCCCGGAATACGTTCAGTCTGCGTCCGGTCTTGAACTCCATCGTTTCAAATGGCTGGAGTCCGAAGATCTCATCGGAGAAATTCCCCATAAATGGAATCACCTCGTGGAATACGACGACCACGTACCGGCAGAGGAAGTAGCAAATTTTCATTACACCTCGGGTGGACCGTACTTTCCAGACTATCGCAAGGTGGAGTACGCCGGAGAATGGTTTGCAGAGTTTCGGCGGGCGATCGATCCATTGACGCTCGATGCCGATATTGGATAGTTCCCGTCGTGTATTCCGCAGATGGCCTTCAATGGTCAGATGATTCGAAGTGACCACCGAGCCGACGACTGATTTTGCCGACGAGGAAATCCTCTCCGGGGCGCGGCGGGTCATCTCGATTGAGGCCGCCGCGTTGGGATACATCGCGCAGCGCCTGGGTGGCTCTTATGTTCGCGCAGAAGAGGCGATCCGGCGAACGATCGACGCCGGCGGGAAAGTTCTGGTACTCGGGGTGGGAAAATCGGCGCACATTGGACAGAAGATTGCCTCGACCTTCGCGAGCGTCGGCTGCGTGGCGGTCGTGCTGGATTCCCTTAATGCACTCCATGGGGACGTGGGCATTGTGAAGGATGGGGATCTGGTCCTGACACTTAGTTACCGGGGAGAGACGGACGAGCTTGTCAAAATCCTTTCAGTGCTGCGACGGCTTGAGGTCCAAATTGTGACCTTGACGGGCGCCCCGCGCTCGACCGCTGCGCAGTTAAGTGACGTGGTGGTGGATGTCTCAGTCGAGCAGGAAGCGTGTCCGCTCAATCTGGCACCCACAGCGAGCACGACCGCCATGCTCGCGGTTGGAGACGCGCTTGCCATGGGTGTTCTCACTTGGAAAGGGTTCGGCCGCGAGGATTTCTCGAAGCACCATCCTGCTGGCGGACTGGGTCGAGCATTACTCACACGGGTTGGGCAAATCATGCGGAGCAGGGACGAAATCACGGTCGTTGCGGAGGGAGATTCCATCAGATCCGTGTTGAAAGCCATGAGCGAAAAAAAGAACGGCGCTGCCGTGATTGAGGCAGCAAATAGCGAATTGATCGGCATCTTTACGCACGGCGACTTCGCACGGCACTTTGATGACGACAGCAATATCGGAACTCAGCCGGTCGGTTTATACATGACTCGCAATCCGCTAACGGTCGGGGAAGACTCCCCAGCGGTAGAGGTGATCAGTCTGTTGCGCCAGCATCGGGTGGACGAGATCGTCGTCACGGACACAACGCGCCGCGTTGTCGGGGTGGTTGATGTCCAGGATCTTGCGAGACATCGACTCGTCTAGCATGGCTGAAGGGGTCACAGCCGGGTCAATCGGGGTTGTTCCTGCAGGGATAGATTCCGGTCAGGTCGCACGCCTTCCGCCCGAGTGCCACACGGTTCTTCCCCTATCGCCGGTGGTTTCGTGCCAGATTTCCCGGGAGCGATTTCATGTCTTGAGTCCGTACGAGGTTTATACCACGGCGTTTCATGCGCGGGTTCTGGTTGGAACTCGCCGCCTGCGACGATGGCTCGACTCGGAGTTGCCCGCGGTCGCTTTGTCGGATGCGGGCCGAACGAACTTGCAGACGGCGCTCCTCGCACGTGCGGCCACGGCACTGCGCATCCTGCATTTGCTCAAGCGAACCCGTGCGCCCGAGTGGCTGGTACCAGATGGTCCCGACTGGAAAACCCTAAGCCGACCGGATGCGGCCGCCCTGCATCTCCTCCGCTTTATTGACACCATCCCCATCCATTTCGCGAGCGAGAAACTCGACGGCGCACCTGAGGGAGCTTCTTTCAAAGCACGACGCGAATGGGAGAGTCGACTCCAACGCCATCCGCTGCGCGACCGAAATGTGATCGTGATCAGCACGGTGGCGCAGGGTTTCATGCGGATCGCTGACGCGTTTCTCGATGCCTCACGCGATCATATCCTGGTCGAGAGTCCGGTATCGCTTCTCAAAGATCGGCATGCGGTATCTCTCATCGAGAAACGGGATCTCCCCGAGAGCAGAAGGGTTCCATTGGATTGCCACGGAGATCCGCAGATTGCCCAGAAAGCGAGTCGAGAGGTGGAAGCGTTGTGCGATCGCGTTCCGGATCCGTACCTGAGAGAGGCGTTTCGATTGCATCGAGCATCGATTGCGTCGGGTATTGGCCGCGGAGAATCGCTGCTCCCTGAACTGGAACGAACGTTAAGGAAAATCCGCCCGCGGGCCGTTTTGCTTTATGATATCGCGGAGTACGAACGCGTCTGGCTTGCCGAGGCGGCCATTCGCGCTGGAATCCCGAGGTGGCAGTTCGCTCACATGGTGATTGCAGATTGTGCCCACACTCCCGCCCGGTGGGAGGCATATCACCGGAGGGCAACGCAGCTTGGAGCGAGTTCACAAGCGTCGGTTTGCTTTGCTCAGTCCCCGAACGCTCTCCGGTTTATTGAAAGAATCGCTCCCAACGTGGAGATTCGCCGCACTCGACCGGTAATTTGGGCTCCAGTGGACTCCCTTCCGCGGCGGGACCCTACAAACCCCGTCCGCACGGTTCTGCATACGGGAAACTTCGACGCTTGGTCGGGCTACACGCCGATGATGAACGAGACCGCTGAAGACTATCTGGAGGGAATCCTCCAATTGGCGAGGGCGGTCTCGGTAATCCCGTCCACGCGCCTACTCATTCGGATGAAACCCAATTTTAAATGGAAGGCAGAAGTCGATGCGCCAACCATTCGATACTTTCTCGCAGGGATCCCCAATGTGGAGATTCGACAGGAAAACAGCTTCTACGCGGACCTTGCGGAGGCAGACGTCGTTGTTTCGTACGCATCAACGGTGGTCGAAGAGGCGGTTTACTACGGAACGCCGACGCTTCTGTGGGGAGGCCATATGCACCTGCAGGTGCTTCCCGCATCGAACGAACCACCGTCCATGGGCCGAACAACCGGGGTATATGCGTGCACGAGTGCAGAGGATTTACCTCCCATGCTCAGCGCCATCCTCGATTGCCACGCTGGGCGGGCATTGACTGCGGAAGAGCGAGGACCGTACGTTTGGGACGATGCGGTGCCTGGACGCGCGGACATCGTTCGCTCTGTTTGCCGTACCGAAACATGAACCGCTTTGAAACGATGACGGAGTGCTACCGCGCGCATCTTGCCGCGTGGGGACCTCCTTCGCTTCGCAATCAGCCGCCTATCTACGTGCTTGTCACTAACTGGATGTTTACGGGCGTCCCATTTTACTCGCTGGAACTTGCGAGCGCTCTTGCGGATGCCGGGCATCCCATCAAGATTTTGTGGGACAATGCAGAGGTCGCCTTCGCCAAAACGTACGAGAACGAAGTAGCGGTCCTCGAAGCGTTCATCGAGACGCTTCCCCATTGGATGCGGCCAGTCCGGGTGCATGAACATCGTGACGCGACGCTTTCTCCCGAACTCCAAGCCCGCCTGGAAAGCAATTATTGGGACAATGCGGTAAAGGCATCGCTGAGCGAGGCTAAAGCGACTGACGTGATTGCTCAGGGCGACCGCTCGGACAAGGACCGATTCTTAGCGCACGCGTCCAAGGTGCTCCGCATGCTGCAAGACCTTCCGCCCGGTCGGGTCCTCCTTCCCGGAGGGATCTATGGCCTAAGTGGAATTTATCGCTTGTGCGCTGAGGCTCTCCGTCTCCCATATTCGACGTACGACACGGGGATCGATTCCATCTTTCTCGCGCATAATGGATGCGCGGCCCACTTCGCCGACTTTCCTGACGCATTCCGTCGAATCGCCGCGAGACTCGAAGCCGATCCTCGACTCGCAGAGCAAATCGAGCAAGAGGTGCTCGCTCTCCTCAAGAGCCGAATGGAAGGGCGCGACCCGTTGGCCACTCAAGTGCGCGCGAGCCTGGATACTGCAGAATCCCCGTGCGACGTGCTCGTGTGTCTCAATAATCGGGCGGACACCGCTGCTCTCGGGCGGGAGAGGCTGTTTCGATCCATCGCAGACTGGCTTCGCCAGATTGGCAATTGGTCTCTCACCCGGCCGGACGTCCGCGTATGTATTCGTCAGCACCCGCATGAACGCTTCGACTGGCTTCCGAACGAGGAAAACTACGTCTTGATGCTTCAAAGCATTGACCCAATCGGCAAACGTTTGCGTCTGATACCGGCGGAATCGGAGGAAAATACCTACGACCTTATCCGCTCCGCCAAAGTGGTACTTCCGTACACATCGACGGTCGGAATCGAAGCGGCATGCATGGGCAAGCCGGTCATCACTTGCTCCGAGTGTTACTACAGCACGCTGGGGTTCGTCTCCGCGCCGGAGGATGCACCGTCATATTTTGCTCTGATCGACAAGCAACTTGACGGCGGTTTCGAACTCGATCGCGCGAGCCGACGCTCCGCACTGCAGGCGCTTTACATCGTTCTGTCGCACCAACATTTGCCCACCGTGCTGGACCCCGGCGACTGTTGTGACTGGGCGAAAACCGCTCCCAAGGACATTTGGAGCGAACCCGCACCCCGGCGCATGCTGCGCAGCCTTTCCACGTGCGAACCTCTCGCCGCAATTAACTTCCTCGCATCCATTGATGGAGAACCGGACCCGCATCGAACCCCAGGGATCTTAGAGCGTTTTACAAAATGGTTGGCGCCCGGGCGTGGCCACGACAAGGTTGCCAGAGACTCGAGCGCCCTCCTATGAGCATTGATCCCACCCAGCATTATCCGGAAGTATCCTTCGGCGAATGCGTCCAAATCCTCGGGATCGCCGGCGTCACGATCGGCGCCGGAACATGCATCGGAGATGGTTCGTGGCTCAATGTGTGCAATCCTGAAGCGCGGATGACCATCGGCAGAACGGTGCTAATTGGACGATATTCGATGCTTTCGACGGCCGGCACATTCGAGATCGGCGACTTCACGATTCTTGCCCCGCGGGTATTCGTCTCCGATGCCGATCACGTCGTGTCTGACATTTACCAACCGATCCTGCAACAAGGCGCCACCG
>Ga0247831_1007813_pt1 | contig 11672 bp, 10 predicted proteins | sample LaCruzMarch2015__9_FD_192406 | JGI IMG/M metagenome (GOLD analysis project Ga0247831, IMG submission 192406) | Freshwater microbial communities from meromictic Lake La Cruz, Castile-La Mancha, Spain - LaCruzMarch2015_1m | ecosystem: Environmental > Aquatic > Freshwater > Lake | place: Spain...
AGCGATCAGCCGGCTCGTCACCCAAGCCCTCGGTGGCGTGCCGGCGCAGTCGTCGGTCGAGCTGTTCGGCCCACCGAAGCGCGTGCTCCAGGTATCGGCCTCGCCGCTGCCCGATGGTGGCGTCCTTGCGACGGTCGAGGACGTCAGCGACCGCTCGCGCCTCGATGCGGTGCGCACTGACTTCGTGGCCAACATCAGCCACGAGTTGAAGACACCCGTGAGCGCGCTCGCCGTGCTGGCCGAGGCGCTGGCCGATGAGGACGACCTCCCCATCATGCGCCGCCTGGCCGGCAAGATGGTCGACGAGGCGCATCGTGCCGCCACCGTCATCGATGACCTGCTCGAGCTGTCGCGAATCGAGCTCGGTGGCATGGCAGTGCGTGACCGGGTCGATGTGGCCACCCTCCTCAGCGACGCGGCCGTGCGGTCGCTCGCCGGGGCCGAGCAACGCAACATCCGCATCGACGTCGACGAGCCAGTCGACCTCGCCGTGCTCGGCGATCGCCGCCAGCTCGTCTCGGCGCTCAGCAACCTCATCGACAACGCAGTCAAGTACAGTGAGGAAGGCTCGGAGGTGTGGCTCAGCGCTACTCGCGAGCCGGGCGTCGCAGCGATGCACGTCACCGACAGCGGGATCGGCATCCCAGCGAAGGACCTCGACCGGATCTTCGAGCGCTTCTACCGCGTCGACCGAGCTCGCAGTCGCGAAACCGGTGGCACCGGCCTCGGTCTTGCGATCGTTCGCCACGTCGCCAACAACCATGAAGGAGATGTCCAGGTGCGGTCAATCGAAGGCGAGGGCAGTACGTTCACGCTCAGGGTGCCGGAGGCCATCTCGTGAACGACACACCCACGGTCCTGCTGGTCGAGGACGAGGAGAGTTTCGTCGAGGCGTTGCTGGTCGGGCTGAAGCGGGAGGGCTTCCGGGTCGAGGTCGCCCGCGACGGCTTCGAGGCGCTCGAGCGGTTCGACGCCGTGCGCCCTGACATCGTGTTGCTCGACGTGATGCTGCCGCGCATCAGTGGTATCGACGTGTGTCGCCAGCTCCGCAAGAAGTCGCAGGTGCCGATCATCATGGTGACGGCCAAGGGCGCCGAGATCGACACGGTGGTCGGCCTTGAGGTCGGCGCCGACGACTACGTCACCAAGCCCTATCGCATCCGCGAGCTGGTGGCCCGCATGCGAGCCGTGCTGCGACGCCGGGGCGCCGATGGCGTCGCGGTGGTCGAGCACAGCCCCGGTTCGTTGGTCGTCGGCGATGTCGCGCTCGACCCCGACGAGCACATCGTCACCGTCGGCGGCGAGCCCCTCGGGCTGCCGTTGAAGGAGTTCGAGTTGCTGCACCTGCTGCTCGCGAACGCCGGGCGGGTACTCACCCGCGAAACCCTGATCGACCGCGTCTGGGGCAGCGACTACGTGGGTGACACGAAAACCCTCGACGTGCACATCAAGCGGTTGCGCGGCAAGATCGAGACTGATCCGGCCCAGCCGCTGCGCATCGTCACCATTCGTGGCCTCGGCTACAAGTACGAGCGGCCGAAGGTCGGCTGAGACCGGGCGTCGCAGTCGCGGCGCCCGCTCTACGATGCCGATGTGAGCACCGGAAGCCGCCCAGCGCCATCACCCGCTGGTGCTCAGCGTCGGCGCCCCGGCAACTCGTCGAGGTTCACCCGGCTCGCCCGCACCCACGCCGCTGTCGCTGCCGGTGACGCCGCGATGGCGGTTGCCCTCGCCGACTCGGTGCTCTTCAGCCTCGATGCCGATGCTGCGCGTAGCAGGGTGCTGCTGTTCCTCGGTATCAGCTTCGTCCCGTTCCTGTTCGTGGCACCGCTCATCGGACCGGCCATCGACCGGATGGCGGGTGGCCGACGACTGGTGGTGCAGATCATCACGATCGTCCGGGTGGTCCTGTCGCTGCTGATGGCGTCCAATGCCGACAGCCTGCTGCTCTTCCCACTCGCCTTCGGCGCCATGGTGGCGCAGAAGACGTACGCGATCTCGAAGAGCGCGCTGGTGCCCACCGTGGTGCGCACAGACGAGGAACTCGTCGAGGCAAACTCGAAGCTGGGACTCATCTCGGGCCTCGTCGGCATCGTGGCGGTGATTCCCGCGGGCATCCTCCAGAAGACGATCGGCGCGGGTGCCACCCTCACCTACTCGGCGCTCATCTTCGCGGTGGCGTTCCTGATGGCCACGCGGCTCCCACGCGAGACCGTGGTGGCGAGCCAGGCCCCCGACAGCACCGAGTTGGCCGAGCTCCACGCCGACCGGGTGGTGCTGGCATCGACCGCCATGCTGATGGTGCGAGCCAGCGTCGGGTTCACGTTCTTCCACCTGTACTTCTGGTTCCGTCATCAGGACGCAGGGCTGGTGTGGTTCGGTCTGGCGCTCGGCTTTGCGAGCCTGCTCACCATGGCGGGCAACGCGCTCGCGCCGCGCATCCGTGACCGGCTGCGTGAGGAGACGATGCTGCAGGGGGCGCTCGCCATCATCGCCGTGGTCGGCACCCTGTCCGCACTCCTCGGTGGCACGGTCGGCGCCGTCCTGTTGGCTGGCGCCGTCAACTTCTCGGCGGCGATCTCCCGTCTCGCGTTCGAATCGATCGTGCAGCGTGACGCCCCGGACGCGAACCGGGGCCGGGCCTTCGCGCAGTTCGAGACTCGGTTCCAGCTCGGGTGGGTCAGCGCCGGCGTGGTGCCCGTGCTCTTCCAGATGCCGGGCCGGTTCGGTTTCGTGCTGGTGGCAGCGATGGGACTGGGCGCCATGGCCTTCTACGTCACCGGCACGCGCGCCCTGGCGGCAGGCCGTCGGCCTCCCCATCCGATCAGCGCGCTGCGGGCCCGCCGAGCGCCGCAGCCTCGACGCGGACCCGGCGCGCCGCCGCCCCCGCCGCGCTCGTCGGGGCGCCGCCCGGGGAAGGGAGGCCCCACGCGGCGTCCGCTGCGGCCGCCGACACCAACGTCGGCAGGTCGAACACCAGGTCGAAGTGGTTCCGTCCCACCACCTCCACCAGCGGTGCAGCCCAGGCAGCGGCCAACAGGGCGCTCTGAGCCTTGAACGCCTCGGTCTCGTTGCTGCCGTGCACCACCAGCACCTCGGCGGCGGGCCGCCGCTCGAGATCGACCGACCACTGCGCCGCAGTGGCCGCCGTGAGCCCGAGCGGTTCGTTGATGTACGTGCGCACCAGCGGGGCCAACCGGTACACGCCGCTGAGCAGCACGGCCCGCGCCACGCGAGGCTCGTGTTGCGCGACGTGCGCGGCAAGGTGCGCGCCGGCCGAGCTGCCCGAGACCGAGGTGTCGGTGGGGTGGAGCTCGTCGATCAGGGAGGCGACCGCCCGGCAGCACTGGTCGATCATCTCGCCGATCGACGCGGCCGGTGCGAGTGTGTAGTCGATCGAGGCGACCCGGAGGCCGGCCGCCACGAGCGCCGGCGCCATCATCAGGCAGTCGGCCGCGCCGAGCGCTTGCCAGTAGCCGCCGTGGATGAACACGTGCAGCGGTGCGCCGATCGGACCGTCGAAGACGATCGCCCGCTCGTCGGGGTGGGGGCCGTAGGCGATCGTCCGGTGGGGCAGGGTTGCAGTGGCGGCAGCGCTGGCCGCTGCGTAGGCGGCGAGCTCGTCGTCGATGCTCGCAACGCAACTGGACGGCGAGTACTCGGTCTCGAGCGGCGTCATGGCGGCCTCAGATGTCGATGCGGGCCAGCCACAGCCCGGGTGCGTCGATCTCGGCCGGGGTGGGGAGCGCGCCGGGCCCGAACAGCCGGATGAGCCCGGCCTCGCCGACGCGGTCGACGACGCCGCCGACGAAGTTCTTGCCCCGCTGCACGAGGGCGGGCGTGACCTGCAGGCCGAGCAGCCGTTCGATGAACACGTCCTCGGACGTCGCTTCGACACGGCGGCGGCGCACCGCCTCGGCGATGCGCAGCGCATCGCCACCGATGAGCCGGGCGGCCACACCGTCGACCATGTAGTCGACGTAACCGAGCACAGCGGCCGTCGCTGCGTCGAGCACCGGAGCGAGGGCGATCTGCTCGTGCGAGCGCACCGCGCCGAGCAACACCTCCGGGTCGGAGAACGCCTGCTGGAGGGCGGCCATCGGGTCGCTCTGGTCGACCTCGAGGGTGGCGAGCTTCTCGCTGACGCTCGCCGGGTCGGGGCGGAAGGCACCCACGTGACGCTGCACCAGCGACGTGATCGCCCGGCGCACCGTGTCGTGCGAGTAGACGGCATGGCCGATGAGCTCCTGGGCCATCACCCACAGACGCATCTCGTCGACGGGCAGGCTCCAGTCGTCGGCGAACTGGTCGACCGACGACGGGACGATGAGCAGCGTGGCGGCGCCCTCGCGCGGGATCGGCAGGTCGTACTGGCCGAACGCACGGGTTGCCAGGCGGCCGACCATCGAGCCGAGTGACATGCCCATCATCGACGGGGCGAGCATCTGGCTGAGGCCCGCCATCATCGCGAGCATCGGGTCGTCCGGGGCGTCGTCCTCGGACGGCGCGGCGGGCCGTGCGAGCGCCGCGGCGAGCTCGGTGAACAGCGGTCGGTAGGCGTCGAGGGTGCGCTGGGCCCACACACCCTTGGTGACGAGCTCGAGCCGTGCGCCGGCGTGCTCGATGCCGGTGAGGTCACGGACGTGCATCTCGACGATGCCGGCCAGGTTCTCGTACGCCATCCGCACCGTGGGATCGACGTTGGCCTCGGGTTCGCCGCCGGTGGACGACAAAGCCGCGAACTGCTTGGCCGCATCCCAGTTGAGTGGCCCCTGACCGGACAGCGCCTTGGCCAGATCACCGAACAGCGGGAGCTGCGCGAACGGGTTGAACTCGGGCTCGCCCGGGTGGGGCAACGCCTCGTCGTCTCCAGCCATGCGGACGATGCTACGGCGGGACGACGGGCTAGCGTGCCGCCGGTGACGGGAGTGTGGGTGAGCGACGCCGACAGCGCGCTCGGCACCCGTGTGCTCAGCCTGCTGGCGCTCGACGTCGGCCTCGATGCAGCCACCGTCGACACCTGCGACATCGCCGTGTACACCGGTGGGTCCGACCCGGACACGCGGGCACGTCGGCGCGAGAGCATGACCGTCGGCGCGTCGGTCATCTTCGACCGGATCGCGGCGGCGCGGCATCTCGTCGTGGTGTCGTCGGCCATGGTGTACGGGGCGTGGGCGAACAACCCGGTGCCGCTCACCGAGGACGCCGTGCTACGCCCCGACAACGACTTCGTGTACGCCCGACAGCTCGCCGCCGTCGAACAGATGGCAGACGACTGGCGGCGAGCGGTGCCCGGCCGCACGGTCACGGTGCTGCGCCCCGCCGTGGCGATGGCTGCGAACGGCACGAGCGGCATCGCCCGGGCGCTCGCATTCGGGATGGGCCAACGTTTCGCCCTCGACGACCCGCCTGCACAGTTCGTGCACCTCGACGACCTCGCGAGCGCGGTGGCGATCGCCGTCGAGCGGCAGTTGGACGGCGTCTTCAACGTTGCCCCGGATGGCTTCATCCCGGCGGCGCAGGTCCGTGCGCTCTCGGGTGCCGCACCGAGGGTGCAGTTGCCCGACCGATTGGCCGAGGTCGTCGACCAGTTGCGCTGGCGGTTCCAGCGCGGGCCCATCCCGCCCGGGCTCCGCAGCTACACGCGTTCGCCGTGGCTGGTGGCCAACGACCGGTTGAAGCGCGAGGGCTGGCGGCCCACCGTCAGCAACGAGCAGGCGTATGTCGAGGGCACCGAGGCGAAGTGGTGGACCATGGTCACGCCGAAGCGCCGGCAGGAGCTCGCGCTCGGGGGCATGGTGGCGGCCGTGTTCGGAGTGCTGTTCGGTGCGGTGGCCGTCATCCGGTGGGCACGAAGGCGCCGAGCGTCACGATGACGGTGCGTTCGACCGCCGCCGGGACAGGTGATCCGGTGCCGGCCGAGCGCGTCACCAGCGTGATCGAGACCACATCACCGGGGATGTGACGCCTGATCTCCGCCAGCAGCCCGTCGACCGTGTCGACCCGTGTGTCGTCGATCGCCGTGATCCGGTCGCCGGCAGCGATATCGGCCGCTGCAGCCGGGCTCGCCGGCGCCACGCCCGTCACCGTGAGCGGTGCCGATACCGGTGCCCCGTCGAACCGCAGGCCGGCCCACGGCATGGCCGCCGGCATCGTGACCGCGGATGCGGCGGTGCTCGGGGCAACCAGCGTCGTGGTGGTGCTCGAGGGTGGCGTCGTCGAGGTGAGCGGATCGCCGCCGTCGGTCGTCGCCGGCGTCGTTCGGGGGGTTTTCATGTCGTCCGGGATGATGATGGGCACCAGATCGACGTACGCCCCGTCGCCGTCGACGATCAGGGTGCACAGGGCGACCAGCGCTCCATCGGCGTCGACCACCGGAGTGCCCTCGAGCACCGTCGCCCCCTCGAGTTCGGGGATGCCGCCGTCGGGTGCGAAGGTGACAGCGATGGGCTCGTCGGCGAGCACCATGACCTCCTGACCCGGCTCTGCCGTGGCAACGGCTGCGAAGCTCGCCACCTCGATGGTGTGGCCCGGCTTGATGAACGCGAGGTCGGCGCCGATCGACACGACCGTGCCGCTCGCCCAATCGCCAGGGCCGAAGATGCTGACGCCGTTCGAGGACAGGACAGCGTGCGCGGTCGTGATCATGAACGGCTGGTTCGCGATCGAGACGGCGATGGCCATCGCCGTCTGCTGGGGTCGGTCCCCCGTCGTCGCAGCGTCGGCGCTGACGAGCACCGTGCTCGGTACGTGCTCGGCCGGCAACTGGGCGCGCATCGCGGTGGTGCTGGGCCCGGTGCCACCGCGCAGCTCGGCGCGCGGTGTGGTGCCGGTGGGCTCGGTGACGGGCTCGACGCCGGTGCCGTCGACAGCGAACGACGACGTGACCGTCGGGGATGCCGTGGGTGCCAGACCGCCGCCGATGGGCACGAGCAGCAACAGCACGGCGATGCCGAGCACGCAGCCGATCGCCCCGGTGGTGACCAGCAGGCCGCGGCCGATGACGATCGGTGGCTCGGAGTGCTGCCACGTCGCCTGACCGACCTCGGACGGGTGGCGCCACACACGTTCGTGGGCGGGTAGCGGGGCGGGTGGGTAGACGGGCGCGACGTCGTCGTCGTTGCCATCCCAGGGCTCATCCCAGGCGTCGTCCGGACCGCTCCGCTCCACGGCTGCGCAGCGTAGTGACGGCTTCGGCCCAGGGGGCATCGCGCGTCCCGGAGCGACGGGGGATGCGCGGGCTAGCCTGCACGGTGTGCGTGCACCCGACGAGCAAGACACCTGGCTCGGGCTGACCGATGCCGAGCTGCCCGTCGCCGCCGTCTACGACTGGTGCGTGCTGCCCACGTGCGGCGCCGTGGTGCTGTTCAGCGGCACGGTCCGCGACCATGCCGTCGACGACGACGGGGTGATGCGCACCCAGGTGCAGCACCTCGTCTACGAGGCGTACGACGAGCAGGCGGTCGTGGCATTCGGGAAGATCGCCGACGAGGTGCGCCGGCGTTGGCCCCACACCGGCCGCATCGCGGTCCTCCACCGCACCGGCCGCCTCGAGCTGTGCGACAGCTCGGTCGTCGTCGCGGTCAGCTCACCGCATCGGCCCGAGGCGTTCGAGGCCGCTCGGTACGCGATCGACGCCGTGAAGGCGAGCGCTCCGATCTGGAAGCACGAGACGTGGAGCGATGCCGACGGCACGGTCTCCGGCTGGGGCACGAGCGCACACGACGTGGTCGACCCGTCGACCGTGCCCACGGTCGGGAGCACCTGAGTGCTCGTCACCATCATCATCATCGTCGTCGTCGCTCTCGTCGTCCTCCTCGTCATCATCGGAATGCGCCGTCGGCCGCGTCAGGATGAGGGCATGCAGAACTTCCGGCGGCACATCGACGCACTCTCCCCCGAGGCTCGTCGCGAGGTGCACGACCGGGCCCGCCGACACGAAGAAGGACGCAACTGATGGCACGTGACCTCGCCATCGATCTCGGCACCGCGAACACGCTGGTGTACATGAAGGGCAAAGGCATCGTCCTGAACGAGCCCTCCGTGATCGCGCTCAACCGCCAGACCGGCGAGGTGCTCGCCACCGGTCGCGAGGCGTGGCAGATGATCGGCCGCACCCCTGGCTACATCGTCGCAGTCCGGCCGCTGCGCGGTGGGGCCATCACCGACTTCGAGATCACCGAGCGCATGATCCGCCTGCTGCTGCAGCGGGTCGGTGTCAGCCGGTTCACCCGGCCGAAGGTCGTCATCTGCGTGCCGTCCGCCATCACCGAGGTCGAGCGTCGCGCCGTCACCGACGCCGCCCGTCGCGCCGGTGCTGCCGACGCACAACTCATCGAGCAGCCGATGGCCGCTGCCATCGGTGCCGACCTGCCCATCGACGAACCGGTCGGCAACATGGTCATCGACATCGGCGGTGGCACCAGCGAGACGGCGGTCATCAGTCTCGGTGGCATCGTCGCGCTCGAGGCCGTCCGGGTCGGCAGCTTCGACATCGACGCCGCCATCCAGAGCTACGTTCGGCGCGAGCACGGCATCGCTGTCGGCGAGCGCACTGCCGAAGAGGTCAAGGTCGCGATCGGCTCGGCCGAACCGGCCGACGACGAGAACCAGGCCGAGGTGCGCGGCCGCGACCTCATGACCGGCCTGCCGAAGACCGTCATCCTCACGCCGGAGGAGATCCGGTTTGCGATCGACGACGTCGTCAGCAGCATCGTGTCGTCGGTGGTGCGGTGCCTCGCCAAGGCGCCGCCCGAACTCGCCCAGGACTTCCTCGTGCGCGGCATGTACCTCGTCGGCGGCGGCGGCCTGCTGAAGGGCCTGGCGCAGCGCATCGAGCGCGAAACGCAGGTGCCGGTGAAGATGTCGAACGTGCCGCTCGAGGCCGTGGTGCTGGGTGCGGGTCACTGCATCGAGCACTACGACGCATTGAAGAGCATGTTCATGGGCGCCCGCCGCTGATCGACCCGTCAACGGACCATAAGGTCGGGTCGTGAGCGACATCACCTGGCACCTGGGCGACGACCACGTCGGCGTCATCACGTTGAACCGGCCCGAGGCGCGCAACGCGCTCACGTGGGGGATGTACGCCGAGCTCGAGCGGTTGGTGCGCGCGGCCCCGGACGTCGGCGCGCGATGCATCGTCGTCACCGGTGCCGACCCCGCCTTCTGCAGCGGCGATGACGTGCGCCAGGTGATGGGCGGCGGTGCCGAGGGTGCCGCGCCGCTGTCGACGAGTGATCGCACGCCACGCCTGACCCCCGCCGCGGATGCGCTGCTGCACACCGACGTACCGGTGATCGCCGCGGTGAACGGGGCCGCGGTCGGCTGGGGGATGGAGCTCGCGCTGATGGCCGACATCAGGGTGGCCAGTGAACGAGCCAAGTTCGGCGAGCTGTTCGTGCTGCGGGGCCTCGTCAGTGACGTCGCCGGGCTGGGCCGGCTGGTGCAGCTCGTCGGCCGCGAGCGAGCGGCCGAGCTGCTGTTCACGGGCGAGGTGATCGATGCCGCCTCCGCGCTCGAGATGCGGCTGGTGAGCCGGGTGGTGCCCCACAGCGAACTGCTGCCGACCGCGATGGCGATCGCCCGTCGCATCGCCGCGAACCCGCCGCTCGCCGTGCAGCAGCTGAAGGCCGGGTTGCGACGCGCCGTCGATCCCGACTGGGTCGAGCTCGGGGCATGGGTGAGCTCGACGCTCGGCACGTTGTTCACCACCGACGACCATCGCGAGGGCGTCCGCGCCTTCCTCGAAAAGCGGCCGCCGCACTTCGAAGGGCGCTGATGGCCGATCAGCCGGGGACGATGCGAGCGACGATGCCGTCGATCGACACCGCGACCAGCTCGCGATCGGGACCTGACCGCACTGCTACCAGCGCCGGCAGGTTCCCGAGCGACAACACCGAGTCGACCGTCCGGTCGGTGTGGTGCAGGCCGGTGATGACACCGCTGCAGTAGTCGCCGAAGACGTACCAACCGACGAGCGCCGGGATGGTGGTGCCGCGGTAGACGGCACCACCGCTGACCGAGCACCCGGCGTCGCCATGCGGATACTCATAGATGGGGGGTGTGGCCCCCTCGGCCGGCTGGTCCTCGTTGAAGCGGGCGCTCCCCTCGAAGGCGCTCCACCCCCAGTTGAAGCCGCGGCCGCCGCCCTCGTCGGCCCATGCGACGTCGATCTCCTCGATGTCTCCCTGGCCGACGTCACCGAACCAGAAGTCGCCCGTGGCGCTGTCGAAGCTCATCCGCCAGGGGTTGCGCACGCCGACCGACCAGATCTCGGGGCGGGCACCGGCCACACCCACGAACGGGTTGTCGGGCGGGATGCGGTACGACGTCGAGGCGGTGGCCGTCGGGTCGATGCGCAGGATCTTGCCGAGCAGGGTGCCAACGTTCAGAGCAAGCCGCTCGGGGTCGCCGCCGGAACCGCCGTCGCCCATGCCGATGTACAGCATCCCGTCGGGGCCGATCGTGACGTCGCCGCCGTTGTGGTTGGCGTACGGCTGGTCGATGCCGAGCAACACGCGACGGCTCGAGGCGTCGAAGGTGCCATCGTCACCGACGAGGTACTCGGCGATGATCGTGTCGCCGTCGTTGTCGGTGTGGTTGACGTAGGCGGCCGAGCCGCCGGTGCCGAAGGTGAGCCCGAGCAGACCTTGCTCGCCCCCGCCCTCGGTGAGGTCGGAGATGTCGAGTACCGGGTTGCCGGCGACCCCGTCGCGAACCGGCACGACGATGCCGCCACGTTCGACCACGAACATCGTGTCGTCGCCGGCGCGCCAGGCGACATCGACCGGCTCGTCGAACTCGCCGACCGGCTCGAGCGCGACCACCGGGTCGCCCAGGGGCACCGTGGTGGGCGGCACCGTCGATGCCACCGTGGTCGGAGCGACCGATGGTGCGACGGCAGTGGTCGGCGGCGCCGTCGTCGTCGAGGGGGGCTGTGTGCCGAAGGTGACCGAGGGGCCGGGTGGTGTGGACCCGCCATCACCGCCGCACGCTGTGAGCGACGCGATGAGGACGCCGACCACCAGTGCTGCGCTACGGCGAGGGCTCATGCGCTGGGCGAGCCCACTCGGGCCAGGCCTTCTTGCACCACCGTGACGGCGAGGGTGCCGTCGCGGGTGAAGATCGCCCCGCCCGCCAGGCCGCGGCCGGTGCCGCTCGAGATGGCGCTCTGGTCGTACAGCAGCCAGTCGTCGGCACGGAACGAACGGTGGAACCACATTGCGTGGTCGAGGCTGGCCATCTGCATGCCGGGGCTCTCCCACGACAGCCCGAACGGCAATACGGTCGTGTCGAGCAGCGTCATGTCGCTGGCGTAGGTGACGATGCACGCGTGCAGCGTGGGATCGTCGGGCAGCACGCCGTCGGCCCGCATCCACACCCGCTGGCCGAGCGCCGGGTTGCCCTGGCGGCTGAACGGATCACCGTCGATGTGGCGCAGGTCGATGGGCCGCGGCCGGTCGTACCACTCGCCCATGCGCTCCTTGTACGGGGCCATGCGCGTGCGGAAGTCGGGCAGCGACTCGGGATCGGGCACGTCGGCCGGCATCGGGATCTGGTGGTCGGGGCCGGTCTCGGACACATGGAAGCTGGCCTGCAGGTTGAAGATCGCCCGGCCGTGCTGGATGGCGACCACGCGGCGCGTCGTGAAGCTGCGACCGTCGCGGATT
>Ga0247831_1007818_pt1 | contig 11665 bp, 17 predicted proteins | sample LaCruzMarch2015__9_FD_192406 | JGI IMG/M metagenome (GOLD analysis project Ga0247831, IMG submission 192406) | Freshwater microbial communities from meromictic Lake La Cruz, Castile-La Mancha, Spain - LaCruzMarch2015_1m | ecosystem: Environmental > Aquatic > Freshwater > Lake | place: Spain...
GATTCGATAACTTCTCGATATTAGAAAGGGTACTTTCCTGTTTACTAGGAATTCCTCATACATAAAAAATGTACTAGAAAACGGCGCGCCGGATAAATCGTCGAGCGTCGCGAGGACGCTGCGACGACGCCGTGGACGATCGAATCATTGTTGATACCGATCGGACGTTTTAGATGCGTAGGAGTAGTTCCCACGCATCGCAACAATATTGGGATATTCCCCGCTTTCTTTTGTATGCCAATGTGCACTCGCGTGCGCATTCGACATCCATTTTTAGAGATAAAATAGATCATAATTTTTCCACCAGTAATTTAACCGTAGATAACTGCCTAGGTCATCACGATGGCATTGAAAGTATTGGAGCAGAAGCATTCGTTGCCTGCATCTTCACCAACTTTGGAGTCCCATCCCTCATCACCGTGATCCCTGAGAGCATGTTTGACGCATGTATAACCATGTTTTCAGTCGAGATTTCAGGCAATGTAAAGGAGAGCATTCGCATTTTGTAATTGTTTACGGAACATGGCCTTTCCTCGTCCCGACGCAGTCTTTGGCGATGATATCTTTAGCACAGATAATATGACGGATCTGTATCAGCTGTTTGGTTCAGAAGAAGCAAGAATAATTAGAGAACTGCAGCATCGATTCGATATACTGCCAGTCCATAGGCTAGTATACTATCAGTCATATAATCAAGGGGTGCTACAGAGATTCCAAACTGCATTAAAACTAGATCGCATCATTACCAACGTCGGAAATTGCGTAGTAAGCTGGATCTTATAAGCAATCGACAAGATTGTCTGGGAATGACTCCTACATAAATTGCATGCTCGACCGTACACAATCTGGAGCTGTATTGTGTGATTGTTGAGGAGTACCCCACAAATCTAATAACTGAAGATAGACGAGGGGCGCTACCACTGCTGTATACAGTTTGGGGTTCGCACCAAGCGAGATTATACAATTCCTGCTCGACAGCTATCAATCATTTTACCCAGGCCACAATTCAATTGGACAAACATGATGAAGACAAGCGGAAGATGTGGCACACCACAGGAAAGGATTGAACATCTACTCTTTGTTCATCAGACATACTTTCCTGAACGGTCAATGGCTTTGTTCATCAGACATACATTCCTGAACAGTCAATCGATTGGGATTAATTGCTCAACGAGTTTGCAAAGCCTACTAGTATGGCACTATTTCAGGAACAAATGTGATTTCTGCGTGTGGAAGCTCTTGCTTTCCAAGTTTGGCGTGATTTAATCTCAGTTTATGATCTACACTTTTCATTACAAATACAAAAGTGATAACCATGATAGCATACTGTATCAAATCCAAGCAACACTTGACCATTTTGAAGACAGACTCCTCAGGTATTAAAGGAGATCACAACGATATTGGAGCTTGTATTATGGAAGATGCAGATAAAGAGAATAGTCACCAGATCAGACTGATGAGCAGACACAGCCGCATTACCTGTGGAGCGGATGTTGTCATTGACATGTACTGCCATATCTAATCACTGTCGCAGACGACGAATCTGACTTAGACTCAAACTCATCATCTGACGGAGAAAGCAGCAATGAGGAATTGTTGAAGTGTAATATAAATTTCATCTTCATTGAGGATACATGCAAGTGCTGGAGTCTTTTGTTTGAAGAGGATCGTACTTGTTGCGTCATACCGTTGAGAATTCTAATCATCACTTCAAACGATCTGGACACAGAACATCGTGCAAAATGTAAATTAGTTTTATTATGCAAGGGGAAAACACCTAATGACTCCCCCCCTTATCTCGACTATGATTCACACTGCCAACTTTGATTGCTATGATGAACTCTGTTTTATTTTCATGGAATTCAAATAAGACTTGTCCATTTTGATGACGAAATCCTGAAACTGAAGGTGATCACAACAATATTGGGATGAATGACAATAGTTACCAGATCAAGACTGACGAGTCAAATGTGAGACGACAATGCCGCATTACATGTGGAGCTGATGTTATTATCAGAAATGTGTTGCCTTTCTTATTACTACTGGAGAGGAGGCATCTGACTTAGACTCAAACTCCTCATCTGACGGAGAAGGCAGCGACAAAGAATGATACAGAATTGCGGTGAAGTTGATAGGAAACATTGTCGACACATCGATTGTTTCCTGATATAATTATTTGATTGAATTATTTTGCGATACAAAATGTTTCTTGATCCCTCCCCCCCCTTTTCCCCTATCCCAGCCTTTAGTTGTCTGTGGGATCCGCACCATACTTGAGCGTCCTTACACCTCCCTTATCAATGACCTTGATAATGAAATTCTTCTGATTGATTAAGAATCTCATTTCCAACTCCCGAATACATTTCTCCACAAGCTTGACTGCCATATCTTCATCCATCCCCTTAGCCCAATCCCTATCCATAATGGACAAACAAAAGTTGGACGCATATCCCTGCACACCAAAGTTGGCCTTATTCAAGCTACCCATGTAGTCCATAACATACAGTGATCCACCCCCCGGGACCTTGTCATCATACCCCCCTAAAATGACATTGACCTGAAACGGTCCTTTACGTAATGCCTTCGCCAACTCCCCCCGACAGAAATTGGCCTGTGCATGTGTGGATAACTTCATGCCATCGTTGGATAGTTCATAAAGTGCTAAATTTTTTGATATATACTCTGAGAAGTTCACAAGGTCACAGTTTGGACCGGACACGCCCATGGCCGAGTGTGATGATAGTTCCGCAATTTTATCAAGATTTTGTTGATACATCAGAATTGAGCGAGCATTGACCTGATCGGTCGCAAGGACCACTGTGTGTGCGTGCGATGTGTGAGTATGATAAGAATACGTGTACGAGGAGAAAAAGAAGAATATGATGTGATAACACATGAGAAATGAAATCGGAGAGTCATTAAAAGTTTCGTAGCAAAGATGCGAAAAATCATATCAACCCCACACGCACCTCCTCCATTAAATGAGACTCCAAATACTGTATCCATTTTCGTCAGATTGATTGTGATAGGTAGCTTGCGGCGTTCTCCAGCGTCTTAAATCTTCGGTTGTCTTCGTGAGAGAGGGAGAGGCGAAGTCCGAACGCACCCAGGTGTGACTGACACCAACTGCTGTCCGATTGCGGAGATGGTTTTAGACTGATTGGCTTCGCTTCTTCTTGATCGTGGCGGCCGGAGCCAACCATGGACCGTAATCGCAACGACGTCCACTGCTGTGCCGATTGCGGCGAGGAGGAGGGGGGCGGCAGCCTCAAGACGTGCAAGTCGTGTATGCTCGTCAAGTATTGTGACGCTTCGTGCCAAAGAAATCATTGGCCGACTCATAAAGCTGCATGTAAATTACGAGCTGCCGAGCTACGCGATGAGGCGCTGTTCAAGGACCCACCGCCGAAGGAGGACTGTCCCATTTGCTTCCTACCAATGCCGTCGAAATTGATACATTGTGTCTCGCTTCCATACGCAACTGTATTGTCCGTACCAATTAACAATTAACGACTTTTCAAAAGCAAATGTTCAGCTAGCAATTGAGCAAGCTAAAATATATTATCCATGCTGCGGGAAGAGCGTTTGCAAAGGGTGTGCGTACTCCTTCTATAAGTCTGCTAACGTAAGGAAGTGTCCATTTTGTAATTCCGACCATGATAACAAATCATATGAGGACAGATTTGAATATACAATGAAAAGGGTGGAGGCAAATGATCCCACTTCAATTTGTTTGCTGGCTCAACATTATCACCACGGATGGGCAGGCTTGCAGCAGAATCCTGCGAAGGCAGTGGAACTTTATGCTAGGGCAGCAGAGCTTGGTTGTAGTGAGGCGCATTCTTATCTTGGTGACTTTTATGATGCAAGGGGTAATTTGAAGATGGCCTCGTTCCACTATGAAGCCGCTGCTATGGCAGGAGACGAGAGTGCAAGGAACAACATTGGATCTACAGAGTATCTGGCTGGAAACTTAGAACGAGCTGTGAAACATTGGACGATTGCGGCATCTGCTGGGTGTTGCTGTGCAATGAATGAATTGAGAATGGCATTTGAGGAAGGAGAAATTAGTAAGGAATCAATTGACTCAACTTTGAAAGCTTACAATAGTTCTTGCTCCGAGGTGAGAAGCGAAGCCAGAGATGCTCATATCCGTGCCATAATTGAAGGATAACTAGAGAACTAGGATCAGCTATTTTTCATGGTATCATTGCTAGATAGAACAAATAGTTATCTTACTCTCTTAAGTTTCCAAAGATTAACATTTACACTAAAACATGCAACTCCTGTGAAGTTAAATCTAGAATCTCGTGTGCCTGTTCTAATATTCCTCTTTCTATCCCACGAAGAATGCTAACGGCATGAATGGCCTTTATCTTCTCTTCAGCTGAAAATTTATTTCCTATGTGTTTTTCATCACTGTCATGTTCATAAGTTGACTTCTCCTTCAAGGGAATCCTCAGTCGATTACGGACTGCTGCCTTTGTTGCCTCAATTATCCCCTTCCAATCTATGCATGATTGAGAAACGTTTTGCTCTTCTGTTCCAATCTTTTTCCTCTTGGACGTCCGTTCACAATCACAGTTTGTACTGTTTAGGAGGCACGCTAGATTAAGAAGTAATGCTCTCCAAGGATCATTTCCATCGCTACCTACTGATAGAGCCAACTCTTTCATTTCATCACATTGTTTGTCTGAAAGATTTGCCAAGGCTGATTATCTTGAAGACGCAGCATCATTATCGTCATCAGATTCGCAAACCCCATCTATTTCTATGGCGCTGTGTGAAGGTGATCCAATGACGCAGAAGCTCGTTTCCAATCGTCATCATCTGCCAGAAGAACAAGGAAGATGCAAATGATTTTGCTCAGTCCACCATCATCGTCGTCACTCTGTTCCTTGTATTGGCGGCTACTCTGACTTGAAAGAGATAAGAATGAATTGGATGGTATGTAACCTCAGCTGTCAAATAATCATCCATTCCATCCCAAGGAGATACGTCGATGGCACCCGACTGTTTTAATGTTTGGATTCTTAATGAAAGATGTGCTATAAGTTGTCGTTCCTGGTGGTTCGGGGTATGGGTTCCTGATTTTAAGCTATGATATTCTCGCTGTTTCGTCGCCAACATCTCCTGGGCTACGGAAAGAATGTCAGATAAAGCCAGCGTGCTTTGCGAGTGCCGATTCACCGTACTCTTGAAATAATTCACATCCTTTCGCTATATCGCAAATAGCTTTCCCTACAATTTCCGTCGCAATGGCATTATTTCCTAGATGGAAACAGAATTCAACATTGGCAACACATCCGCAATTCAATGTTGCATTAAAATGAACGATACTCCCTCCAAACCATGGATTGACGTGGCTGTGCAAAATCATGTGGTTCAGAACCATAATTGAAATGGTTTTGTCTACAATGAATTTCCAGGAGTATCTGTGCGAACTCACCTAGCCACCACGGCCGATGCATCCACATAATTTTCATATGTCAATCCGTTGATTTCTTCTGCCTCCTCCTGTTTGTTTGTTTTTACAATTGTTTCATATTCCATACTTATCCTCTTGACCTTACTTTCCACAACTTTTTCAAGTTCGGTACCCTTCAATACACTCCTACGAAAATTTTCGGGCCAGGTCCAGGGTAGAGATGGTGGCGTAAGCATTCTTAAAAACGGAGCGAAGTCATTATTGGTTGGAGACTGCTGCTTGCATCTTAGGAAATGGATTGCGAGGTCCTTCTGTGAATCGATTGTCGTTGGATCATCGACGTCCTCATCGTCGTCTGCATTACTATCTTCATCATTACCATCAAAATCATCATTATCGATGACTGGTGTACGAAAACATGCATTTTTGGGAATAGAGAACAGTATGGTTCCTTATTAATGTCTGATTTGGCCACGCACCCCCAACCTGCAACAACGCCCTGTGTTGTCATTTCGACAGTTGCAATGAAGACATATTTTGTTAGCAGCCATTGGTTGTTCTCTTGTTGTAATATTATCTCCTCGTCCACTCCCTTCACCCTCCTCTTCAGCTGGATAGAATCGTAATTGCTTCCCGCCGTGCCTTTCTTGTCCTCAAAGACTCTCCGCATCATCCTCGACATCAACTCCAACATGATTCTTCTCATTGTGGTACTTCATCTTGTGTTATGTTCATCTTTCCAAATAGCGCCATCACTCAACGACGTCGGTAGTACGACGAGGCGGGTGTTTGCGGAAGACATTCTGAAGGCGGCATCGTCTGCAACATCATTGGCATATCTGTTTTCATCATCACCGGCGTATGCGAGTGGAGGTGCCACTGCCGGTGGTGCGTATTTGCTCTCTGCAAAGCAACGCTATAACAAAAGAGTACTTGCAGGGATCAAATCTTTTCTCACTCTTGATACAAGGTAAGTTCGAGAGCCGGGCATGATATTGTCTCATTCGATTTTGATTGTAGAGAATTCACATAATATACATACATACTATGCGATTGCAAAAACATAGTGATTTGGGACAGGTGAATACCTTCTTTACATCAACGGAAGAGGGAGGATGGGAGGATTTGAGTGCATCAGGATGTAAGTGTTTGTCAACAATCAAATCATATTCCTCTGGAGTGTCATCGCTTTTAATACAAAGATGCTAAGTTGAATTCATTCATTTGAAGATTTACTTTCTAATGCATTTAGGACGAGCAGTACAAAAGCTCCTGATGCATTGCCATCGGTCAAGAAGTGGAAGGCATTTGCGAAAGAAATCGAGGTATTGAAACTTGCGTCATCGAAGAAGAATAAAGAAAAGATCATATCTGCTTACGCAAGTGCAAGTGAAAAGTTGGATTCATATTTGGACGCTGTCGAGCTGCCTTCGGGAATGGAATTGAAGCAAATGTAAGATACAATATAAGGAATGTTCGATGTATACTTTGAGATGAGATGTTTCGAAGTAGGAAACTTCGTGGTAGATCATGGCGAAGTAGAGGCTGGCATTCATCTATGTGCAGAAAATACAGTGAATAAGCTGAAAACAAAGACAAATGATTTAGCGTATGGTGGATTGAAGTTAAATGCTAGCTTTCTATAAAATTAAGAAATTTGCTATCTGTAAACGATGCAAGTAAAACTTTAGCGCAGTAGATGAGCTATTTCTTGGGAGGACAGAGTAGGCTTGCCCACAGTGTTATATCTGCCACGCCATTCATCACTCTTCATAGTCTTCATACTAGCACCGAGGTCTTTGCCGCGTAGTATATCTTTAAGTCTAGCTACAGTCATATCCAAGTTGTTCACATGTGCACCCTTAATAGCGGAACTTCTCCTGTCAATCTTGACAACTTTATGACAATTACTGACATGAAGGGGAAAGGGAGAAATATATCCATTACATCTCATATTTGGAGGAAGTCTAATGGCTAGTGGAGGAGATAGAAGATCTAGCGGTGGAATATAGAAGTCGTCGTCGTCGTCGTCTTCTTCTTCGCTGCTGTCGTGACAGGTGCTGAACGAGCGACAAGTCTTGTTGACCAATTTGATGTCGTCGTTCATCGACATTGATCTATTCGTCTGGAACATTTGATGACTGTGTCCATGATGGTGATACTCCGGAGTTATTGTTGTTCGCAATCTCCCATCGAACTTCGTGGGCACATAATATGTACTCGCAAAAGGTACCCGGCTATGAAGGCATGATTCAAGCGATTTGATAATCATTCCGAGATGAAACTTGAACTTGTTCTCTAATTCACTGACTGACTGAGATACTCACGACATGGGATCTGCAACAACATCATCTATCTCCCGACCTTTCCCCATACCATATAATATCGTCGGAAGGATTGTTGGATCTTTCAGAAGCCCGCGTTTGGGGTGTCAAAATTTCTGTGACGTATTTATGTAGTACTCATCCTTCTCACCGTTGCTGTTGCTTCGCCGACCGAGGTGTGTAATAGTGTAGTAGTATCCTCCTATCAACCCCGTCGCGTCGTCCCGTCATACTCCTAAAGGGCGCAGCAGTAATAGTTCTTTCGTCTGCTGCATCGAGATTCATATAAGAGGCAGAGCTTACATTCGTAGAATCATCTTCGATACTTCCCAGGATAATCGCTTATTTGGAAAATGAACGCCACTGATGCTGCCATCGGCATGATGGATGGGGCCTACTTTACATCCCGTAATGAGATCCTTTCATTCCTCAATACCCTACTTGATCTCAACCTTGCGAAGATTGAACAAACCGCATCCGGCGCTGTGGCCTGCCAGGTCATTGAATACATCTTCCCAAATAGCATTGCCATGAGTAAGGTAAATTGGGCCGCAAAGGGCAGTCACGAGTATGTTGCCAACTACAAACTACTTCAGGGTGCATTTAGTAAGAATAATATCCAAAAGTATATTGATGTTGACAAACTTATACGCGGAAAGTATCAGGATAATCTCGAGTTCTGTCAATGGCTGAAGGCATTCTTTGATCAGACATCTAGTATGATGAATACACGTGAGGGATATGATCCGATCGCAGTCCGTGCGAAGGGAAAAGGAGGAAAGGCCGTTGCTTCGGGCAACAGAGGAGGTGGGATGAAGAAGGTCGGATCAGCCGCGTCGTCATCATCGTCGGCGCCTCGGGCGGTGGCAAGCGGAGCAGTCAAGAGAGCCGCTCCGCCTGTTGCTCGGTCAGTTGCATCGTCTGGTCCGTCCAGCAAAGACGCTCCTCCGAGGCCCACTTCTGGAGGCTCCTCGGTATCTTCGATCACACGCATCTCGGCAACAAGTGGTAGTTTGAAAGAAAATGCATCCAACTCCAGAGTCCCCACCACTGCTACGAATACGCGTAAGCCACCATCCTCGTCAAACGCTGTCGTCATTGGACAATACGAGGATGAGATCCGTGCACTCAAATCTGAGAATGCAGCACTCGAGTCCAAGTATTCCGAACTGCAACGTTCATCGGCTGTCGTCGAAATGTCATTGCAAACTGTCGAGTCGGAGCGTGACTTCTACTTTGAGAAATTACGTGGCATCGAGGTCATGTTGCAAGTGTATAAAGAGAAGGAAGAGGAATGTGCCGGGAGTAGAGGTGTGAATCGTGTTATGGATCGAATGTTCAAAGTGATGTATGCCACGATGGAGGATGATGTCGTTGTTGATGATGAGGGAAATGTGAGTTGCAGTTGCTCTTCTCTTTTTGATTGACGAATTTTAGTGTGTCACAATTCATTCGTACCGCTAATATTGTGCTGTGATATACCAGCTTGTCGGTGACGTCACTTTGGAGACATCTGTGAACAAAAGTGTGCTGAGTTTAAAGGCCAAGGAGGATGACTATCAGGACGCATTTGAGGAGCACGAAGAGCCCATTCGCTTCGACGAAGGTGCCACGGACGACTTTGCTAACATGCCAATGGCTACGCCAATGGATGATGTCGATGATTGTGCCAGCGAATACAACGTGGATGACATGGACGATGAGGACTTGCTCGTTACGTCAGAGATCAACTATAAGGCAATTCAGCAGCAGGAAACAGAGGACGCTCCAAAGACTGTCGGTGGCGAGATTAACAACCAGTCAACGGAATTATGTGACGATGCATCCTTCTCTGATGAGGATTTATTAACTGATTAGACAACTATAAATTCTGCGACATTGGATGTCACGGAATATAGTTAGGCATGTATAAAGAAGAAGTGATGGTGTGCCACTTGCACAACTCACATTTCTTTAAGTCTAGGATTAGTAAACGGTTTGACAACTGCATTATGTTTATTCTTGCACTAAGCACACAAGTTCATTCCAGATGAAGATGATCAATCGTATCTTTAGAAATGTCCAACGAATGGCGCACCGGCAAGCGTCGGGACCGACCCTGGAATGTAGTGCGCCGAGATAAAGGACATGATTGCAAGCTGGGCAAGACGCCCATTGTTTAACTCTCTGTCTCTCTTCACCGCAATAGTCTTTTCACTAACACCCGAAAAGTCAATGGCCGGAAAAACCATGGTAGGTAATGGTCCGCCTTTCATGTAGTGCACACCCTTGGACTCGGTAATGACCTCGGCAATGAAGATGGTGGCTAGGATTTGAGCCTTTCCTGCCACGGGCACGGCAGCCCATGCATCGGGGGGTGTCATTGTTGAGAGTGACTCAAAGCTTATGTCACTAGATAGCATCCCTGGGAAGTGAATACCGGCAGCATTGATGAGGTATCCAGTCGTCGCGATCATTGCAACACGGCCATGTTTTAGCTCAGCTGCCCGCATCCAAAGTAAAGTCTCATCACTGCCAAATTTTGCGAGGTTGAGTGGATCAAAATTCTTTAATGGAAGTGTCGAACCACCGATGTCATCGAGAGTAAGGGCAGACAACTGTGTGTTTACCGGCTGCAATGAGAGAACATGAGACTAGTGAGTAAGTATCGCATTGGTACAGCATTTACAAGTCATTTATGTTCAATTTTCTTCGAAATGCAATCGATGACACACACCTTGATTGAAGCCGGGGCAAACGCGGCGGCAGCACCGATGAGGGAAAGGCAGATAGTAGCGGACTTCATCTTGTTCTTGTGCAAGAATGAGGTGGGTTGAAGCCAAGATTTTTTATTTTTTGTGTCGCACTTTGCCTCATACCTAAATACCTTTGTACGTAACAACCCACCTTCTCATCTCACCACGTCTCCCCCTGCGGTGGCAGAGAGGAACATCATCTGTCTGGCTACTTTTATTAGAAATGGATAACCACGTTGTCAACACATTCACACATCTCGTAAAAATGCCTGAATTGCAGCGAGTGCCTGCTTGCAATGCAGCTGTCACTACAGAGCAGTCAAACCAGCCTCAATGACGGTAACAACAACTTCATCTTCCCACTCAAACAACGCAGCTCTTCATGCATCAATAAACAAATGGGTTGGATTGGCCAGTATGAACACAGGTACAGAAGAAGTTATGCGAAAACAGCTACGCCATCAGGCGAATGGAGTGATATCAGTCCAATCATTACCCTCGAATGTCTTGGTATCGAATATCCATTTACAACATTCAGAAGGAGGATCAGAAATTTCATTCAACGCTCTTCATAAGTATCACAAGAGATCGAATTCCTCCTCGACATCGTCTACTACAGTCTCCAGATCAATTGTCTCCGTTTTTTTGTCGGGAAATATCCCTCTTGCCGTGAGATATATCCCATTGTCGTCCTGTTGGTCGCCGTGGTAGAATTTGACGGCCGCCGCTAATACCATCGGATAGTGCATTGTCTTGCGCTTCTTTTGGTACCCTGTTTTAGTCTACAGCACACGTGCGTGCTGAGATTCATCCATTCTCCCATCGTCGAGAGTGGGAAAATCGGGTTTTATCGGCTGTGTCAGGGTAAGCGTTGTGGGAACGCTATTTGATGGCGTATCGGCTGTGTCAGGGAGGCGGTTATTGGTCATCATCTCGTCCCAAATGATGTTCTGGTGCGTGTATGCTCTCCCTACTGCTCAATAAGCTGCGTCGCTTGTTTTGAATGAAATTACACACAGCAGGCGAGCTGAGGAAGAGAGTCTTTCGGGCAGAATATTCTTATAATTTCGATTAAATAACATTATTACATTACACTTTTATGATTATGATACATGAATCCACCGTAGAATACGCCATCAACATGGACGAACTCCAGCACATGATGCATGTTGGAGAGC
>Ga0247831_1007819_pt1 | contig 11664 bp, 10 predicted proteins | sample LaCruzMarch2015__9_FD_192406 | JGI IMG/M metagenome (GOLD analysis project Ga0247831, IMG submission 192406) | Freshwater microbial communities from meromictic Lake La Cruz, Castile-La Mancha, Spain - LaCruzMarch2015_1m | ecosystem: Environmental > Aquatic > Freshwater > Lake | place: Spain...
GCCTCCAGAATGTCTTCCTGACGTGCGCCATGATCGGGCCAATGCGTTTGATACAGGTCGATGTAGTCCGTCTGCAAACGCCGCAGGCTGTCCTCACAGGCCCGCATGATTTGATGCCGGTCCAAGGCCGTGAAGCCGTTGCGCACGGGCGGACGAAACCATCCGTGACCCGGCCCTGTCACCTTGGTCGCCAGAACGATCTCGCCGCGCGGCTTGCCCTCCAACCAACGCCCCATGATCTCCTCCGTGATGCCAAACTTCTCTGCGCTAGGCGGCACTGGATACATCTCCGCCGTGTCGAAGAAGTCGATGCCTGCGTCCACCGCGCGATCCATCATGGCGAAGGACGCCGCCTCATCGGCCTGCAACCCAAAGGTCATGGTGCCCATGCAAATGTCCGTCACCACCAGCCCACTGCGTCCAAGTCTTCTGCGAGTCATAAGACCGCTATGGTAGAAAGGCGTCAGGTAACTGGCAAGTCCAGCCCCTGCCCATTTCGCTTCCACAAAGATACTCCGCACAGCCGATGCTACACCTGCTCTGAGGTCTGGTTGGAGCCCCTTGATCGCCTCTGAGTCCACCGTGGTGGCCGCTGCGGCAGGTGCCGCCGCTTCCGGCTTGGCAGGCTCAACCGCAGTGTTCTTTGCCACCTCATCCAGTTTGGTGATGATGGTGCCGAGCTTCGAATCCATCCTCTGCAATGGCAGAGCGGCAGACTCTTGCGCCTCCAGCGTGGGCGACGCGATGGAGAGCAGCAAACCAAGCCAAGTCAGGATCAAGGCGAGAGTTCGGGTCAAGGGAAAAGGGGGCGTAAAAGGTTAGAGGTGTTGTCCCGCAAGGTCATTCTCCAGATCCATGAGAAGCTGGCGGCGTTTGGACACATGCTCGATGCAGCTCATGGCAAGTTTCCTCACCGCTGTCTGTGGCAGGCGGTAAGGGTCATCGATCTTGCTGTCTGTCACTGTGCGAGCGATCAGATTGGAGGCTTGAGCCCGGCCCATGACCTTGCCCAATGTGCGCTTAACGACACCGCGCACAGCACCCCAGTTATTGGCCATCGGCTCACTATTTGCCGTGATCGCCTGCACTGTGCGCGAGCGCGTCACGATCATCTCTTCCACCCCGTCAGCTGTCTGAGCAATGAGCTTGGCCTGACCCGATTCAGACGCCAGGTAGACCGCGAAGTCACGTAACAAGCCTGCCCCCGCACCGGCAAACCAATCGACATCCGCGCACCCCATGAGGAAGAAAACCAGCGCCGAGTGCCCTTGCACCAGCACAAGCAGCACGCCGCCATCAAACTGGAAATACACAGACCAAATGCGGCGCCTGACTTGCTGATAGCCACCCACAGTCAGTGGGGCGGGTCGCGGGAATCGATTTTCAATCTCAGATCCCGAGGGAGAGATGATACGTGTGGATTCAGATATGGCTATAGTCACCACATAGAGTGAGCAACAAGCATAAAATACCATAGTTTTTAAAAGTCATCTACTCTGACTAACCCATCACGTTCGCTCCCAAGCCTCACTTTCGTTTCACTTCATTCCTTGGTGCCGCGCCTTCCATCGGGCGGCGAGATGGGAAAGAGTGCCGCAGCTTGAGTTATGCAGATAATCGATGCGCGAGATGATCTGATGGAGCAATCGCTTCATGTCAGGGGTCATCGTCGGCTCCTCCCCAATCAGCGGAATGAGCGCCGCCTCACCCGCTTCACGGGTCAGGTGCCAGATTTCCCAATGGGCACCCCAGTGGGGCTTCATGTAGCTTTTTTGATCCCTCCACACCTCCACGTGCCGCCAGTCAGGCCGCAACATCAACATCTCCTCAGGGCTCCTCTTGGCGGATGCTCTTCAGATTGCAGACTAACCCCTACAACGCCGATCAAACTGCTCGATGCCTAGGCCCCCGGATCCAGATTAAGACCCAATATGCTTAGGTGCGCTTCAAGACTGTGCCCGAAGCCCCTTTGCCTAACAAGGCTTTTGATCCGTCAGATGGGGCGCGATACTCAAGCCACCAGCGTATGCACCACACTGGCCACATCCTGAAAATCGGACACACATAGCCACGGCTTGTGCTCCATGAGTTGCTCCGAAGAGAATGCTCCGGTGGCTACCGCGAGACCACGTGCCCCACAAGCGTGGGCGCATGCCACATCCTTCGGCGTGTCACCAATGATGATCACATCATCCACATCGAATGTGCGGGCGCGCGCAGCTGCCATGCGTTGAATTGCAATCGGGCCGAGCAAATTACGGTCTTCGGCATCATCGCCAAAGGCACCTTCAATGAAGTGATGTTCAATGGCGAAGCGTTGGAGTTTGAACTGCGCACCGCGACGCAGGTTGCCAGTGAGCAGGCCCAGATGAACGTGCGAATGCCGGGCGAGTTCACCCAGCAACCGCTCGACCGCCGGCAGCAGGCGACCAGCAAAGGCCTCGCCATTCAGGCGTCGGTGGAGGTGCGCCAAATAGCACTCGCGGTAAGCCTCGGCACGAGCCTCTTCCAGAGGCAGACCTACATCGGCGAAGAGCTTGCGCACCACGCCACCATCCGTGGCTCCGGCGAGGTCTAATGGCGGCAACTGGTCACGGCGCACACCAAAGACCTCTTCGGCAGCATCTAGCAGTGCGCCAGCACCCGAACCCCGGGTGTCTAGCAGCGTGCCATCAATATCGAAAAGCAACAGCCGGTGACGCATCACTTCGCAGCGGTATCGGTCGATGCTACTGATGCAGGCGTCTCAGCTTCGCGATCGTCGTGATCGTCGTCCTCATGATGATCCTCGTCGTGATTCACCGTCGAAGCATGGGCGATGTTCTTGGACTCATGCTCGTTGCCTGCCACGCGGAACTTGCGCACACGCTGACGCTCAGGAATGGGCGAGAGCTGCATGTTGATGTTTCGCCCAGCCTGCTTCGGCTCCATGTCCGTGTTCGAAACGCCCACAAGGTCGTTCTTGATCTTCTTGGCCAAGATGTGGCCCAGTTCCTGGTGCGCCATCTGGCGACCGCGGAACTGCAACTGCACACGCACCTTGTGACCGTCAAAAAGGAAGTCCTCAGCGTGCGTGATCTTGATAAGGTAGTCGTGCGGGTCGATCCCGATACGGAACTTCATCTCTTTCAGCTTGCTTGCCTTGTGCTGCTTATGAGCTTCCTTCTTGTGCTTCTCCAGCATGTATTTGTATTTGCCGTAATCGACGATCTTGCACACTGGCGGATCGACGTTGGCGGAGATCTCCACCAAATCCATACCCTGCTCCTTGGCCAAACGAATAGCCTGCGGAGTGGCGATCACGCCTAGCTGTTTCCCGCTCGCACCATCAATGACTCGCACACGAGGCGAACGGATGCGCTCATTGACGCGGGTTTGGTCGACATACCGTCCGCGATTGTTATACGGGCGGTCATTGGGGCGGTTGTAGCTGTTGGTGGGGCTACTGCCGCCGCTAGTGTTGTTCGTTGGGCTGCTTATGGGACACCTCCGGTGGGGTTAGGGCAAACAGGTCCTTGCCGCGATGGACATGAACCAAATGGGTCATTACACAGACATGGGACTTCAGCGCTATCATGCTTGCTGACGCAACTCACCTGCAACCTGTTTCTTCAGGTCGTGAGTTGCTGTATTCGTTACGGTCATGCTGCTAAAAAATTTGAAATGTGTCGATCATGACGGCTAGCGAATCTGCGCCCGCCAAACACCGACACCCATGAATACGGCTTAGATAAACCGATTTATCACATTCGGCAAGCCTAGAGATGGAAATGACAAATCTGTCGAACTGCTTCCTGGCGAAAGGCAAGCAGCTGATTTCGCCCTGGACGTGTGCTCAGGACACGCTAGCGATAGTGCCCGTGCGCAAGGAAGTCTACCTGCTCAAATTGTTACTGCTGTTCGCCACCGTGACTAGCGGCGTTGTTTTCGTAGCAGTGCAGATGCATGGCAGTGGACAACGAGCCCCCCAAGAAGTAGACAAGGTGGAAGCCGTCTCCGTGTTGCCTGTGCCGGGGAAGTCCATGCAGCCCTATGTGGCCATACCAGCCTCTGTCGCTGCGGCTTTCCCTAACAACTCCGAGGTGAAGGAAGCCATCCCCATGGAGGTCTCGGTGCCTACCCCGCCCATAAACCCCGCCCCGCCCACGGCTCCACCGCTGTCCCCACCGCCCAAGCTTGCGTCCCTTTCGATCACTAAAAAAGACATAGCAGAAATGTTTCCGCCGCGCCCGATGACACCCGACGTGGGTGACGTGCCTGCCGCCATTCCCTTGCCACCCGTGTACCAAGCCGTGATTGTGCGAGATGAAGAGTGGTTGGCGCAGGCTCTCACGTCCGGGGTTTCACCGGACACGGTCACAACCGCTGGCGACACTGCACTGTGCGCAGCCGTGCAGACAGGCTATGCCAAGGGCGTCGAGCTGTTGCTAGTTCACGGGGCCGACGTTGCCAAACCAGGTCGCGAAGGCCAGCCCCCGCTCGCCTTGGCCGCGCTGAAGCGCAATGTGCCGATCGTCGAAGCGCTCCTGCGCGGCGGGGCCGACCCCAATACCGTCTTTATTTCCCCGCTGCACAAAGAGCTGCTCGAGGCCATCAAGCAAACCGAGCTAAAATCCAGCCTCCGCTCCGACAGCGGCGTTACCGTGCTCATGGCCAGTGCCGCGCGAGGCGATGTGGAAACCACCGTGGCGCTCTTGAAGCATGGGGCTAAAACCTCGCGGCACACGAAGAAATACTCACGCTACGCAATCAACTTCGCCGCCGAGCAGCACTACCTTTTCATCATGCGTATTCTGCTAGGGCGCTCGGCTGATTCCGAGCCCGATAAGTTGGTCACCATTGACCTCTCCCAGCAAAAAGCATGGATCGCCGAGCGCGGTGTCATCATCGACACCACCCAGGTGTCCACTGGGCGCGAAGGCTTCAGCACGCCCGCCGGTCGCTACGTGGTCACTGACAAACATGAAAGTTGGACCTCCACCCTCTATCACGTGGCCATGCCTTACTTCATGCGCTTAAATTGCAGCGCTATCGGCCTGCACAGCGGCTACGTCAGCGGCCGCCCCGCATCCCATGGGTGCATACGACTACCTTATCAAAAGGCCAAGCAATGGTTTGGCACGGTGAAGATAGGGGACGAAGTTGAGATCGTGCCCTAGCCTGCGGTCACTGAATCGACTCATGAAACTCTACGCCGTTCAGCATGACATCGTGTGGGAAGACAAGCCCGCCAACTTCGCCCGTGTCGCCGACCTGCTCGCGGCTGCTCAGCCTGCCCCAGGATCACTGGTCGTGCTGGAGGAAATGTTTGCGACCGGGTTCAGCAAGAACCTAGCGATCACTCAAGAGGCCGCTGGCGGCGAATCAGAAGCCTTTCTGTGCCAGCTCGCCGCGCAGTATCAATGCTGCGTGGTTGCCGGCATCGTCGGCTGTGGGGCGAACGGCTTGGGACGCAATGAAGCCCTGGTCATCGGCCCAGATGGAAATGAACTCGCACGCTACGTGAAGATGCAGCCCTTCACCGGTGGTGGCGAGGGCACCGTGCACGAGGCTGGCACGCAGGTGTTCACCTTTGACTTCGGGGGACTCAAGATCGCCTCGCTGGTGTGTTATGATCTGCGCTTCCCTGAACTGGCGCGCGACGCCATTCGGCAAGGTGCCGAGGTGCTCGTTTACATCGCCAGTTGGCCGATCAAGCGTGCTCAGCACTGGGTTACCCTGTTGCAGGCGCGCGCCATTGAGAACCTCGCCTGGGTCGTCGGTGTGAACCGCTGTGGCAGCGATCCTGAGTTCACGTATCCCGGTCGCACATTGGTCGTCGACCCGCATGGAAACATCATCGCGGATGCCGCCGACCGCGAGGGCGTGCTAGTCGCCGATTTACTGCCCCAGGTGGTCACTGATTGGCGTGCACAGTTCCCAGCGCTGCGCGACATGCGCTGAGCTACTGCACTCGCACTTCGGCCGCGCTAGTCAGCACCAAGGAAGAGCCATCCGCTTGCTCGATCACAAGGTGGCCTTCGTGGTTCAGATCCAGCACGCGCCCATGCACTTCGCTGCCATTGACCAGTGCACGAATACCTCGTCCCATGAGCAGGCTACGCCTACGCACAGCAGCGATGGCTTCATGGAAGTCATCGTCCCACAATGACAGCGCAGCGCTCAGTTCACGCAGCAGCGTCGCAGCCAGCAAGTCGCGATTCACCTCGCGAATCGTGGCAGGCAGTTCTTGAAGCAGACTGGTTGCGACGCCGCGCAAATCCTCGGGGAACTGCACGGTGTTGACGTTCATGCCAATGCCGAGCACGAGGAACGCACCATCGGGAGCCGTGTAAGTCTCGGCCAGGTGGCCACACACTTTGCGTGGGCCGAGGTAGATATCGTTCGGCCACTTGATCTTCGGAATCAGAGGGAGGAAATCCTCGATGCCCTTGCACATGGCCAGCGCCGCCAGCGTCGTCAATCGTGGCCACTGCACCATCGGCTGCTCAGGGCGCAGCAAGACCGAGAACATCAGGTCCTTCCCCGTCGGCGTGATCCAGGCATTGCTGCGCTGCCCACGACCCGCCGTTTGTGACTCGGCAAAGATGACCAAGCCAGATGGCTCGCCCTTCATCCCTGCCTCGCGAATCAGGTCGCTGGTGGACGTTGTTTCATCCACGCACTGGATGCGCCAGGACAGCTCCGCCGCGTTTAGTTTTTCTGCGTTCATCATGCCTTCAAAGAATCATCTGGGTGCAGCTCATCGTGATCGTCTTCGCACTCCAGGTGACTGGTGATGACGACTTGCTTGTCCAAGCTGGTGCAAACATCGCGCTCAATGGCCGTTGCCAGTCGATGCGCCTCGCGGAGGGAGATGTCGCCGCGGAAAAGGAAGTGCACATCCACCCAATGAATGCTGCCTGCATCTCGATGCCGCAACGCGTGGAAGCTCACGTCGCGCTTCGCCGTCTCACGCGCCAAGGCTTCGTCCAGCGACCGATTCAACGCCGGATCGGCCACGTCCATCAAGCCCTGCACCGAGCGCTGCACCAATCCATAGCCAGAGACCAGAATGTTGCCCGCCATCAGCAGACCGCAGATAGGGTCCCAGCCCGACCAGCCTGTCAAAGTCATCAACCCCAGCCCAATGAGAGCCCCCAAACTGGTCCACGCATCGGTGAGCACATGGTGCCCATTGGACACGAGGATCAGCGACATGGACTTCTTGCCCTGCCAGATGAGATACGTCCCTAGGCCACCATTGATGATGATGGTCAGCGCGATCAAAATGACGCCATTGCCCAGGTTCCCAAGAGTCACGCCATTCACCCAGTTCGTGATAGATTGATAGATGATGAAGACGGCGGCCACGATGATCAGCCCGCCTTCCACGCCTGCGGAAAAGAACTCCACTTTGCCATGCCCGTAGCGATGGTCATCATCCGCTGGCTTGCCGACCAAGCTGAGGCTATAGGAGGCAAACATGACCACGGCCACGTGCACCACGGACTCCGCCGCATCACCCAGAATGCCTGACGATCCGGTCAGCACATACGCCCCCACTTTCAGCACCAGCATGACGAAGCCAGCGATGAGCGAGACACGCATGGCAATCTGAGGTGTGGAGGCAAACATGGGGCAGCTTGCTGTGGCCTGCATCGACGCGGCGAACAAGCATTTCCTGCTAGCTAGCTAAGGAACGAATCGTTACGTTCTTCGCCGATTATGGGCACTTTGATCCTCACACTCGCCCTTGGTTTGACTCCGTTCCTTCATGCGGAAACGAAAAGCCCAGCACTGAAACCCAAGGCACACGATTTTAAGAAGTGGGAGAAGGACGTCGCCGCCTTCGAGGCCAAAGACGCTGTGACGCCGCCATCCAAGGGTGCCGTGCTCTTTGTGGGCTCATCCACCATCGTGCGTTGGAAAACACTGGCCGAAGACTTCAAAGGCACCACGGTCCTGAATCGTGGTTTCGGTGGCAACCAAATCGTGGACTCCACGCACTACGCCGAGCGGATGATCTTCCCTTATGAGCCGCGCATGATCATCCTGCGTGCTGGTGGCAATGACATCAACGCGGGCAAGAAAGCGGAGCAAGTCTTCAAGGACTACAAGGATTTCGTCGCCAAGATGCGCACCAAGCTGCCGGACATCGACATCGTTTACCTCGGCCTCAGCCCCACGATCAAGCGCTGGGCCCAGGTGGAGGAAGGCAATAAGCTCAACGACCTCATCGCCGCGCATTGCCAGACGCAGCCACACCTTAAATACATCGACTGCAAGACACTGACGCTCGACGCCGAAGGCAAGCCACGCCCCGAGCTGATGGTTGCCGACAAGCTGCACTTCAGCGCTGCTGGCTACAAGCTACTGGTCGAGAAGGTGCGTCCGTTCTTGCCAAAGGAGTGAGCCAAGTGGGAAACCGGAAGTGACCGGTCGAAAGTGAGAGCCACACTTTCGACCTCCCACTTTTCGCGTCACACTTCAGGATACTCCCACGGCCCGCGATACGGCCGCGACAGCAGCTTGTTCGCTTCAGCATCGCCAATGATCTGCTCCTTGTCGCTGTCCCAGGCAAGGCTGCGGCCCGCTTTCATGGAAGCCATGCCGAGCAGCGGCATCACGCTGGAACGATGCGCAACTTCAATGTCACAGGTCGGCCTCGTGTTCGTGTCGATGGCCTTCAGGAAGTCGTCCCAGAGCACCTTCAGGTTGTGGCCATCCGGCTCCTGCAACTGCGAGTCGCCATGCACGATCGGCTCCTTGGCATTGGACGGATAGAAGGTCCAGCCATCGCGCCAGCCAATGTGCAGCGTGCCCTTCGTTCCGTAGAAGTAGGCACCGATCTTGTGCTTCTCCGCATTGTTATCCGCGAAGCGGCGATGCTCCCACGTCGCCGTGAAGCCTTCGAACTCGAACACCGCCACCTGTGAATCTGGCGCATCGGAGGTCTGCTCCTTCTCGTTCAATATCGGCGCGCCGAGAATGGGGCGACCGCCTGTGGAGAAGACCTTCTTTGGCCCCTTCTCCTCGGTCCAGCACAGCACCTGGTCCAGCCAGTGCACGCCCCAGTCGCCGAGCTGGCCATTGCCAAAGTCCAGCCAACTCCGCCACGCACCGGGGTGCAGCTTGCTGGTGAACGGACGCAGCGGCGCAGGCCCACACCACATGTCCCAGTCCAAGCCCGGAGGCGGCTCACTGTTCTTGGAAGGCGCTTCTTTCTTGCCGCCACCACTGGTGACGAAACAGCGCACGGAGCCTATGTCGCCCACCTTGCCCGACTTCAGAAACTGATGCGCTTCCACGTGGTGCGGCCCCAGACGACGATGCAGGCCCACCTGCACCACCTTGCCCGATTCACGCGCTGCCTTCAGCATGGCACGGCTTTCATTGATCGTGTGTCCGGTCGGCTTCTCCACCAGCACATGAGCCCCAGCCTTGACCGCCGCGATGGTCGTCAGCGCATGCCAGTGATCAGGCGTGGCGATGATGACCACATCTGGCTTCTCCTTCGCCAGTAGCTCGCGGTAGTCGTTATAGACTTTCGGCTTGGTGCCGGTCAGGCCTTCCAATTCATCCGCACTGGACTCTCGCGCGTTCTGATCCACGTCTGCCAAGGCCACGCACTTCAGTCGCTTCGAAGCCAAGCCCTCCGTCAGCAAGTTCATCCCCCACCAGCCACTACCGATCAAGGCCGCGCGATACACGCGATCCGTGCTCTGCCCGATAACATAAGGCGCACCCGCAAGCAGGCTGGACGAAACAGTGGTGGAGAGGAAGGAGCGGCGATTCATGCGGCCTCAGCATAGCCAACCCCATCTGCGTTGCGCTAGTGGAAAATGGCACCGAGCGCAGAGACGGAGTCCCGACAAACAGAATGACCCTGTGCTCGTGTTTCAACAGTTCCACAGGATCAGCGGTGACGCGACCGACGAGCAAAGCATGTCGAATACTGAGGATGGTGGCTGGCAGGTCCGATTGTGGAATGCTTCTTGTGGCACCAGAACTGATGGTTTTGGGTTGGTAACAGCTCACTGGACCTGGAGACTCACCCTGCCACTGCGGCCGGTGTAGTCCTTGATGGCTGGCATGGGCGTGAGGAAGAAGCCGTGCCCTTTTGGCTGATCTGGATCACCTTTTTGATAGATGATGCCTTGGAAGCTGGGCTTGGTGCCGCTGGTGGCGGTGAAGGTGCCGGTCAACATCCCGGTGAGTCGATTGATCGTCAACGTGAAGGTCGCATCGGTGGCGGGGATTTTTGTCACGACATCGGTCGTGGTGATGCTCACTTGCTTGGTCACGGGGCCTGTAAGCAGGCCGTCGCTGAACGAGAGGTCCGCGTTGCCGTCCGCGTCACTGGCGGGGAGGCCTGGCAGAACACTTTGGCCCGTGATCGCACGATACCTAGCGCCGAGCAGATCGACCTTCAGCCCTTCGGACCAGCCATATGGGTAGTGCTGGTTGTCCAAGAACGGCCGGGACCACAGCATGTCGGAGGCACTCAGGTCAGCAGCTGAGGTTTCATGATCCAACACAAGCTGACCTCTGATAAACCCGCCATTGCTATAGAGCGGGGCGAACAATGGACAGGTCAAGGCCTTCGAGAGGGGCACGGAGGCGGTTAGGGCAGTGCCATCAGCCAGCGTGCCAGCGAGCGTCACGAGGCCAGCCTTGCTGACCTTGAGCATCGCGATGCCTTCCCCTTGGGGATAGTCGGCGGTGGTCAGTCCCTCGGGCTGGGAGGCAGAGGCCTGCGGACTGATGAAGGCGGTAAAGAGGCCATCGCTTCGAGCCGTGCCCGTGACGGTGAGGTAGTCATCGGGAACAACCACCGTGGTGCCGTTGAAATGGGCCCGGTCGGCATTGATCGCAGACACCGCTGTGATCGCAGATCGGAGGTTCTGAGTGACCGTCCCGCTGAGCTTACCGGTGCCGACTGACAGCGGGTCAAGATCAAGATTGAGTGCCACCACCAGCGACGATTTGCCAGTGCGCGGGACGATCAAACTCTTGGCACGATTGGCACCGAAGCGAGCTGCGCCCGCCGTATCGAACGCACCGGCCACTGGTAGCACAAGGCCGTCGAGCGTCAGCTTACCGGTGAAGGTGCCCGCGGGCAGCAGGGTGACGGTGATGACCCCCTCGCTGCTGACACTCGGCACCGTGCCTGAGGGAGCAGGCAGCGTCTCAGAGGCTTTGACCAATCCATTGTAACTGCCCGCCACCGCAATGAACGGGTTGGCAATGAAGTTCGCGCTGAGCACCAAGTCTTTGACAAAGATGAACTTCAACGTGGGCTTCTCCAAGTCGGCATCGCTCACGCCCATGCTAGGCAAGGTCACACCACCGCCCACCACCCAGTGGTCAAAGACGAAACCTGTCTTGGGCGTGGCCGTCACTGTGTAGGTGACACCCAGTTCGCGTGAGGTGGTGCCGGTGAATCCTGTGGAGAGGGTGCCCTGGCCATCTGGGGTGATCTCCAAGGGGCTGGCAACCACATAGTTAATGCTGCTCTTCGCCACCAGCGACTCGTTCCCGGCACCATCAGTTGCCACCACCTCCAGCACGTTTGGCCCGGCGACCAATGGCAACGGCACGCTCCAGGTCGCAACTTTGGTTGAAAGGACGGGCTCACCAAACTCATCCAGGCCAACCTGTTTGAATTCAACGACTGCAGGT
>Ga0247831_1007820_pt1 | contig 11657 bp, 8 predicted proteins | sample LaCruzMarch2015__9_FD_192406 | JGI IMG/M metagenome (GOLD analysis project Ga0247831, IMG submission 192406) | Freshwater microbial communities from meromictic Lake La Cruz, Castile-La Mancha, Spain - LaCruzMarch2015_1m | ecosystem: Environmental > Aquatic > Freshwater > Lake | place: Spain...
GGATGCTGCTGCTGCTGCTGCTGTTGTTGCCATTGCTGTTGTTGTTGTTGCCATTGCTGCTGATTTTGTGGATATCCATTAGAAGTCGGAGGTGTTGGATTTGAGCTAGGTCTTTGCTGCTGCTGCTGCTGCTGCTGATGTACTCGTCTGCGCTCTTCCTCCTCCCTCTTTATCCGCTCTGTTGCAGCCTGAGATTGCTGCTGAGCCTGCAACTCTGCCATCTTCCGGTGTCTTTCTTCCTCCTGCCTCCGCTTATTATCGGCAATCTGCGCATCTAAGTCCTGCCGCTGTCGACGCTGCTGCTCTGCTAGCTCTTCCACGCGATGCTTTTCTGATTCTTCCCGTTCTCGGCGCATTCTCTCGAGTGCAGCCAGTTCTTCTATCTCCTTCTGACGGCGGGCCTCCTCTTGGGACTTTTGGGCAAGCTCTCTCTCACGCATTTCGGCCATGGCTCTTTGTTCGGCCTCACGCATTACCGCCTCTTGTTGCATTCTCTGATGAGTGCCATCTACTCCAGCTGAAGCTGTGGGTGCCGTCGTCGTTGCTGCATTTGTTGTCGGAGTGGGGTTCTGTCGAACGCTATTTAAGACATATGCGGCAATGCGTTCTAAATCCTGTCTTTCCATTCCTCGAGTATTATATCCAACACCATGAGCGATGGCACGCAATTCTGCAATAGACAGCCTTGCCGGTGCCTGATTCTTTTGCTGCTGCTGCTGCTCTTGTTGATTAATCTCTGAAGGGCGACTATCGCTGGAGGCCTGAGGCGGACTAATCCCTCCACCAACATCTCCCATCGTTGTCTCACCCCCCTGACCCTGTTGCCTATCGTTTGTGTCCCAATCTTCCAAATCGTGTAACCCCATATCTTTGGCCGTGGGTCTCTTCTCCGTGGCCTCACTTGCCCCCGCCATGCGTACATTCCCCTCTAAACTGGCATCACGTGCACTTCGTAATGTTAAGACCCAGCTTTGTGCGCTCTGCTCATCCCGTGTACGGAAAAAGAACTCTTCGGCAATGTTGTATACCTTAAGTGTAAATTGATGATCACCGTACAAATCGACATAATTGACATCTTCTAACCATTTCATCGGTATTTGATGCAATGCCTCCAATCCCGTGACCTTCATAGTGGCATAATCGATGACTTGACGTTGTATCCATAGTGTTGTTTCCTCCCCCGGTCGACGCCCCTCGACTAAAGATGCAAGGACATCCTTCCACACCACACGCATTTTAGACCGTCGTTGTTGATCTATCCACCCATTAGCGATTAGGTTCGACGAGGGGTTGATCGGACGTTGAAAACTTGGTCGTGCGGGTTTGCTGGGATCGGTCACGACATTGTTCGATGGTAAATCATTATTATTAGCGGTGCGTTGATGTTGCCTTTGTTGCTGCGTGGATGTGGTTGATGTAATATTATCCCCATCAATCGCATCATTATTGTTACTATTATTATTAATGGTAGATGCTTTTCGAGATTCGTCGAACGGTATTTCCTCCCTGACACCATTCTTCTCACCAACAAACTTGGGCTTATCGAATGCCGTGACCTTTTCTAGGGTTTTCTTCATGCCCTTGAGGATGAATGGACTGCTCATTTTTGACTTGTATCCACCGGTAGCAACCGCGGCCGTTGCTGAGGTTGATGTATTTGGTGCCGACCGATAGGCGCTATCCGGAACATCGCAAAATGCTCCCGATTCGCCCGCAGACGGCACTTCGCCCCCCGTCGTAGCCGATGTCTCGTTATTAGAGGACGCCGACGCTGCCATCCCCTCAGCATATTCACTCGTATAAACATTAAGATGTAATATAGTCTGCATCAGCACAGGATGGAACTCCCCTCTTTCAACAACGTCGGCGGATGCACGTAGCATTGCTGACAATTCCGCCAAAGGTGAAGCGGAGGAGGATGGCGCAGTACCATTCATTGGACATGTCATGACCACTTTGCACTCCTCTAGTATTCGCTCACCCGAATATCTACCGCAGAGCGCAGAGCCGCCCGCCCACAACGGAAATGGAACGAGGAATAGAAAAGCTGAATTTTTTACGTAATCCACCACTTTGCGAGGGAGAAGGCCAGACCTCCTTCGGGCGTCAGAATGAGATCAAAAAACTAATACTAGTCGATGTTTAGGTATTAGAACAATTTTTCTCAAGCGCGTGAAACAAAGCGTGACCATCCAAATAGACTAATAGTTTATACTAATCGTATGCTGACGTGTATTATTTTTTGGCTGGATAATTCTCCCTTAACCAAGAGAAGACGAAGAAGGCAACGACGGAAGGCAACGTCGGCAACAAAAGAAACAAGAGGTGTATCATCATGGCGAATAGTAATAATAGTATCATCCCTTTGATAGGTGTTGGTGTTGGTGGCGGTCTCCTCCCAATGTCTTTAACTCTTGGCGTGGGTGGAACAAGTCTCAATGCGCCCACCCTCATGCCGATAGTAGCAGCACCGCCGGGGACCTCGGCGGGGGCGGCATCTGCTGCTGCAATGGAGAGTAGATTACTCCAACAACAGCAGCACCAGCACATCATATCGGCATCCTGCTCGGTGAATTCCGCATCGACACTAAATTCCACAAAGACAAAGTCTTCAACGATGATGCCTGTGGTAGGGTTAGGTGGTTGGGCAGTTGCGACAAAACCTGGTATGGGAGGATTAGGTGGAAAAGGAGGAGTCAATGCGCCCATTACCATCAATGACAGAGGTCAAAATCGGGGGGATCATCAGGTTCAGGTTGGTGGCAGTCATGATGAGAATTATTTGCAACAACAGACTAACAACATTGGCTTGGGTGGGTTTGTTGAGGGGGGAGGAGGGGATGTTGGTAGTAATAATCCCATGATGTTGCAGATGGGTGGTGCTCCACTCCATCCGGTGGCCGAATTCTTATTCCAGCTAACGAAGATGCTATCTGAGAATAATAATGAATTTATTGAATGGCGCAATGCTTCAATATTCGTGCATGATCCTCCGGGTCTGGAAAGAGAAATATTGCCTAAGTACTTTCGTCACTCCAATTACTCCAGCTTCGTAAGTAGCAGCTTCACATGGATTACGTATTTTTTTCGCATTGCTATATCGTATCTCTTACACTTTTTCACGCATACAGCAACGCCAAATGAACTATTTTGGCTTTCGTAAGATCGCTGGCAAGGGCAAGATGGCACCCTGTTCCTATGTCAATGAGCATGCCAAGGAAGAAATCTCAAGTCTACTCTTCATTAAGCGCAAGAAGACTACTATATCGAATGCAGCCACCAAGCTCATGGCACAACAAAATCGTATAAATCGGTCAATTGCGAGAGGTGACTTGGGAGACTTGGGAATTGCTGGGAATGCCTTGGGTTTGATAAGCTTCAACCCCTTAGGAGGACTGGGTGTGAATACCACCGGTCTTCCAGGAGGAGCTCTCTCTTTGAGCAACTTTTCATTGGGAGGAGTACCCACCGGCATGAGTGGCGCGGGGACCTTCCAACTCTCTGCTCCAACTACCGGTCAAGCAAGTTTTCCTAACCAACAGCAGAGTATCGGGAACTTCCAACTCTCCGCTGCACAAGAGTCCTCACTTACCAATCAAGCTAGTCTTCCCAACCAGCAGCAGAATATCCTCGCCCAGCTCCAACAGGCGCATGCCTTGGCCATGACCAATTCCCCTGCACCATTGACCGAGAACAAGATGAATAGCTCTAATACGAACGGTGTCGTAAACACTGGTTTCCTCACCACCGACCAGGGCAACGTATTCATGAGCTCTGGCAATCACGCCATACCGAATAATAATTCCGCTGGCTCTAATGTAGCGATGTATCAGCCGCTGCAGGTGCAACAGGCAACACCTACCCTGGGTGAAAAGACCGATTCAGACGCTGACATCCGTGCGCTGATCAACCATCAAATATCCATGTTTAACACACCGGTATCAAGTGAACAGTTCTCATGGCCAACAATGAATGTTCTAGTCCAACCCTCTCAAGGAGACTCTTCCCAACAGCAGGGAGTACTTAACTCCGTAGTTCCGACCCTTAGTGTACCACAAGACCTTCAGCAGATTGATTGGAACGATATTTTCAGACAGATGGGTGGTTTTAGTGGTGGGCTCGACCTGATCGGTGCACCTGGGTCCATTAACCTGCAGCAACTACTACTAAGTAGTAATAGCGCAGGGATATTTGGGACAGTAGGAGGAGCAAATGGTGTCTCCCAAGGTTTCCAGCAAAGTTATCAAAATCCAACATGATCTATATGCTTGTATAGAAAGCTCACTGCATATTTATGAAAGAATAGTAGTCAATAATTCAGTCTAATCAAGTAATGCAATGTACTCTATTTTAGCTTGATTCGCCAATGAGTAAAACATGTATCTCATTCATTCCTTAAGTTGATCTACTAGTTTGATGTAAGAGAAAATGTTTAAATATAATCATAAGAGTGATTGTGAACCCGTTGGATCTTCTCAAGTGTACTAACAACAACTTGAGAGGCCATAGCTTGTTCATCAGTGAGATCAATCGTTGATACATAAGAAATATCTACCTCCTCCGATTTCTGTGTCAAGCCGTCGCCGTACCACAACCCATTTCGATAGCAAAAACGGAGATACTGTCTCCAAAGAGGATCAACGGCCATAATATTGGGGTTTCCGACGACAATAAAGAGATTCTCCGCTCGGGTCATCGCAACATTTGCTTGTTTAGGTAAGCGAAAAATACCCATTCGTTTCTTCACATCGTGATATATGAATTCGGCATTTGCTCTTGTGAGACTTAAAACGATAACGTCTTGCTCAATGGCTTGGTAATTCTCAATAATACCAACATTTACATCGTAATATTGTTTTTCTCTGAGAGCTTTTCTTATCTCGGTAACTTGTCCTCGGAATGGAGTCATGGCGCCTATTTGCCTTGGCGCAACACCACTGCTTATGAGCGCGGCTATGATTTCCACAACTGCGTTCACTTCAGCTGAATTCTTCCATGAATCAGTGCCAGAAAAATGTACAAGACTATCAGTCCCCACTACACTATCCACTCCACATACTCCACGGAAATGAATTGGCCAAGTTGTTTGTCGGTGAATCTGAGAAAATGGTTCGGTTGCGATCTCTATCGTCGAATCGATATCGTTCGTAACTCGGATGGAGAGGGACTCAACATGTCTCAGCTTGTTACACCAAAATGTGAGAGTGTCAAGATCTGGCTCTTTGACACTCTTCAATCGATCGAAATAGAAAAGTGATGAAGGCATCATTAAAAACGAAGGATGACCACGATAATTTTCTGTTAGGAAAATGGTCAACTGCTCCTCTCCATCGACACTTGCATAGTATCGAATTAAGTCCGCCAACGAACCGGTATGTGAGTTGGGCTGTTCTACAGGACCTAGCAGTGATTCCTCTCCCCCTCCCATACACGTGACTGGTCTTCGAAGTAGTCTCTCCATGAAGCTGCGTCCGAGACTGTCTACAACCTGACATGAATAAATACGAGGACTTAGCTGACGAGGATCTCCACATAAAGCTATTTCAACTTTTCTACCACCGTGGTGTGTATCAAACACGCAACTTATCGGGCAAAGGATCTCAGGCTCTGTCGCCTGTGCAGCCTCATCTATGAATAGATGTGTGAAGAAAGGATCTTCATTTACTTTCAATTCTCCAATAGTCAAGCCAAGGGGGTGGCCTCCTGACATAGCTGACATGATAAATTTCCGGAAACATATCTGCTTTTTCCTAATTACAGAATTTGTGATTTGTGCTCTGAAGAGTATTTGTGCATCCAAGCATGTGCAAACTACTACCCTATAGTCAGTCCAGGCCGGTGGCTGAGGTAGTGTGAATACATCGGTATCTTTTAATTGGCAAGTAAAAGGTAAGATGTTGCTAGGCACAGTACTCGATGGTCTCGACGAATCGTACAGACGAAAGATCTCGGAACGCTTAAGAATACCACTTAATCGACGTGTGAGCACGTCACTTGCTGCATGGCTGGGACAGCAAACCAACACTCTATTAGTATTTTTCGCTAGAGATTGCTGTCCTATCCCCAATACATCAGCGATTGCATTTATGAGCGTTTTTGTCTTCCCCGTCCCGGCTGATTGGCAATGTCAGATTCTTAGAACTGGAAATCAGCAATCAATTCGCACGTCGAAGATGACTTACCTGGGCCCGTCAAAATCATAGGAGGGCGTATCATCTCGAAAGACGGGTCTAGAGTTCTTGATATAACCATCCTCACAAATGATAATTGTAATTCATTCAATGGCTTTTCAGTATCACTATCACCTCGGAATTCTGTCCTCGGTTCAGGTGTAAGTGATTTTTTCACAACGGGTGCAGTGACTGGAAATAAGACATTCGATAACACCTGTTTTTGATATGTTGACAAATTCTCCACCCAATTTAGTGCTGTTAAAGAGCATTCTAGGAATGTAGAATTTGGAACAAATCGTATAGCATACTTTCTCATCATTGTTGGATCATTCAAGGCATATATCTGCTGCGGAATGAGATTCCAGGAAATAACAATTTGATCCGGCTTGTTTGGTCTCCCTCGAATGATTGATTCAATGTGAGATTCAATTTCGATTTTGCGTTTTCCCTGTACATGATTCAATGGTCTTAGTAGTACAATATCTGATATCTGTAATGCAGGACGTGCATCGGCAGCACCAGCAATGTGTATGACTGCTTTTCTAAATCCCAACTCCGGACGTTGACTACCTTCGTATCCCCTCAATGACCAATTGAATAATGAATACTTCTCATACATACGCATTAGTTCTTCATGCTCTAGACGCAACGCAGAACGAAACGTGTCGGTATATTCTTTAATCGAAGTAGTCTCATCGAGGTCGGCAAAGTAAGGACGCCAAGAGATGGTTGCTCCTGGCCAATATTCTCTCAATCCAAATGACAAATCAGGTGGTAGAATGTGATGCGGGGCAGGCAAGTAATGCCGAGGGTCGTATGATTGGGTCGCTTCAGTGGGTGGTGGAACTGCGGGGATGAAATGCTGTGCTATATCTGCAAGTGCCGCGTCAATTGTTTTATCATCAGTAGCAGCAATTTCATTCATTCGTAGTACCCATCGATCATCTACAGGTTTTAAGTTTTCGTTCTTAAGGTGTTGAGGAACGAATTTGTCGCTAAGGACGGCAGCAGCAGTGAGTTGGTCATTGCGATATGCTGCGGTGAGTAGATTATTACCGGCAAAGTCTTGGTTTCTTCTTCGATTACTCCGTGGCACCCCGCGTCCGCTCATCGTGCGGTGGAGAGAAGAAAGTTCTGGGCACCGCCAAATCGTTGAAATGAACTTCTCCGAGAGGCGAGAACGTATGAACAAGCATTATGTTTGATTATCTCTAGAATGATTGTTTGCTACATCTATAACCTTAATCATAATCAATCATTATATGTGAAGAAGTACACGTTGAGCTCATTCTTCATTATTGTCATTGTGTCTCTTCGAGGCTACCCGAAAGGATGACGCGACCTTTGCTCCCAAACCATCGAGAAAAGACCGTGCTCCACTGCCTGATCGATATCCAACCAACGAAAAAGAAGAAGCTGCCAATGCTGCATCTTTATTTTGATTTGAATGCACTTGTTCACTACTCTCAATTTCATCCACAAATTCCTCATTCAGGGAATACGGATTCTCCTCCCGCAATCTTGCCGCGACGCTGTCATCGAACGTTGTGCGAGGGACGATGGATACAGCTTTCCCCTTGGATCGCCAATTCTCAGTCAATTGATCACGTGAAGTTTTAGTCTGGGCTGATGCTGCCTGTGCTTCCGTCTTCCAGGCACCTGGCTCAACAAGTAATGATGACGAAGAAACGTTCTTACTCTTGTCACTAACTTTGAGCCCTGGTTTCCAGTTGACCTCCTCTAGGACAGTTGCGCTGGTGGTCAATTTTGATGGTGGTGGAGGAATGTGTTTCCTAGAATTGGGCGGTGGAATGTAGCCGCTCCAGTCCGCGCCGTCAGCTTTGCCGGACATGATGTGGGTTTCGAGTGGAGTAAAATAATTCGGAATTCAAATTATTGCGAAAGATATACCTCATCATGGCTTCATGTTTGACGGTTGTAGCTCTTATGGTGCAGCTAATGCTGCTTGAGGGTGCAATCACGGTCCCTCGAAATCTAACATGCCCTGCCCTTCATTCGTTCGACTACGCCGGTCTTCAATGCGATGAATGCGATATGAACAATTTCTGCGGTTGTCCGTCGACGTCATTGCTTGTCAAAGTCGAGTGCCCAAAAGATCGACTCTTACAGGCCAAGTGCGGCGATGAAATGTCGTGCTCCAACCAATGCAATATCAAAAAGATGGCCGTATCCCGTGATCAACAATTGTGCGTCGCGTGCTCCAACCTATTCCAAAACTCAACCTATGAATCATCCATTTTTGATGCCAACCTAAATGAATGCACTTGTAACAATCCCAAGAAAGGGCTTTCGACGAGGAAATCAGTGGTGACAAAAAAGCTTGTTGAAATTTACGACTCGGTTGGATTGCCGACTAGAAAGGATTGTTTGATGTGCCCGGAGGGGATGGCGGTCATACCGGATGACTTAATCGACGATGGAAAACAGTACCATGTCACTGCAGGCAGGCGATACGTGGCAGATCCATACTCGTGTGTATCCTGTCCTGACCCGCACATGTTCTTCGACACTGACTACTCTTGCGTATGCGCTGATGGGCACACTTTGGTAGGTGAAGCCTCTGTCTCGGAACAGTCATGCATGAAGAATAGCAACATCCCTTCGGTGCCCTCATCTTCCCGAGTACAATATCGAGATCCATATGAAGTGAGCGATGATTTCACACTTGAATCGTTGACGTTTTCTCATATGTACATGAAGGTAGCTAGCGATTGTGAGTTTTATTCAGGCTCATCTGACACGGGTCTACAATCCTGTCAAGCATTGGGCAACCTTTGCGTCTTGAGCATGTATGACAAGAACTCGGCCTCCTGTAAACAAGTCGAGATAGTAACTCAACGGCGTTCAGAATTGTACCACGGTTATGTAGACTGGAAAGTCACGCTCCCTTGGTTATTTTACCGTGACGAACCAGAATACATATTGAATGACAAGAGTATCAATATGAAAGTTTCATTCCACCCAGAGGAAAGTCACGTGAACGTGTTGAAATTCAAGCTTGCAAAGTACATGGTGGATGGTACATTTGTAGGATTCGAAGACTTGACAAATCAGTTTGAGTTCTGTGCACACTCGTCGGATAGAGCTGACGGCTGGTCTGAATTTGGATCAAGCTATCGTGTAGAAAACTCTTGTCCCATGAGCACGCTGCTTGAGAAACAGACGTTCATGTACGATATGTATCTTGTCGATGACAGTTTGGAGTGTAACGCAGCATCTGATTGCTTGTTTCCAGTGCCTGTTTTGAATAGGAACCTCCTGATAGACAATAAATTCCCAAATGTAAACCAGCAACCAGGTAATGACGCCGATGATGATGTGTACACACGTCGCTTCTTCCTCTTTGACAACGAATCTGGGCGAACTTCTTCAGGAGGCATCGAAGCAATGCGTTACGCAACGAAAATTGAGTTGCAGATACAAATTCAATCAGAGAAAACCAGTAGAATTTACCCACCTCGTCTGACGATTGAATATGCAACTGCGACTAAAAGGAGTTGGACAGGCGAAGGAGAAGCCTCGTCGGTGTTCCAAGTTGAATATTCTATGAAATCTAACAAGTTTTGGGAAGCAATGCAGATCACAGTTGGATTTCTGTCTGCATTTGGGATAGCAATCTCTGGTATTCGGATAAGCAATTGGTTTAGCCGTCAACGGGCTAGTGACGACAATGGATCGGCTGGATCGACATACGGTCTTTCATTGATGCTTCACGCCGTCATGGTTGCATGCCATACCTCCGTCGTCTTGCTATTCTGCTTCCTGTTTATGGTTTGTTTGTATTGGTTCGTCTTCTTCAAGCTGCAGAATGAAGTGTTCCTACTCCTACCGCCAGGAAACGAGTTCAAATTCTTCGAGATATCATTCCACGCCCTATTCTGGGTTCAGACTGCGCACATACTATACGTGATTTTCAATCAGTGCAAGAGTGACGTAATCTTTGTCGATTGGGAATTTCGAAAAGGCAAGTCAAGTAATCAAGTCTCAATGTGGAGGCTGGCAACGGTGGCCAATCACTATAACAAGATGCAATCAAGGCGTCAAAGTAACATCGAATTCTCATTAATATTCTTGGCATTTATCATGATTGGTATTCGCCAGAATCAGAATGCACTTCCCCAGCCAAACTTTCACTACAATCAAGACAACGACAACGTCAACATTGCTTTAGCATTCGCAAACACGGTTCTCTATTGGCTCGCCGCAGCTATCATCCAATTGTTGTGGCGATTTGTCTTCTACGAGAGATTTATTGATGAGCCATCTTCGACGAAGTTTGTCGATCTCTGTACGATGTGTAACATCTCTGTGTTCATCATGGTAGAGAACCACAAGGGTTATTACCTACACGGAAAATCTCCCTACGAATCATCCGATTGCACCATGGAAGAGCTACTCAAGAATTTGACCCGGGAAGGTAGCGGAGCGACGACGACACGTGGACTCACTGCAAGTGGATGTCAAGTGTTTACATTCTTTGCTAGTCCAGTATTTCGCAATCAGATATCAAAAATTTACAGCTACGCCAAGCCTAGTCAAGAGCGTTGCTCCATCGGATTACAGGCTAACAACAATGATGCTGAGAAGACCCCAATCGCAAGGGCAGAAGTTACTGTATTTCTCAAGAGTTTCATCGACCGGCAACCACCTCCATCACGGGACGGGTTGAGTTACGTTGTGAGAGAATCGTGGCTCTCTGAAAGATTATTGAGCTTCACACCCGCCGAATTCCGAACGAACGCTGAGCCAAAATGTATTATGCTTGGGTCCTCGGACGATGAATATCTATCGGCGACATTTCTCAATCTTGGCGTGGAGTTTGATTTACTAATTCATGATATCCTGACGTACAACCTTGCAAATATGGTATTCCTCAATGTTGGGGTTTCAATCTTCTTGACGTATGCAATGCACCTACTCAGGACTAGTATTCGGTCTTGGTTTGGGAATAGAAATTTGTCAAGCAAGAGCTTGATTGATCAAAGATTTCTTGATTAGATTACGAAACAGTAGCATGAAGTGAACATCGAACCACCGACTCTCTTAGCTATTTGTGACTTGACGTATCGACATATCATTATCCTCAAGACGCGACCTCAAGTTTCTCATCGTCTTTAACTTCTCATCGTCTTTAACTTCTAAGGCGAACTCCATGACCGCTTTAGAGTTTTGTCCCCTTAAACCATACTGTAATACTTTCGCGAGAGGCGCGGCATCTCTTATGAGCTGCATTGTCGTTGCCAAAATGCCATCTCTATCTTTGGCCTCTACTCTTAGCAATAGCGCTCCCTTCGTGCCCCATGATTTGTCTAGTGATTGTATGGAGTAATCCCGTAAAAGTAACATCGAATTCTCATTAATATTCTTGGCATTTATCATGATTGGTATTCGCCAGAATCAGAATGCACTTCCCCAGCCAAACTTTCACTACAATCAAGACAACGACAACGTCAACATTGCTTT
>Ga0247831_1007824_pt1 | contig 11647 bp, 6 predicted proteins | sample LaCruzMarch2015__9_FD_192406 | JGI IMG/M metagenome (GOLD analysis project Ga0247831, IMG submission 192406) | Freshwater microbial communities from meromictic Lake La Cruz, Castile-La Mancha, Spain - LaCruzMarch2015_1m | ecosystem: Environmental > Aquatic > Freshwater > Lake | place: Spain...
GCACTTCTTCCTCCGGCCAAGGTTCTTTTCCTTCATCAATAGGATGCGTCAACACAATTTCTTTGACTTTCAATTTCGTTATTTGATTGCCTTGTGCTTTCATTCCTTTGACGTCAATCATATCCGCTAAGTTCATCACGTTGTCAGGAAGATTTTTCGTTTCTTTCAGCAATTTGTTGTAAACGATTTTCACCTCTGGACGGAAAGCCGTAGAAACAGTATCCATATACGAACCAGCACTTTCACTGATAAATAGAACGCGTTTATCACTTTGTATTTCACACACAAATCGTTTTACATAGTGTAATTCTTTTTCACCATCATAATAAACAGTTGAAATCGGACGATCTTGAACCCATTTTTCAATGTGAATCATATCTTCGTCGAAATGTGCTGCCAAATCAAACGAACTTAAGCGGTATTCACCTGTTTTGTAAATTGTCAAGATTTTATCTTCCCCTTTAAAAGAGCCTAAGAATTTCCCGCGACCTTCATCGTTCAAACGCCCAACAATGGTATCGTACCAAATTTTGCGAGCGGCCAAAGTTGAACCACCCACTTCTTTTTGAACTATTTTCTGAATGATTTCTTTCGTAGCTCTGTTTCCAGCTGAATTTCGTCCTTTGATTAATAGTTCACCCATATCGATGTCAAAACGCAAACGTTTCAAGTGCGGACGTGGGCGTAACAATACTGTCACTACTTCGCGTTCACCATTCGGATGCACGGAGAAATACAACATTTTAGAACCTTTTGTTCCGCGCGTTAAATCATATTCTGTGTCGCGTGTAATGGAATTCACATAAAAGCGTTTCATCATCGTCGCACCGCCAACTCCATCTTGATAGAATAAATGATAAATGGTACGTGTGTCGCCTTTTTTCCAAACGCTTGCAAAAATCAAGTCTTTACCAACGAATTTTTTGTCTGTCACTTTGGTAACCATCATTTTACCCGAAGCGAAGAAACAAATGATGTCATCGATTTCAGAACAATCGGAAACAGCTTCATTCTTTTTCAAACCGTAACCAATAAATCCTTCTTCGTAATCGACGTATAATTTTTTGTTGGCAATGATTACTTTGCTTGCAGTGATGTTATCGAATACTTTTATTTCTGTTTTACGTTCTTTTCCTGCGCCAAAACGTTTTTTCAAATCTTTGTAGTAATCGATTGCGTATTCCACCAAATTCGCTAAATGACCTTTCACTTCTTCCATTTCCGCCTCGATTTTCAACAAAGCATCATCAGCTTTTGAAGAGTCGAAACGCGTGATACGAATCATTGGAATTTGTGTCAATTTTTGTAAATCTTCATCTACAATCGGACGCAATAATTGTCCTAAAAACGGCTCGAAGCGTTTGTATAAATATTTGTAAAGTTCTTCTCTGTCCGAGTAATGTTTGAAATCGATGTACATTTCGTTGTTGATGAACAATTTCTCCAAGGTTGAGAAATGCCACATTCTTTCCAATTCATCTAAACGGATTTCCAATTCCAGTTTCAACAAGCGAACGGTGCTATCAGTCGTCACTTTCAAAATCTCTGAAACGCCCATAAATCGTGGACGATCGCCATCAATAATCGTTGAATTGGGAGAAATCGAAACTTCACAATCCGTGAATGCATACAAGGCATCAATCGTTTTGTCAGGAGAAACGCCAGGGAACAAATGCACGATAATTTCCGCTTCCATCGACGTATTGTCCTCGATTTTCTTGATTTTAATTTTTCCTTTATCGTTGGCTTTAATAACCGATTCAATCAATGAACCTGTCGTTGTTCCAAAAGGAATTTCGTTGATGATTAAAGTCTTGTTGTCAACTTTTCTAATTTTCGCTCTAACGCGTACTCTTGCGCCTCGTAAACCATCATTGTAACCTGTAAAATCTGCCATTCCACCATTTGGGAAATCAGGCAATAATTCTACTTTTTTTCCACGCAAATGATTAATCGCTTGGTCAATTAACTCAATAAAATTGTGCGGTAAAAACTTACAAGCCATACCAACAGCAATTCCTTCCGCTCCTTGTGCCAACAACAAAGGGAACTTCATTGGCAATTGCTCAGGTTCTTTATTTCTTCCGTCATAACTGGACAACCAATTTGTCGTTTTACTATTAAAAGCAACGTGTAAAGCAAATTTTGAAAGACGTGCTTCAATGTAACGAGGAGCCGCTGCACCGTCACCAGTCAAAGTATTCCCCCAGTTTCCTTGACAATCAATCATCAATTCTTTCTGACCCAATTGCACCAATGCATCTCCAATCGAAGCGTCACCGTGCGGGTGATATTTCATCGTATTCCCGATGATGTTCGCTACTTTGTTGTAACGTCCATCTTCCATTTCCTTCATCGAATGCAAAATGCGTCGTTGTACTGGTTTTAAACCATCGTATAAAGAAGGAACCGCGCGTTCAAGAATTACGTAACTGGCATAATCTAAAAACCAATTTTCGTATAAGCCACCCACAGGAATGACTTTTTCATCTACTTTTTTGTTCTCGAAAGGATTGTGTTCGTCACCCTTTTCCAAGTTTGCATCTTCAATTTCATCCTCTGCCATAATTAAGAAGCTTGTTCAAGATCGTCTGGATGCGTGTCTGCAAGAATTTCTTCTGCAATGTCTTTCTCCACACGAAGGTTATCAATAATAAAATCTTGTCGTTCTGGTGTGTTTTTACCCATAAAATAGGACAAAATCGAATCAATCGAATTGTCTTTAGATAATAGAACTGGTTCTAAACGAATGTCTGCACCAATAAAATGTATAAACTCATCAGGCGAAATTTCTCCCAATCCTTTGAATCGCGTTATTTCAGCTGCTTTTCCAATTTCTGCAATCGCATTTCTGCGCTCTTCTTCGGAATAGCAATAAATCGTTTTTTTCTTATTGCGCACACGGAACAAAGGCGTTTGCAAGACATATACGTGGTTTCGTTTCACCAAATCCGGGAAAAACTGCAAGAAAAACGTCAACAACAACATACGAATGTGCATTCCATCGACATCGGCATCGGTTGCAATTACGATTTTGTTGTAACGCAAATTATCCATATCGTCTTCGATGTCTAAAGCCGCTTGAATAAGATTGAATTCTTCGTTTTCGTACACTACTTTTTTCGTCAAACCGTAACAGTTCAAAGGCTTACCACGCAACGAGAAAACAGCTTGTGTGTTCACATCTCTAGATTTCGTAATCGAACCACTCGCAGAATCTCCCTCGGTAATGAACAAAGTTGTATTCTCACGATTTTCATCTTTTAAATCCGTCAAGTGCGTACGGCAATCGCGCAATTTCTTGTTGTGAAGGTTTGCTTTTTTGGAACGCTCACGCGCAATTTTACGAATACCAGCCAATTCTTTGCGTTCGCGCTCCGACTGTTTGATTTTCTTTTCAATCGTTTCTGCCACATCAGGATGACGGTGCAGGTAATTATCTAATTTGTCTTTCAAGAAATCGTTTATGAACGCACGCATGGATTTTCCACCCGGTTCAATTTCTTGCGACCCTAGTTTTGTTTTTGTTTGTGATTCGAAAACTGGCTCAATCACTTTAATCGCAATCGCAGCTACTATCGACTGACGAATATCAGAAGCCTCGTAGTTTTTGTTATAAAAATCGCGAATCACCTTTGCAACCGACTCACGGAAAGCACTTTGATGTGTTCCACCTTGAGTGGTATGTTGCCCGTTGACGAATGAATAATAATCTTCACCATACGTTCTTCCGTGCGTGAAAGCTACTTCGATGTCTTCGTCTTCAATATGAATGATTGGGTACAAAGGATCGCCGTCCATATTGTTTTCCAACAAGTCTTTCAAACCATCTTTCGATTGGAACTTTTCACCGTTGCAATAAATCGCCAATCCGCGGTTCAAATAACAGTAATTCCACATCATTTTGTCCAAGTACACTGTTTTAAAAGCATACTTTTTGAAAATCGTTTCGTCTGGAATAAATTCTACGTAGGTTCCGTTTTGCTCGTCCGTCTTCTCAATTGGATATTCTTTTACTAACTCTCCTTGGCTAAAATCTGCACGTTTTAGTTCACCTTCGCGCACTGAGTAAACCGAAAAATAAGAAGAAAGTGCATTTACAGCTTTTGTTCCGACACCGTTTAAGCCAACCGATTTCTTGAAGGCTTTGGAATCGTATTTTCCACCCGTATTCATTCGTGAAACAACTTCCACAACTTTCCCTAACGGAATACCACGACCGTAATCGCGCACGCTAACTTTTCCGTCTTTCACTTTGATATCGACGCGTTTACCGTTCCCCATCACGAATTCATCGATACAGTTATCGACTACTTCTTTTACGAGGATATAAATTCCATCATCCGCAGCGGCGCCATCACCGAGTTTTCCGATGTACATCCCAGGACGCAAGCGAATGTGCTCTTTCCAGTCGAGGGAGCGTATGTTGTCTTCAGTATATTGATTTTCAGCCATTTTTATATAGAATTCTTCAATTTAACAAAAATAACTGATTAACAAAGAAATGATTAGTAACTAAACGTAATTTATGAACTCAAATTAGTTGATAAAGGAAAGTGAGATTTTTTAAATTAAAACTTATAAAACCAAGAGCACATAGGAATAGGGAAGGAGTAGCTTTCTCCATTTGTTGAACCAATTACTCCTGTTAAAGAAATCTGAAAAGCTTTATCTTCTGATTTTTGAAATCGCATACCAGGCATTAAAATTAAATTGGTTGATTTAATTTTATTGTTCACAATTGATGTATACGATGGTATACCTTGATTATTATAAAAATAGTTTTGATCTTGATTTGTTTGATTTCCAAATAAAATCATCGAATCAAAAATAAAACTTGCTTTAGATCCAACAGATACAATTCCACCTAATCCGATTATTGGTGCATTTCCAATAGGTTTTCTCGTTTCTGGTAAGTTAAAATTGAACGTTGGATTTCCTGGGTTTGAAGGATCTTGAATTGCCGGGTAATTGCCTTCTTCATAAAATGTTGAATTAAAAAAACTAACCTTTGCATATGAATATCCAACAGAGAATGTTAAATTTTTTTTTCTGTCACCAAATGTAATCATACCCCAATGTAATCCACCATAACCTCGTCCTTGATTCAGATAACCAACTGAACCTAGTAGTGTTCCAAATCCAAAATTAATTTTTTCATAATTTGTTGGTATTGAATATTTAAGCGCTAACACAATTGGACTCGCAATCCAAGTTGTGATTACTCCAACAGAAAAATTGTTTGAAACAGCAAAATGAACTTCCGGACCAAAAAGATTGATTAATGCATAATTTTCACCTTTTTCAATTGGAAATGAGTTGGTTGTGAATTGGTAACGTGTTGTAAATGGACCTCTCGCACGATATTCACCGTTCACAACATCTTTTGAAACGTCTATTTTTTTAATTGATCTGATGTCTGATTTTGGAACGTAAATTTTGCCTAAAGTTTCTGTTTGAATTAGAACCTCACGACCATCGTCACTTATGATTTTTCCAATCAATTCATTGCCATTATTTCGGATAATTACGTAAGTGTTTGTATCAATTTCAGTCGATTTAGTAACTTGTGCTTTTACAGATTCCAAAGCTGAAAATCCAAAAACTAGTATTAGAAGTACAATTATTTTTTTCATTTGATTTGATTTTGTTTTGCAAAGGTAGCAAGAAATTGAGGAATGTAAATTTTGAAGTTTGAGTTTGGTTTTAATGCTAAAAAAAAGAGGAACATTGCTGCTCCTCTCATTATCTATTATTCAATAAAAATTAAGAATTAAACTTTCAAAATTAATATCTGTAGTGTTCTGCTTTAAATGGACCTTCAACAGCTACACCAATATAATCAGCTTGGTCTTGAGATAAAGTTTCCAATTCAACACCAATTTTAGCTAAATGCAAACGCGCTACTTTTTCGTCCAAATGTTTTGGTAACATATAAACGTCGTTTCCATACGCTGCTGAATTTTGCCATAACTCTAATTGAGCCAATGTTTGGTTCGTGAATGAATTTGACATTACAAATGAAGGGTGGCCTGTAGCACAACCTAAATTCACCAAACGACCTTCAGCTAAAATAATTACGTCATGTCCATTTACATTGTAAATATCAACTTGTGGTTTCACTTCGTTTTTAGTGTGACCGAAGTTTGTATTCAACCAATTCATATCGATTTCATTATCGAAGTGACCGATGTTACAAACGATTGCTTTGTCTTTCATTTTTTCGAAATGACGACCTACAACGATATTTTTGTTTCCTGTAGTTGTAACGATGATATCACCAAAATGAACAACATTGTCTAATCTTTTTACTTCAAATCCATCCATTGCAGCTTGTAACGCACAAATAGGATCGATTTCAGTAACGATAACTCTTGCTCCAGCACCTTTTAAAGAAGCAGCTGAACCTTTTCCAACATCACCGTAACCACAAACAACAGCTACTTTTCCAGCCATCATTACGTCAGTTGCACGACGAATTGAATCTACTAAAGATTCTTTACATCCGTATTTGTTATCGAATTTTGATTTTGTAACTGAATCATTTACGTTGATTGCAGGCATAACTAAAGTTCCGTTTTTAACACGCTCGTACAAACGGTGAACTCCAGTTGTAGTTTCTTCAGAAAGACCCTTGATGTCTTTTGTTAACTCTGGGTAACGATCAAAAACCATGTTAGTTAAATCACCACCATCATCCAAAATCATATTTAATGGTTGACCATCAGAAAATGCAAACAATGTTTGTTCGATACACCAATCGAATTCTTCTTCATTCATACCTTTCCAAGCATAAACTGGAATTCCAGCAGCAGCAATTGCAGCAGCAGCTTGATCTTGTGTTGAGAAAATGTTACAAGAAGACCAAGAAACTTCAGCTCCTAAATCAACTAATGTTTCAATTAAAACTGCAGTTTGGATTGTCATGTGTAAACATCCTGCAATTCTTGCACCAGCTAATGGTTTTGTTGCACCAAATTCTTCACGAAGCGCCATTAAACCTGGCATTTCAGCTTCAGCCAAAACGATTTCTTTACGTCCCCAAGCAGCTAGACTGATGTCTTTAACTTTGTAAGATAATTTTTCTGTTGTATTACTCATATTTATTATTTTCTATTTTTATTGTGCAATATTACAAAACTAAAAGCCAATCACAAAATGAAAGTTAAAGCTTTACTAAGACTTAACATGTCTTAAGTTTATGTTAACTAGAAAAAAGAGCTTTAGTTTTTAAATAATATTTACATGTGTAAATTGATTCATCTGAAATTCCAAATTTTTACATTCGTTCTCTAATCATTTCTTCTATCCCTTTCAAAAACAAAGGATGATCATTTGAACTAGGAACCAATTGCACTTTTTCTCCACCGTGTTCTTCGAATATTTCTTGGTATTCTGAACCAATTTCAACAATCGTTTCCAAACAATCAGCTACGAAAGCTGGACTAAACACCAATAATTTCTTTGCTCCTTTTTTCGCTTGTTCTTCCACAATTTTGTCAGAGAAAGGCGTTAACCATTTTTTGTCTAAGCGCGATTGAAAACAAACGGTGTATTGTTCTTCTTTCAAACCTAATTTTGCAGCAATTAAGCGAGTTGTAGCGTAAGAAGTTGCTTTGTAACAAAATTTATTTTCTTCATTAATTTCTGATTCACAAGGTTGGTCGCTACATAAATCCGTCCCTTCATAAACTTTATCCACTTGGCGTTCAGGCAATCCGTGATAGGAAAACAAAATATGATCGTAATCGCTTAATTTAAAAGCTTTTGTTCGTTCGATAATTGAGTTTATGTATCCTTCATTATCCCAAAATTGACTAATAATTTTTATTTCAGGAATCACCCACCATTTTCGGATGATGTTCATTGCTTTTTCAATTGCAGAGCCAGATGAAGCACTTGCATATTGTGGAAATAGTGGTAATATAATTATTTGGTCGTAATTCGCTTTGTGCATTCTATCTAAAACAGAATCCATTGACGGATTTTGGTAACGCATTGCTAATTCAATCGTAACATTTTCGTCTTTGAACAGGTCTTTTAACTTATTTTGAACATTAACTGAATGTGTAATCAAAGGCGAAACTCCTTTTCCAACTTCCCACAATTCTTTATAAATCTTCGCTGATTTTGGTGCACGGAAAGGAACAATAATTCCATTTACTAATATTTTTCTTGCCAACCAAGGGATGTCAATTACACGTGGGTCGTTTAAAAATTCAGATAAATAACGACGAACATCGCTTGTGCTTGGGCTGTCTGGGGTTCCTAATTGGAGTAACAATACACCTGTTTTTTTCATTCTTTAATTCTTTTTCTTAACTGAACTAGTTGCAATAACAACCAATCTTTACTTAAGTTTCAAAATTAAGGACAATTTCTTGGGTTGGAGTAATTAATAAAAAATAGATTTCGAGCATTTTTGATAATTTCTTAATTGCTAATCAAAAATACTTTTAGAAAATGAATATTATGTTACGGTTAAATAATATCATTATGAATTTCCACCCTGATTAAGACTAATAAATGTCATTAATTTTGGTTTATGAAAACAATTAAATTTCTTCTTTTTTACTTTCTACTTTTGTCTTTTTCCTCGCGCGGTCAGATTTTTGATTCAATAAAGCACACCTATTTTAAGCAAATAACAGTGGAATCAATCAAAAATAAAAATGATTTATTGCGTCTTGAGCCAATTTCAGGTGTAAGTATCTTTTCGGGGAAGAAAAACGAAGTAATTCTTTTAAATTCTATAGACGCAAATATCACTGAACGAACGGCAAGACAAGTTTTTGCTAAAGTACCAGGTGTTTTTGTATATGACATGGAAGGCGGAAATCAGTTAAATATTGCAACACGAGGTCTAGATCCTCACCGTGGTTGGGAATTTAATCAACGAAAAGATGGTGCGATTTCCAATTCTGATTTATATGCATATCCAGCAAGTCATTACAGTATTCCTTTGGAAAGTGTTGAACGTATTGAAATTGTTAAAGGAACAGCTTCTTTGCAATATGGATCTCAATTAGGCGGTATGTTGAATTACGTTACAAAACAAGCTGATTCAACTAAAAAAATTGGATTTGAAAGTTTTAACACAATTGGTTCTTTTAATTTAATAAGTAGTTACAATGCAATTAGTGGAACAATCAAAAAAATAAAATACTATGCTTATTATGCCAAAAGAACGAGAGATGGATACCGTGAAAATGAGCACACAGATTACGATGCTCAAGGAGTAAAATTACTTTATGAACCAAGTAAAAAGTTATCTTATCTTTTTGATTGGGTACGTTCCTCTTATGTATATAAAGTTCCAGGGCCACTCACTGATGTACAATTTGAAGATAACCCAAGACAATCAACTCGTTTTAGAAATTATTTCAGTCCAACCATTCAAATTCCATCTTTTACCTTTAAATGGCAAATTGCTAAGAATTTGAAATTGCAGCTACTTTCTTCGGCAGTAGTTGGACAAAGAAATAGTGTGTTATTTGATAAGCCAGCTTCATTTAATGATACAATCAACACAAATACAATGGATTACAATAACCGTCAAGTGGATATAGATCGCTTTAATAGTTTTACCCAAGAACTAAAATTTCTTCAAAAATATAAACTTGGTTCATTTGAAAATACACTTATTTTTGGTGGACAATTAATAACAAATCAGTTGCATCGGACACAATTAGGAAAAGGAACAACAGGAACTGATTATAATTTAACTTTAGTTGATCCAATTTGGGGACGAGATTTGCATTTTAGAACCAAGAATCTTTCCTTTTTCGCAGAGCATTCTTGGAATTTTACCAAAAAATTAGCTGTAAATATTGGATTACGTTATGAACTTGGTGAAAGTAAAATGGACGGTACGATTGTCTATTATTCTGAAAATCAAATTCCTGTTTTAATCGAGCGAAAGTTTCCTTTATTGGGAGCTAGTTTTGAATATAGATTGATAAAAAACACCTCATTTTATGGCGGCTTTTCACAGTCGTATCGGTCCATGCTTTTCAAAGATTTAGTTCCGTCGTCAACTTTTGAAAAAGTAGATCCATCTATCAAAGATGCTGACGGTTATAACCTTGAACTTGGTTTTAGAGGCGATTATAAATTTATGAAATGGGATGTTACAGGTTTTGTTTTACAATACAATAATCGATTCGGAACACTTGCATTGAATGATAGTCTTGGGAATTTCTATACTTACAGAACAAACATTGGAAATTCAACCACAAAAGGACTTGAAATTTTTATTCAAGGAAACTGGAAGCTATTCAAAAATAGCAATTTAATTCTTTTCACATCAACCTCACTAATGGATGGAAAATACACTTCAGGAAGTTTAAGATCTGGTAGTCAAAATGTTTCCCTAGTTGGAAAGAAAATTGAAAGTGTGCCAAATATTATCGCTAGAAATGGGCTGACTTTTCAAATTGCTGGGTGGAGTTTCACTTTCTTAATGAGTCATACAGGTGCTTCTTTTGCTGATCCACTGAATACCGAAATTCCAAATGCAAATGGCACAGTTGGTATAGTTCCAGCTTATACTTTATTCGACTTTAACTCATCATTCAAATTTACAAAAACCGTTGAATTTAAAATGAGTTTGAATAATATTACTGACAAACAGTATTTTACAAAACGACCATCTTTTTATCCTGGTCCTGGAGTTTGGTCTTCAGATGGTAGAAGTTTAACAGCATCAGTCATTTTTAGACTTTAATGTTTATGAACTTTATTGATAAAATGAATAGAATCATTCTCAATAAGCTTCATTAACTTTTATTCTGAATTAAAGCCATAACTTTGAAATGTGAAAATTGCGAACCTCATTTTAGCGGCTTATTTTTTCTTGCTTTCACTTGCACCAAATATGCAAGGGTTTCAGTTTTTAAACATTTCCAGTTTTGTTGAACATTACGAAAATCATTTGGATAATAATCCAAGCTCAACTTTGTATTCGTTTGTAAAAGAGCATTATTTCAGTCAGCTAACAGAGTTTGATGAAGAACACAACGATTTACCTTTGAAATCGGCTGTTTCTCATTCTCTTGTTGTTTTTACATGCGAATTGAATTCTATCCGACTTTCTTATGTTGAAGAAGTTCATTTTTCAGTAAAAAAAGAAAAATTCTCATCTTACGAAGAGGGTTATTTCTTCGATCGAAATCATTCTGTTTGGCATCCGCCTAAGATGTGTTAATCCAATTGTTGTCGTGACTAAATCTTTGTTTGACAAAGTGAAAGCACGCATTTTTTGAGATTAAAACCTTAGATTATGTTGAATAAAATCATCGAGTTTTCGATTAAAAATAAACTCATTATTGGTTTGTTTACCATTGCCCTAATTGGACTTGGTATTGTAGAAACCACAAAATTACCCATTGATGCTGTTCCTGACATCACTAACAATCAGGTTCAAGTAATCACTGTTGCTCCTTCTTATGGCGCTACAGACATCGAGCGTTTGGTTACCTTTCCAATCGAACAAGCAAATAGTAATATCGATGGAATTCAAGAAATTAGAAGTTTTTCTCGTTTTGGTCTTTCATTGGTAACTATCGTTTTTGAAGATGGAATCGATATTTACTGGGCAAGACAGCAAGTTGCTGAACGTTTACAAAATGTGCAATCGCAAATTCCT
>Ga0247831_1007827_pt1 | contig 11646 bp, 6 predicted proteins | sample LaCruzMarch2015__9_FD_192406 | JGI IMG/M metagenome (GOLD analysis project Ga0247831, IMG submission 192406) | Freshwater microbial communities from meromictic Lake La Cruz, Castile-La Mancha, Spain - LaCruzMarch2015_1m | ecosystem: Environmental > Aquatic > Freshwater > Lake | place: Spain...
CAGGAGCCCGCAAATGCTATGGATCTTCGTCGTTTCGATAGCCTCCTCGAGATCCATCGGCGGAATCACCGTGGCGATCCGCTTGGCAAGCATGCTCTTGCCCGAGCCCGGTGGCCCGATGAGGAGCACAATAAGGAACAATAACCCATTGACGAATCCAACCACAAGCGGGACAGTTGAAATCATGGCGAAAGCTTATAGCTACGTTCGATTCAGCAGTCCAGAGCAGGCCAAAGGAGATTCTCTCCGCAGGCAGCTTGACCTCTCGAAGCAGTATGCCGAGGCAAACGGCTTGGAACTGGATACGGAGCTGAAAATGACGGATCTCGGAATATCTGCATTCCGGGGGAAAAACCGGGTGGAAGGAGCTTTAGCCGGTTTTTTCAAAGCGATTGAATCGGGAACTGTCCGCCGAGGATCCATCCTCTTGGTGGAATCGCTTGACCGGCTCTCACGGGCCGAAATCTCCGATGCGTTGACAAGCTTCATGCAAATCATCAATGCCGGAATAACACTCGTCACATTGTCTGACAACATGGTTTACAGCCGAAAAACCATCAACGCCAACATGGGTTCGCTGATGATGTCGCTGGTGATCATGGCGAGAGCGCACGAAGAAAGCGCCACGAAAGCAAAGCGTCTCGCTGCTTCATGGGAAAACAAGCGGGCATCCATCGGTAAAAAAAAGATGACGGGGCGGTGTCCTGAATGGCTCACTCTCGAAAAAGACAGAATGCAATTCGCAGAAATTCCCGAACGGGTGGCAATCGTCAGACGCATATTTGACCTCCATTGCGCCGGACATGGAAAAAGGCGTATCGCAGATGCCCTCAACTTGGAAAAAATCCCAACCTGGGGTCGAGGGAAAAGAAAGGGCAAGGGGTGGCACGCCAGCTACATCGATAAAATTTTGCATTCCCGCGCAGTTCTTGGGGAAATCCACCCGCACCGAATAGAAGACGGCAAACGCGTTCCTGTTGGCGATCCAATTCCCGGCTACTTCCCGGCAGTGATCACCCTTGACCAATGGAACAAGGCAAACTCAGGTCGCGTTCACACCGGGGGAAGGACCAGCAAAGCCGTGAATAACCTATTTGCCGGGATTGCTTTCGATGGGGCAACTGAAATCAAAATGACTTACATCGACAAGGCGTGCAGTTCTCGCAAGGGGGGCGGATGCACCCGCTATCTGCAATCAGATCGCAGGCGACTGGAACCAGACGCTCAAATTCCCGTCTGGAATTACGAGGAAGTCGAATGGGCGTTCCTGCGGGTAATGAACGACCTAGACTGGTCCAGCATCACCGGTCATGGAAAATCCGATGCAGCCAAGGCGTTGGCGGAAACAATCGCCGCGCAGGAAGAAAAAGTGCAGCTATTCGACAAAAAAATCGAAAGATTGACGGAAGCCGTCACATCGAGCACTCAGGAAATCCAACCCCTTGTTGCCGCACTTGAAAAAGTCACCGGAGAAAAAACCGCAATCACGGCGGAAATAAAGCAAAACAGAAGTGCGTTGCAGCGGCTGGAATCAAAAACCGCCCAATTCGCCAAAAACATCGGTGCGTTCCGACAAATGATCAAAGAAGCCAGCCAGTCAACCAGTCTCGATCTACGCTTGCGGTTGCGGGAAGAAATCAGAAGCAAGATCGCACGAATTGAATTTCGCCACTCTGGCTGGCCGAGGTGGCAGCAGACCCGATTCCCTTGGCTCAATCCCAACTCCATATTCATTCAGTTTCAGAACGGAGCCGCTAGGATCATACTCATCCAACCAGGCAAACGCGGAGAACCAATAAGCATTCGCATGGTGGATGCGCCAGCCAACCAGCAAGAATCGGGAAAGGCCGGGTAAAAAGTCACCCATCGGGGCGCCACCACTGCATTCGCGAAGGTTGCGAAAATCGCCTATCGACGCGGGCATGCCCGCCCGGTTTTCGCGCGGTCAGAGACTCCAGAAAACAACCCCAGCCGCCCCGTTGTTTTTCTGGAGACTCTTCGACCGCTCACAGAAGCGGCCAAGACTCCTCCGCTCCGGGATCATGCCGAAAGCTACGCCCATCCGCCCCTACGCTTTCGGCCCGCCCCTCCGCTCCCTCGTCTTCGCCGCTGCGCCTCCGGCGCATGCGCCCTCCGGGCGAAGGTCACAACGCGGCTATCGCCGCCAGCCACCCCGGCCAAGGTCCTTGGCCTGATTTTCGAGGGCTTGCAGACTCTCCCGGTAGGCCCTCGAATCCTTCCCGTCTGGAAGACTGATCCGTTTCCCGTAAATCCTCGCCAATCCGGCTTCCACCAACATTGAAGAAAGCCACTTCCCCCTGACTTCAACGAGGCCGTAATAACGCTGCTGACTACTCGCCCCCGGCGCTTTCTGCCAACACGTCCAAACCGTGAACGGCTCAGCCAAAGCCTTTGCCGTGAATTCGGCGGCCTGATCCCCAACTTTCAGAACCTCTTCGGAACTCATCCCGAAATATGCGGCTTGGTCCGCGATTCTTTCCGGGAAACGCCTGTCGGCTTGCTCTTCCGGCGTATCCACAAAATAGAGTCTGAAAATATATTCTTCCGAACCATGCCGAACATGAAAGGAATCCCCGTCACGCCACCCCGGAGACAACCTGCACTCCTCCAGTTTATCCCACGTCTGCGCCAGCAGCGGACACACCGCCGCCATGAACACCAAGGGAAGCAAAAATATCCGCATCAAAGAATTCATTCTCAAAATAGCATACCACGACAACACCGTTCACAGGTTGAAGTATTTTGCTCCACAGGAGACTACCAACCACGAAACAGAGCATTCCCCGGATTCGGGCATCGGGTAATTTTCCGGAAACCCGGAAAACGCTTCGCGCCCGATTGCCACATCAGCGAGCAAACCGACCGAAAATCGACCCGCGAAGCGCGGGGGCACGCCCGGTGAACAGCATCGTTCGTCGCAAGCTCCTCTCTCCCCTGCTCACCCGGCTTTGCCCAGAATCATTTTTCGATCCGCACGGCCGCCAAAGCGCGGCCCGGCTCCAGAACGCCACCCCGAACGTCATCTCAGGCCGGAATTGCGACTCCAGAGAAAAATCGCCCAATCGACGCGGGCAAGCCCGCCCGGTTTTTCAAGCCCTGCGGCCGGAGACTCAAAAAAAACAGCCCCAACCACTCCCGCTGTTCTTTTTGAGACTCCCTGACCGCTCCCGTTGCGGCCAAGCCTCCTCCGCTCCGGGACTCGTCCGGCAAGCTACGCCCTGCGCCCCCACGCTTCCGGCCCACTCCCTCCGCTCCCTCGGCTTCGCCGCCGCGCCTCCGGCGCACGCGCCCTCCGGGCGGAGGTCATTTCCCTTTCGGCAGACCGTCAGGAATCCCCACGTCTGGGGAAAAACAATCGCGTTTCACGCGCCAGCCAGCTACAAGCAATCGAATTCATGCCAGAGCAAACAAGCGCTTCCCAAACACCCTCGCCAGAGCCCCAGACAATACACACGATTCTGGAGGAATTCCGGCAGGCAGCTACCTCAAACCGAGATCTTGGCGACCGCTTTGAGCGGTTGATTTGCCGGTATCTTGAACTCGATCCCCTCTACGCAGACCGCTTCGCCAATGTCTGGATGTGGAATGAATGGCCCCAGAAAGGAAAGGTCGGCGATGTCGGAATTGATCTCGTGGCAGAGGAACGAGCCACCGGTGAATTTTGCGCCATCCAGTGCAAATTCTACCTCCCTGACCACACCCTTTCAAAAGAGGACATCGACTCATTCTTCACCGCAGCGGGGAAATCAATCTTCACATCCATGATGATCGTCTCCACTACGGACAAGTGGGGAAAAAACGCCGAACAAGCCCTTGAAAACCAATCCAAACCCGTTACCCGGCTCCGCGTCCAAGACCTAGACGCAAGCCCGGTTGACTGGTCGAAATTCAGCATCACACGACCGCAAGCCCTCGACCTACGGGCGAAAAAACAACTTCGGGAACACCAGAAAACAGCGAATGAAAAAGTCATCGCTGGTTTTGCCGCCGCCGACCGGGGAAAGCTCATCATGGCTTGCGGCACCGGCAAAACATTCACATCCCTCAAAATCGCCGAACACTTCGCCCCGACCGGACACGTCCTCTTTCTTGTTCCCTCGCTCTCACTTCTCTCCCAGACCCTCCGGGAATGGACGGCGGAATCTACCCATCCCCTCCACAGTCTGGCCGTCTGCTCCGACACAAAGATCGGAAAGAAAATCACGAAGGCCGACGACGACGATTCCGCCGACATCACCACCTACGACCTCGCCTTTCCGGCCACAACATCGGCCCGCCAGATCATGCGCCAGTATGAAGGCATCAAAGCCACGGCATCAAAAACCGCCGCCGTTCCACAGATGACCGTGGTGTTTTCAACATACCAATCCATCCTCGCCGTTTCACAGGCACAAAAGGCCGGACTCCCCGAATTCGATCTCATCGTTTGCGATGAGGCCCACCGCACAACGGGCGTCACCCTCAGCGGAGAAGACGAAAGCCACTTTGTAAAAATCCACGACGCCAACTTCATCCGGGCAAAGAAACGCCTCTACATGACGGCCACCCCCCGGATTTACAGCGACGACACAAAGACCAAAGCCAAAGATGCCGACGCCGAGCTTTGCTCGATGGACGATCCCGCTGTTTTTGGTGAGGAGTTTTACCGGCTCGGTTTCGGCGAGGCGGTCGGGGCCGGTCTCCTTTCAGACTATCAAGTCCTCGTCCTCGCGGTTGATGAAAAATACGTTTCTACCACATTCCAGCACCAAATCGCCGACGCAAACAACGAACTCAAACTGGACGATGCCGTCAAAATCACAGGCTGTTGGAACGGCCTAGCCAAACGCCTTGCGGACGGATCAGCCGACGCCACCAGTTTTCACGGAGACACGGCACCAATGCGCCGCGCCGTCGCGTTCTCCCGGTCAATCAAAGACTCGAAGGCATTCGCCCAACAATTCGGCCAGATCATCGCAGCCTACCGTGCCGCCCACCCCGAAGAAGAAACCCTACAGTGTGAACTCGATCACGTTGACGGCACCTTTCACGCCCTCCGCCGTAACTCCCTCCTTGATTGGCTGAAAGCGGACATCCCACCCAACACCTGCCGAATCCTTTCAAACGCCCGGTGTCTTTCCGAGGGTGTTGATGTCCCGGCCCTTGACGCGGTTTTGTTCCTCAATCCCCGGAACTCGATAGTTGATGTCGTTCAATCCGTGGGCCGGGTCATGCGAAAAGCCGAGGGAAAAAAATACGGATACATCATCCTCCCCATCGGAATTCCCGCCGACATGGCTCCAGAGGAAGCCCTCAAAGACAACCAGAAATACAAGGTTGTCTGGCAGGTTCTCCAGGCCCTCCGCGCACACGACGACCGCTTCAACGCCACCGTCAACCAAATCGAACTCAACAAAAAACGCCCCGAGGCTATCCAAATTATCGGCGTCGGCGGTAAAACTGAATCCGATGGCAAGCACGATGGAGACGGAAAGCCAACCGCCCGACAGACCCAAAGCACATTTGACTTTCCCCACCTGGACGAGTGGAAAGACGCCATCTATGCCCGGATCGTCCTCAAATGTGGCGACCGCCGCTATTGGGAATCATGGGCCAAAGACGTTGCCGTCATCGCGGAGCGACACGTCACCCGCATCAAAGCCATTCTGGAAACCGGGGAACCCCGCCACAAAACCGCTTTCGCCGAATTCCTCCAAGGGCTCCGGCACAACATCAATCCCAGCATATCCGAAGACGACGCCATAGAAATGCTCTCACAGCATCTCATCACCCGGCCCGTCTTCGACGCCCTCTTTGACAACTACTCCTTCACCCAGAGCAACCCGGTCTCTATCGCTATGCAAAAGATGCTCGATACCATCGAGGATCAGGCGCTTGAGAAAGAAACCACCAAACTCGAAAAATTCTACGCGAGCGTAAAAGAACGCGCCACCGGCATCGACAACGCCCAAGGCAAACAGCGGGTCGTCATCGAGCTTTACGACAAATTTTTCAGGACGGCATTCCCCAAGATGGCCGAACGGCTCGGCATCGTTTATACGCCGGTCGAAGTGGTGGATTTCATCGTTCAAAGTGTCGAAGACGTTCTCCGGCACGAATTCCATTCCGGTCTAAGCGAGAAAGACGTTCACCTCATCGACCCCTTCACCGGCACCGGCACATTCATCGTCCGGCTTCTGCAAAGCGGGCTTATCCAACCCGCCGACCTCCTGCGGAAATACCAACAGGAACTCCACGCCAACGAAATCATTCTCCTCGCCTATTACATCGCGGCCATCAACATCGAGGAAACCTTTCATGCCATCGCTCGCCAAGCTCCCGAGGGCAAAGACAAAATAACCGGGGGATACATCCCTTTTGAGGGGATCGTCCTCACCGATACCTTTCAGATTTCAGAATCCAGAGGGGACATGGAGGAAAAGATGTTCCCTGAGAACAACAAGCGGGTAAAACGCCAACGCAAGGCCCCCATCCGCGTTGTCATGGGAAATCCGCCATATTCGTCCGGGCAGACCAGCGAAAACGACGGGAACAAAAACCTCAAATACCCGACACTTGACGACCGCATCCGCTCCACCTACGCCGAGCGTTCCACGGCCACACTCAAAAACAGCCTCTACGACAGCTACGTCCGCGCCCTCCGCTGGGCCAGCGACCGCATCGCGGGCAAGGGCATCGTCGGATTCGTGAGCAACGGCTCCTTCATAGACGGCAACGCGATGGACGGACTACGCGCCAGCCTCACCGAGGAATTCACCAGCATCTATGTTTTCAACCTGCGCGGAAATGCTCGCACATCCGGCGAACAACGCCGCATGGAAAAGGGAAACGTCTTCGGTGAAGGCACCCGCACGCCGGTTGCCATCTCCCTTTTCGTGAAGAACCCCGACAAACAGGGGAAATGCGAACTCTTCTACCACGACATCGGCGACTACCTCAACCGGGAGGAGAAACTTGAAATCATCACGCGATTCCAGAGCATCGACGGCATTGAACGGGAAAAGGCATGGCAACGCCTTCTCCCAAACGACAGTCACGACTGGATAAATCAACGCGACCCGGCATTTGAGACTTTCGCTTCAATCGGCGACAAAGAGAAGGAAGCAGGCAAAACCTTGTTTGAAGACTACTCCAGCGGCGTGAAAACCAACCGGGATGTTTGGTGCTTCAATTTCTCCAGAGCCAACACCGAAGTCAACATGCGGCGAATGATCGAATTCTATAGCGCGCAAGTGGAGGCATTCAAAAAAATCAGCGCAGGCAAATCAAAGACCGAAATTCCCCAAATCGTGGAGGATTTCATTGATACAGACCCGAAAAAAATCAGTTGGACCCGAGAAATCAAACAAGATTTGGGCCGCTTAAAACCAGGCCAATTCGTGCCCGGCGCTCTCAGGCAATCTCTTTATCGGCCATTCACCAAGCAAATCATCTATTTTGACCGGCAGTTCAATAACTGCGTTTACCAACTGCCTCGTATCTTTCCTACCCCCAAAACAGCGAACATCATCATTTGCACCACAGGAACAGGAGCAACCAAGGATTTCTCGTGCTTGTTGACAGACACGCTGCCCGACCTCGAAGTCATATCCAAAAGCGTGTGTTTTCCCCTCTACCTCTACGAAAAAGACGAAACAAAGGAAGACGAACTCATCAGCCGCCAACAGGACGGCGAATTGATCGACGGCTACCGCCGCCGATCCGCCATCACGGATGAAACCCTCGCGGACTTCAAAAAAGCCTACGAAGCCAAGATCACCAAGGAAGACATTTTTTACTACGTCTATGGCATCCTCCATTCCCCGGAATACCGGACCCGGTTCGCCTCAGACCTCAAAAAGATGCTCCCCCGCATCCCCTTCACCAAAGAAACGGCGGACTTCTGGAAATTCAGCAAAGCCGGTCGCGATCTCGCCCACTGGCACCTGAATTACGAAACCGTAGAGCCCTATCCGCTCACCGAGGTTTCCGGTGAACTCACCCTGGACCCGCAAAAACATTACCGGGTCCAAAAAATGACTTTCGGACGCAAAGACAAGGCGGTCGATAAAACCGCCATCATCTACAACAGCAACCTCACCCTGGCGGGAATCCCGATGGAAGCCTACGACTACATTGTCAACGGCAAGCCCGCGCTGGAATGGATCATCGAGCGCTACCAGATCACCGTGGACAAAGACAGCGGCATCCGAAACGACCCGAACGACTGGATGACCGAACACAACGACCGCACCTACCTCGTCATTCTTCTCAAACGTGTTGCCCGCGTCAGCGTTGAAACCATGAAAATCGTCAAATCCCTCCCGGCTCTGAACGAGCGCCGGTAGATCCCATGACCACCCAAGACCACCCCGGTTCCGATCAATTTGCCCTCGAAAACGCATCGAAGGCACTTTTTGAAATCGCCGAAGGAGACCTGAGAGACCAGAAGCCATCCGCTTCCGTATCGGCATCGACTATTTCCGATGCGGTTCGCGCCGTCACCCGTCTAAAAGATAAGGGCATTCTCCTAGAAATCCCCCAAGAATTGGCGAAGGGAATCGCCTCGGGAGAACTCAAGCGAACGGGAGCCGCCGTCAGGGATGGCGCTGGGGCCATCCGGGGATTTCTCAAAGACCCATCGAAATCAGCAAAAATCCTCTCCAAGTCGTTAACGCTGGCGATGGTGGTGGTTGACATCGCCCAAACGGTCCTCCTCAACGAAAAACTCGCGCAGATCCAAGAACAGCTCGGGCGGATTGAAGACCAGCTAAAAGCCCTCATGGCCTCCAAGCTGCAAAGCGCTTTCGTGGAAGCCTCCCGGATCGGACTCTACACCAGCCCCGTTGAACGCAAACAGCGCATTCACTCTGCCCTGACCCATATCACCGAAGCGCTCCCGGCATTGCGATCCTCGACAAACTCCAAAATAAAGGCCCTCGCAGCGAAGGCAAAAGAAGCCACCCCAAATTCAATCTCGTTCTTCCAGTCCAAACTTAGAGCACGGGAGCAGTGCCAACAGCAGACAAAGGAAATCCAAAGCGAAATCCATCTTTTTGCTTCACTCCTCGCCCTGCGGGCTCGGCTTGAGGACGAGCTTGGTCAGCACTTGGCCGCCGCCCAATCCCGAAACGAGATGGCAACCTATGTTCTCGCATCTTGCGAGAACATCAGCGAAATATTTCAACTGGGAAACGGAATCAACACCTGGTCCGACGACGCGAACTTTCTCAACGCCATGGGCAATCTGCTCTCCTTTGAAGGCGATGACTACTTCAAGACTTCCAGAACAATCTTCAACGGGATTTTCAAAGAGTCTCAACTGATGGCAGCGCAGACCGTCCGCGATCACGCATTTGCCCAAGCCATTGCCCCACAAGCCAAGCCCACCTATCTGGACTGAATTTTTCTCCAACTACTGCCCCGAAGACCTGACCCCGGCTTCCACCTCCAGAAACGCCGCCAAAACCTCCTCGGCCTCCGCAATCCAAACCCTGTTATCCCGGCGAACTTCCACGCGCCACCGGTCGCCGATTTGAATCCGCTCCACCGAACACCCCGCAGACAACAGATCCCTCTCAATCATTTCCCAATACTTCATTTTTTTGCAGGCCAACGGCAAACGTGACACCGGCACCCTCTACACCGCCACCGAAAAAAACAAAAACGCTACCACTTCTGGAGGGAACCGGGGCAACCAACATCGAAACGAAGGTTTCCGCAAAATCGGGCAGCGGGTAATTTTCCGGGCAACCCGGAAAACGCTCTGCGCCCGCTTGCCACACCGACGAGCACCACTGACAGAAAATCGACCCGCGAAGCGCGGGGGCACGCCCGGTGAACGGCATCGTTCGTCGCCAGCTCCTCTCTCCCCCATTCACCCGGCTTTGCCCGCGATCATTTTTCAACCCGCCCGGCCGCCAAAGCGCGCCCCGGCTCCAGAACTCCACCGCCAGTGAGGAATCTTACCACGATCTTGCCCGCACCGAACGCTGTGAAAAATCCGAATAATCTTGGCAATCTAAACGAATGGGGAACCACGTTTCCCCATACCCCTCCTCTAAGGGGAACAGCTCAAATCCCTCTGAAATCCAGAATGCAGAGAGACAAGAAAGAATTTTGAAAATATCGCTACCCGAACCGAGCGGAATACAGCAAAACCGAAGTATCATATCATGAAAACTTCACCCCGGAACATCCGCCTCACTGAAGAATCCCTTGAAGCCCTCAAGATCCTCAAAAAGGACCAACCTAACGCCTCAACAGCGTCGATCATTTCCCAATCGCTGATAGACGCCGCTAAAAGAGCGACTTCCGCCTCCGTCATCCGCTTCAATATCCTCGATCCCAACGAATACATGGCAATCCAAGCCGCGCTCTCCGAACTGACCAGCCAGCACCGGGAAATCAAAAAAGACCTCTACAAAATTAAACCGCAGGATAAGGAATCTGCCGAGAAAATCGCCTCTGTGCTCACAAAGACCCAGGCCGAAATAGATGCTCTGACCTCCCTGAGACGGCGGCTTGCAAAACTTGCACAAGCAACCACCGCGCTGACACCCGAGGATGCAATCATGATTACCCAGCAAGTTGTGCATAGTTGTCGAAGCACAATTGCTGATCCCAACGTGATCGACTTCCTTGTCCGAAAAAGTCAGGCAACTCTCAGGCTCATAGAATCCGTTTTCCCCGACCTCGATGATTAAACTCGTCAAACGGCACACGAACCGGGCATGCAGCAAACTCATCCTAGCGGAACGGGTTGCCTACATCGCTGACGCCAGCCACGAGGACCACCTCAACAAAATCCTCGGCACGCCACGCAACTACAACTGCCCTGACGAAACAGCCGAGGCATTCATTGCCGAGGTTGTTCGGCTCGACGCTGGTTACCAGAAATTCCGCGCTGGCAAACGCGGCAAACGCACCCGGAGAATTTTTGAGGAAATCGTCTATTCCTCACCCCACTTTGCTGACATGACCGACGAAGAACTGGACATAGCCGAGGACATGGTTGTGAAAGCACTCGTGCCCAACGCCGCAGCCCGTTCAAACCGCCACAAAGACACCAAAACCCACAGAACTGACTTTCACATCCTCTTATCCGCTAAAACATCGGATTACCCGCCCACCACAACGATATGGGGAAAATTCGGCGGCTCGGGCCATGCCTGCATCTTCGCGGCTTTTGACATGCTAGATGACCAGATTGCCCGACGAATCAACGAGGATCGGGAAAGCGACCGCCACATTAAAAGCCGAGTCCAAGTTCGCCATGAAAAGGCAATCGCAGCAAAAGGAATCAAGCCCACGCTGGCCGAAGAAATCGCAGCAAACACCACCCCCCCCGTCACCGCAGAAAATATACAAGCCGCAATCGAGGCCTGCGGTCACGTCGTGCCAAAAATCACCGATCGGTTCGTATCCGTCATCTTCTCAGGCGCAAAGCGACCCCGACGTTACAACCTTCCCGACCTCATAGACGCTATTACCGTCGCTCATGGGGATGGGCATCACGGAAGCGACGGCTCGCCAACGGCCCCGGCCACGCCAACGGCCCCGGCCACGCCAACGACCCCGGCCACGCCAACGACCCCGGCCGCGCCAACGACCCCGGCCGCGCCAACGACCCCGGCCACGCCAACG
>Ga0247831_1007832_pt1 | contig 11644 bp, 11 predicted proteins | sample LaCruzMarch2015__9_FD_192406 | JGI IMG/M metagenome (GOLD analysis project Ga0247831, IMG submission 192406) | Freshwater microbial communities from meromictic Lake La Cruz, Castile-La Mancha, Spain - LaCruzMarch2015_1m | ecosystem: Environmental > Aquatic > Freshwater > Lake | place: Spain...
AGCCACCGACGCATCATCCATGCTGCCGACGCCACCGGCGCGGCGATCTTCAATACATTGCTGGGGCAGACCCGCCAGCGCAGCAACATCGAACTGCTGGAACAACGTGTCGCCGTTGACCTGATCACCGAACGCAAACTCGGCCTGGATGGCCAGCGCTGCCTGGGCGCTTACGTACTCAACCGCGCCAGCGGCGAGGTCGACACCTTTAGCGCACGCTTTGTGATTCTCGCCACCGGCGGTGCAGCCAAGGTTTATCTCTACACCAGTAACCCGGATGGCGCCTGCGGCGACGGTATCGCCATGGCCTGGCGCGCCGGCTGCCGGGTCGGCAACCTGGAATTCAATCAGTTCCACCCGACCTGCCTGTACCACCCCAAAGCCAAGAGCTTTCTGGTCACCGAAGCGCTGCGTGGTGAAGGCGCACTGCTCAAGCTGCCCAACGGCGAACGCTTTATGCCGCGTTTCGATGAGCGCGCCGAACTGGCGCCACGGGACATCGTCGCCCGCGCCATCGACCACGAGATGAAGCGCCTGGGGATCGACTGCGTGTTCCTCGACATCAGCCACAAACCGGCTGACTTTGTGAAATCGCATTTCCCTACCGTATATGAGCGCTGCCTGGACTTCGGCATTGACATCACCAAAGAGCCGATCCCGGTAGTGCCGGCTGCGCACTACACCTGCGGTGGCGTGCTGGTCGACCAAAGCGGTCGCACCGATATACCCGGCCTGTATGCCATTGGTGAAACCAGCTTTACCGGCCTGCACGGGGCCAACCGCATGGCCAGCAACTCGCTGCTGGAATGTTTCGTCTATGCCCGCTCAGCGGCCGAGAACATCCTCGCTCAACTCGACCAGATCAGCATACCGAGCACGTTACCGAGCTGGGACGCCAGCCAGGTAACCGACTCGGACGAAGACGTGATCATTGCCCACAACTGGGACGAATTGCGGCGTTTTATGTGGGACTACGTCGGCATCGTGCGCACCAACAAGCGCCTGCAACGGGCCGAACACCGCGTACGCCTGCTGCTTGATGAAATTCACGAGTTTTACAGTAACTACAAGGTCAGCCGCGACCTGATCGAACTGCGTAACCTGGCTCAGGTCGCCGAGCTGATGATCCGTTCGGCGATGCTGCGCCACGAAAGCCGCGGCCTGCATTACACCCTGGACTACCCGCAGCAGTTGGCCGAGGCCAAGGACACTATCCTGCTGCCGCCCACCTATGGCGACTGAATTTCAGCCGCACCCTTAAACGGCGGTGCTGATCACGCGCCAGGCTATCGCGGGCAATGCACAGCGAGCGCACGCGGCGCTGCCCGGCCAGACGAAAGCGCAGCAGCACTACAAGCGGTAAAGCCAGGCTATCTTGGTGCAACTCGATGGCCTGCCAGCCCTGCGCCACGCTGTACACCTGCCAGCCATCACGCGTGCAACGCAGCGCCCGGTAAGCCTGCGGCGCACTCAACAGCACATGGCGTGGCAGCACCCAGGCAGCATGGGCGACACAGAAACCTATTCCGGGCAACCGCGCCCAAATGGGAATGTCCACCAGCACCAAGCTGAGCAGCGCCAAGCCCTGAACCAGTGCATAGCAGGCCAGCAGCTGCCGCGAAGGCTGCCACTGACACTCGAAGGCATCACTTGGGCTGGACACGATCCAGAATCATCCGAACCATGCGCTTTAGATCAGCATCTTCCGGCTCGTCGCGCTGCATAAACCAGCCGAACATATCCTGATCTTCACATTCGAGCAGTTTGCGGTAACGCTCGCGGTCAGCCTCGTCGAGGTGCGGGTACGCCTCCCTGACGAACGGCACCAGCAGCACATCCAGCTCCAGCATGCCGCGGCGGCTGTGCCAAAAAAGACGATTGAGTTCAATCGAGTCAACCATGGGTATGCTCCTTGGATAAGGCGCGCAGTATACCGATGAAAAGCGCACCTGTTGACCGCACACATCAGCCACCCAGGCAATGCCCATAAGTGAAGCAACGGCAAGCGCTGACAAGGCGCGAGGCGCGCTCTATGATGAGCCCCCTAACTTTTATCCAGCGATACCTAATCCACCATGGCCGATACCGCGTTTTATTGCATCCTCAGCCACGAAGGCGTCCTCGCCGTGCGCGGCCCCGACGCCAACAAGTTCCTCCAGGGCCAAGTCACCTGCAACCTCAACTACCTGAGCGACAGCTATTCCAGCCTGGGCGCGCGCTGCACCCCCAAGGGCCGCATGCAATCGAGCTTTCGCATCCTCAGCGTGAGTGACGGTTATTTGCTGGCAATGGCCAGTGATTTGTTGGATGCGCAACTGACTGACCTGAAGAAATACGCCGTTTTCAGCAAATCCAAGCTCACCGACGAAAGCCACGACTGGCTGCGCATCGGCCTGAACGGTGCCGATGACATCTTGCACAGCCTTGGTTTAGAGCTCGCAGCGACCGCCGACAGCGTCGCTCGTCGCGATGATTTACTGGCCCTGCGCTTGAGCGACGGCCGCGCTGAACTGTGGATACCCGCTGACCAGGCCACGGCCGTACAGGCCCAAGTGGCCAGCCAACTGCCGGAAGCGCCGCTGAATGATTGGCTGCTGGCGCAAGTCCGTGCGGGCATCGGCCAGGTCGTGGGCAGCACCCGCGAGCTGTTTATCCCACAGATGATCAACCTGCAGGCCGTGGGCGGCGTCAGCTTCAAAAAAGGCTGCTACACCGGCCAGGAAATCGTCGCGCGCATGCAGTACCTGGGCAAACTCAAGCGCCGCCTGTATCGCCTGGCGCTGCATGACAGTCAGGTGCCCGAGCCCGCTACGCTGCTGTTCTCGCCGACGCACACTTCCAGCGTGGGTGAAGTGGTACTGGCCGCACGCACCCCAGACGGCGTCGAGTTGCTTGCCGTGTTACAGGACGAAGCCGCACTGAATGGCGTAATTCACCTGGGTTCTGCTGAAGGCCGCACGCTGAGCGTGCTCGATTTGCCGTATACACTGGATTCAGACCGCGAAATACAGCGCTAAGCCCTGACTACACTTATCACTATTGCTTGAACGCCAAAGAGAATTGCCCATGAGCAAGCTTGCCGAGAAAGTCCAAAAGGAACTGACCCAGGCCATCGACAATGATGAGCTGGTCCTGCCGACTCTGCCGGAGGTCGCGCTGAAAGTCCGCGAGGCAGCCGAGGATCCGGATATCAGCATCCCGCAACTGAGCAAAGTGATTGGCAACGATGCCGCCCTGACCGCGCGCATCATCAAGGTGGTGAACAGCCCGTTGCTGCGCACCAACAAGGAAATCACCGACCTGCAGATGGCCGTCGGCCGCCTCGGCATCAATTACACCTGCAACCTGGCCACGGGCCTAGCCATGGAACAAATGTTCCAGGCCACCAGCGATGTGGTTGACCGTAAAATGCGCGAAGTGTGGAACAAAAGCACGGAAATCGCCGGCATCTGCCACGTGCTGTGCAAGCACTACACCCGCCTACTGCCCGACCAGGCCACCCTCGCCGGCCTGGTGCATCAGATCGGTGTGCTGCCGATCCTCACGTACGCCGAAGATCACAGCGAGCTACTGGCCGACTCGATCAGCCTCAACCACGTGATTGAGCAGATCCACCCAATCATCGGCGACAAGATCCTGCGCACCTGGGACTTTCCTGAACTGATTGCCATGGTGCCCAGCCAATACCTGGACTTCACCCGTGACAGTGCCAAAGTCGACTATGTCGATATCGTCCAGGTCGCTACCTTGCAGAGTTACATTGGCAGCGAACATCCCTACACCAAACTGGACTGGAGCCAGATCCCTGCGTTCGCCAAGCTGGGCCTTGATCCAAACCAGAACCTGAACGAAGACGAAGACCTTTCCGCCGCCATGGAAGCGGCCATGAGCATGCTTCAGTAACCTCCCTGCAAACGCATGCAACCGAATGCAACTAGACTGTACGCAGTCCCCGCATTTGGCATTCGGTTCATGCGCCTACTGCTGCTACCCCTTCTATTCAGCTTGTTCTGCGGCAGCCTCACTGCCGCAGAATCTGTGCGCCTGACCAACGGTGAATGGCCGCCTTATCTGGGAGAACAGCTGCCGCATAAGGGCGTCGCATCACGCATCGTCGCCGAAGCCTTTGCCCTGCAGGGAGTTGAGGTGACCTGGGAATTCCACCCCTGGGCACGCTCGCTGCAACTGGCCGAGCGCGGCAAACGCGATGGCAGCGCGGTCTGGCTGCACAGCAGTGAGCGTGAAGAAAAGTTCTTTATCAGCGACCCGGTGGTGGAAAGCGGTTACTACCTGTTCCACCGCAAGGGCTACAGCTTTGACTGGCAACAGATTGGCGACCTGCAAGGTCGACGCCTGGTCGGCACCCGCGGCTATGACTATGGCGCGGCCTTTCAGCAAGCCGAAGCCAGCGGACAATTGCGGGTCAATCGGGTGACCAGTGATGAAACCGCCTTTCGCCAACTGATTGCCGGCCGCGTCGATCTGTTTCCGATGGACAAGGTGGTCGGCTTCGATATGCTGCATCAGCACTTCAGCGCAGCCGAGCGTGCGCAACTGAGCTTTCACCCCAAGCCCCTACGCAGCGACAGCCTGCACCTGCTGCTCTCGCGGGAAGTACCCGGCAATGCCGAGCTGATCGCCCGCTTCAACCAAGGCCTGGCGCAACTGCGCGAAAGCGGCAAGGTTACCCAGTACCTGCTGGAAATCCAGCAGCCACTCAGCCTCGCGCCCTGAGTCAGACGTCTACGCTGACAAACTCGACGCGCACCAACAAACCGTGCGGCTGCGCCTGGTGCAGGCTGATCTCAGCCTGATGCGCCCGGCAAATCTCACCGACAATCGCCAAACCCAAGCCGGCCCCAGAGCCCTTGTTACTGCGCCGATAGAAGCGCGCAAACACTCGCTCATGCTCTTCTGGCGGAATTCCAGGGCCGTCGTCTTCGACCTCCAGCACCCCAGTCGGCAATACCCGCAGGATCACATTGCCGCCGGCAGCGGTGTGCGCCAAGGCGTTATCCAGCAGGTTGCACAGCAACTCGTTGAGCAGCGTCGGCTCGCCACTGACCCATACCGCCTGCTCAGCCTCCAGTGCCAGCGCAATCCCCCGTGCATGGGCCAGTGGTGCCAGCGCCATGCCCAGTTCACGCGCCAGCTGGCTGAGATCCAGACGCTGCGCGCCACCTTCAGCAATGGCCCGTGCACCGCTTTCGATACGTGCCAGCGAAAGCAGCTGATTGGCCAGATGGGTCAGTTTGTCGGTATTCAGCGCGGCTTCTTCCAGCGTGCTGCGCCAGATCGAAGGCTCCTGCGCGCGCAGCCCTAACTCAACCCGCGCCTTGAGCGCGGCCAAAGGAGTGCGCAGCTCGTGGGAGGCATCGGCAATAAATTGTGACTGGCGCTCGAACAGATTGCGCAGTCGATCATTGAACTGGTTCAGCGCATCGATCAATGGACGTAGTTCACGTGGCATGCCGAGATTCGACAGCGGCTGCAGATCATCACTGGTGCGCGCCGCCACACTGCGGCGCAAGGCTTCCAGTGGCCGCAGCGCAGCGCTTACCGCCAGCCACACCAACAGCAACGCACTCAGCGACAGTACGCCCATGCGCAGCAAGGTGCCGAGCAGCAGCTCGCGGGCCATGCGCTCACGCGCGCCCTGGGTTTCCGCCACACGGATTTCCGCCACGCCGTTAAGGCCCGGCTCACTGACCGGCTGCAGCAGGCTGACCACTCGCACACCCTGCTCACGAAACTCGGCATCGTAGAAACGCGCCAACGCCGGATAATCCTCTGTGCGTTTGATATGGGCCGGCGGCGGTGGCAGATCTTCATAGCCCGACACCAGCGCACCCTGCACATCCAACACCTGGTAGTAGATGCGCCCAGCACTGTCATAGGCAAAGGTGTCCAGTGCCACATACGGCACGTTGGCATTCAAGCGCTCGGCGGTGGTGTACAAGCCGTCGGCAACCGCCCGCGCCGAAGCCAGCAAGGTGCGGTCGTAGGCAGTATCAGCGGCATGCCGAGCGCTCCAGTAAGCGCTCAGGCTGCTGACCAGCAGAATCAACGCCAGCAGCACCGCCAAGCGGCGGATCAGCCGTCCGCGCAGGCTGCCCGGTTCGTGGTTATCAAGCGGGTGATGCTCAGTCACCAACAGCCTCCAACAAATAGCCCAGGCCACGGAAGGTGACGATGCGCACCCCGCTCCCTTCGAGCTTTTTGCGCAGGCGATGGACGTAAATTTCAATGGCGTCACTGCTGGCCTCTTCATCCAGACCAAACACCTGAGCGGCCAACTGCTCCTTGCTCATCACCCGCCCAGGCCGAGCAATCATCGCCTCCAGCACCGCCTGTTCGCGGGAGGTCAGGGTCAGCAGAGCATCGGCAAGGGTAAAGCGCCGGGTATCCAGGTCATACAGCAGGTTGCCGCAGCGTTGCTGGCGCTCGCCACCGAGCACTGTGCGGCGCAGCAGTGCCTTGACCCGTGCTTCCAGTTCAGTCACTTCAAAGGGTTTGGCCAGGTAATCATCGGCACCGAGATTAAGACCATGCACGCGATCCTTAACCTCACCACGGGCGGTGAGCATCAGCACCGGCAGGGTATTGCCGCGCTCACGCAAACGCGCCAGCACCTGAAAACCGTCCAGGCGCGGCAGGCCGATATCGAGAATCGCCAGGGCGTAATCCTCACTGCTCAAGGCCAGATCAGCCGCCACGCCGTCATGCAGCATGTCCACATTAAGCCCGATGCCACGCAGGGCCTGAGCCACGCTTTCAGCCAGGGGCAGATGGTCCTCGACCAGTAGGACTCGCACGGTAATGGCACTCCACAACATTGTTCTTGTGCGCGCAGTGTAACGGGGCACCCTGGGGGCCGTCGCAAGTGACGTGAAAAAACTCTCCAGGCGTTTCTTTGTGGCCTGCCATCCCTGGCGGCCACCCTGCGGGCCGTCGCAAGCGACGTCAAAAAACGCTCCAGGCGTTTTTTTCAAACTGAAAGCCTGGTGAAAGCTTGACCCCCTAGCATCGGTTTCAGGTGGCTCGATCCACCGACCTGAACGACTGACGCAGTGGTGCGCAGCCGTGACAAAAACAACAATGGAGACCACAGGATGCCGACTGCATCTCATCAGGTGCTTGCGCCTGCTCACCTGCTTAGCCTGGCCATCGCCGCCGCGCTGCTTGCCCCCGCTGCCCATGCCGATTTTATCGCTGACAGCAAAGCCAGCCTGACCACCACCAATATCTACCTCAATCGTGATTTCCGCGAAGGCACCAGTAGCCAGCAGAATAAGCGTGAAGAATGGGGCCAGGGTTTCTGGCTCGACGTTCAGTCCGGCTACACCGAAGGCACCGTCGGCTTCGGCCTTGATGCCCTGGGTGTGGTTGGGGTCAAACTGGATTCCGGCGGTGGCCGCACCGGCACCGACCTGCTCCCCGTACAAGACGATGGCGGCACCCCGGACCAATTCGGTCGCCTGGGCCTGACCGCCAAGGTCAAGGTTTCCAATACCGAGCTGCGCTACGGCTCGCACGTGCCAGAGCTGCCGGTGGTCAAGGCCAGCGACAGCCGCCTGCTGCCGCAGGTGTTCGAAGGCGGCCTGCTGACCTCCAGCGAACTTGACGGCCTGACCTTTACCGGCGGGCGCCTGGATAAAGTCATCGACCGCGCCTCGACCAACTCCGAAGAGCTGATCCTCAACAGCAAGAACCGCCGCTTCGCCGCAGGTATCACGGCGGATCATCTGGACCTGATGGGCCTCGACTATGAGTTCGCCAAGGGCCTGACCGGGCGTTATTACTTCGCCGACCTCGACGACATCTACCGCCAGCATTTCTTCGGCCTGCTCGCCAGCCAACCGCTGGGCAGCGGCACCCTGAGCGCTGATGTACGGATGATGCTGAGCAAGGACAGCGGCGCCTCCAATGCCGGCAAGATCGACAACCGCGCCTTCAACGCCATGCTCACCTACGGCATCAACGGCCACAAACTGGGCCTGGGCTTTCAGGACATGAGCGGCGACACCGGTTATGCCTACATCGATGGCAGCGACCCGTTCCTGGTCAACTTCGTGCAGATCAACGACTTCGCCAACGCCGACCAGCGCTCCTGGCAGGCCCGTTATGACTACGACTTCGGCAAGCTCGGCGTTCCCGGCCTGAGCTTTATGACCCGTTACATCAAAGGCAGCGACGCGCAAATCGCTGGCACTGATGACACCGGCGGCGAGTGGGAGCGCGACATCGAGGTCAAGTACGTGGTGCAGAGCGGGACGCTGAAAGATGTCTACGTACGCCTACGTAACGCCAGCTTCAAATCCGACTTCGCCCGCGATGCGGACGAGAACCGCGTCATCGTCGGCTACACGCTGCCGATCTGGTAATCCACAATAAGAGATCAGAGGAATACCCCATGAAAACTGCCTTTACCCGCATCGCCCTGGCCACCGCCTGTATGGCCTTTGCCGGCCAGTTGCTGGCCGCCGAACCGAAACGCCCGGAATGCATCGCCCCGGCCAAGCCCGGCGGCGGTTTCGACCTGACCTGCAAACTGGCCCAGAGCGGCCTGAAAGACAGCGGCCTGCTCAAAGCCCCAATGCGCGTCACCTATATGCCCGGCGGCGTCGGCGCGGTGGCCTACAACGCGGTGATCGCCCAGCGTGCCGATGATCCGGGCACCATCACCGCGTTCTCCAGCGGATCCTTGCTCAACCTGGCGCAAGGCAAGTTCGGCCGTTACGACGAAACCGGCGTGCGCTGGTTGGCTGCGGTAGGCACCGACTACGGCGCGATCACCGTACGTGCCGACTCGCCGTACCAGAGCCTGGATGATCTGGTCCAAGCCTTGAAGAAAGACCCGACCAGCATCGTCTTCGGTGCCGGCGCCACCATCGGCGGCCAGGACTGGATGCAGACCGCGCTGATCGCCCGTCTGGCCGGTATCGACCCAAAAAACCTGCGCTACGTAGCCTTTGAGGGCGGCGGCGAAACCCTCACCGCTATGCTCGGCGGCCATGTGCAGGTCACCTCCAGCGGTCTGGGCGAAGTCACCCCGCAACTGGCGGCGAAGAAAGTGCGCATCCTTGCCGTGCTCTCCGAAGAGCGTCTGCCAGGCAAACTGGCCGATATCCCCACAGCCAAGGAACAGGGCTACGACATCGTCTGGCCGGTAATCCGCGGCTTCTACATGGGCCCAGAGGTGACGGACGAGCAGTACAACTGGTGGAAACAGCAGTTCGACACCCTGCTTGCTCGTGAAGACTTCGCCACCCTGCGTGAACAGCGCGACCTGCTGCCGTTATCGGTGACTGGCGACGAACTGAAAGCCTTGGTCTTCAAGCAAGTTGAGGAATACAAGGCGCTGGCTGGCGAGTTCGGCCTGATGCAATAACACCAGCGCCACCCTCTCCCAGGCGGGAGAGGGTCGGGGTGAGGGGTGGCAGTGATAAACCGCGCCACCCAAACCCCTCCCCTAACCTCCTCCCACTGGGAGCAGGCTTTAGATGCCCAAGTTCTGAGGTAATCCTCCATGTACGTTCGCCTGTTCGCCGCGAGCTGGCTGCTGTTTTGCGCCGTTCTCGCCGTCATCGCCTGGGGCTTCCAGGCACCCTTCGCCTATGACCCGGTCGGGCCGCGCGCCTACCCGTTGCTGCTGCTCAGCCTCATGTCAGCTGGCAGCCTGTGGCTGGTGATCAAGCCCGGCTTGCTGGAGCAGACGCTGAATACCCGCGCAGCCGTACGTGCGGTGCTGTGTGTACTGGCGCTGCTGGCTTACGCGCTGCTGTTCGAAGTGCTCGGCTTTGTCATCAGCACAACGCTGGCGACCTTCGCCCTTGGCCTGCTGTTCACCGGTCGCCCGCTACCCTGCGCCATCAGCGCCGTGCTGATGGGTGTGCTGCTGTATAGCCTGTTTGATTACCTGTTGGATGTGCCGCTGCCCCTCGGCCTGTTCGAAGCCTTTGTGGAGAGCTGAAAATGGAAACCCTGAATTTCTTGATGCAAGGCTTCGAAGTCGCGACCCGACCGGAAAACCTGCTGGTCGCCTTGTTCGGTGCCTTTGTCGGCACCATCGTCGGCCTGTTGCCGGGCCTTGGCCCAATCAATGGCGTAGCGCTGCTGCTGCCACTGGCCTTTGCCCTCGGCCTGTCACCGGAAACCGCACTGATTCTGCTCGCTGCCGTGTACCTGGGCTGTGAGTACGGCGGGCGTATCTCGGCGATTCTGCTCAACGTACCGGGCGACGCTGCGGCGGTGATGACCACCCTCGACGGCTACCCACTCGCCCGCCAGGGCAAGGCCGGGATCGCCCTGTCGCTGTCGGCCGTCAGCTCGTTTATCGGCAGCATGATCGCCACCTGCGGCGTGGTGCTGTTCGCGCCAATCCTGGCCAACTGGGCGGTGGCCTTCGGCCCGGCCGAGTACTTTGTGCTGATGATTTTCGCCATCGCCTGCCTCGGCGGCATGGTCGGCGACAAACCGGTTAAAACCCTGATGGCTGCGTTGATCGGCCTGGCTTTGGCCACCGTTGGGGTGGACTCGACCACCGGCGTGTATCGCTTCACCTTCGGCAGCGTCAGCCTGTCGGACGGCATCCAGTTCGTTATCGTGGTGATCGGCTTCTTCAGCGTCAGTGAAGTGCTGCTGATGCTGGAAAAAACCCACAACGGCCAGAAAGCCGTGAAGGCCAGCGGCCGCCTGCTGTTCAACTTTAAAGAGTTCTGCTTCACCTTCTGGACCATGGTGCGTAGCGCCGTGGCCGGCTTCGTCATCGGCGTCCTGCCAGGTGCCGGTGCAACCATCGCCAGCGCCATGACCTATATGACGGAAAAGCGCATGGCTGGCCCGAACGGCAAATTCGGCGACGGTGATCTGCGCGGCCTGGCGGCACCGGAAGCGGCCAACAACGCCTCGGCCTGCGGCTCACTGATCCCCATGCTGACCCTTGGCGTACCGGGCTCCGGCACCACGGCAGTAATGATCGGCGCACTGACGCTGTACAACATCACCCCCGGCCCGCTGCTGTTCGAACAGCAGCCAGACGTGGTCTGGGGCCTGATCGCCTCGCTGTTTATCGGCAACGTGATCCTGCTGGTGATGAACATTCCCCTGGTTGGCCTGTTCGCCCGCATGCTCAGCGTGCCCAACTGGGTGCTTGTGCCGGCGATCACCGTGATCAGCATGGTCGGCGTTTACGCGGTGCACAGCACCACCTTCGACCTGGTGTTGATGATCGGCCTCGGCGTATTCGGCTACATACTGCGCAAGCTGGACTTCCCGCTATCGGCACTGATCCTCGGCTTCGTTCTAGGCGAGCTGATGGAAGACAACCTGCGCCGCGCCCTGTCGATCTCCGCTGGAGACCTGAACATCCTCTGGGGCAGTCCGATCAGCCTGTGCCTGTGGGCACTCACCGCACTGATGCTGGCCCTGCCAGGTCTGCGCTGGTGGCGTTCGCGCCGTGCGGCGCAACTGGCCAATGCCTAAGTTGCACATGCTCACCGGCTGGCAAAGCTGGTGGGCCACGCCCCTGGTCGGCTTGTCAGGCGGCTATCTGGCCAGCCTGATCGGCTGGCCTTTGCCGTGGATCATCGGCTCGCTGCTGGCAGTGATCGCCGCACGTTGTAGCGGCTGGCTGATCACCGAG
>Ga0247831_1007835_pt1 | contig 11638 bp, 12 predicted proteins | sample LaCruzMarch2015__9_FD_192406 | JGI IMG/M metagenome (GOLD analysis project Ga0247831, IMG submission 192406) | Freshwater microbial communities from meromictic Lake La Cruz, Castile-La Mancha, Spain - LaCruzMarch2015_1m | ecosystem: Environmental > Aquatic > Freshwater > Lake | place: Spain...
CGTTGGAAAGGTCGTCAAACACCACTGGCTGGTAGCCAGCCTCCACCAGCGCCTTGCAGGTATGCGAGCCAATGAAGCCTGCGCCTCCGGTCACGAGTATCTGCTTCACATGGTCCCCGGAGTTCGATGGCTGCTGCCAAGACTAGGTTGGCTTGGACGCTAGCATCCAGGGTGTGTCAGACTTGTTAGCATGGAAGGTAGTAACGAGTGGGCCGCGAGGCTGATCGACCATCGTGCGCACGTTCCAGAGGTTTCGACACCGTTTTCGTTGCTTCTTGGCCTGCGATCGTGAACGCTTCGACAGGCCTTGGGAGGCCGGCCGTCGAACGCTGTACCTATGTCTGCAAAAGCTGCCGACAAAGTCATCGGGTTTGGTCTCTTCGGACAACCGTCGGACCCGAGGCGTTGCCCAAATGTCTAGGTTTTCAGTTCTGAAGTCGCCACGGAGATATGCTCGGCCCGCCCCTTGGCCTGCAGCAGAAAACGGCTCTGTCCGGCCAGGCGCACCGCTGACAGGACGTTGGTCGCATAGGCTCCCGTATCGATGCCGAGGCGACGTGCGTCTGACACGACGATCTCTGTCGGCGTGTGGCCATGAACCACGACCTTATCAAACGGCGCGGGATGGTCGAGGAAGGGCTGACGGATCCACATCAGGTCCTCCGGCGCTTGGTCGGCCAGCGGCACGCCAGGTCGGGCACCGGCGTGACAAAAGAAATAGTCGCCTACAGTCACGGACAGCTTCTGGCGCTGCAGCAGTCGATGGTGCGCCTCTGGCAGGGCCTCGGCCAAGGCGCGGGCGGTCTCGACCCAGCCTGGCATGTCGCCCCGCATGGTCGGGGGGCTGACGCCGTAGGAGAAGAGGGTGTCGCGACCACCATAGTCACACCAGCTAGGTCCGACGGCCGGGTCTAGAAGGAAGGCTTCCATCCGGTCCTCGTGATTGCCGCGGATGAAATGGACCTCGAGCGCTGGGTCGGCATCAAGCTCGCAGAGCTGGTTCAGTACGCCCCTGGAATCTGCGCCCCGATCAATGTGGTCGCCAAGAAAGACAACGACCCTGCGTCCCGTGCCGGCCTTTGTGAGGTCGGCGCGGATGGCGGTGAGCAAAGGTTCGGCCAGATCGGCCCGCCCATGGATATCGCCAACGGCCCAGACTACGCAGTCGGGTGGCGTACTTGAAGCCGACTTTCTTGACCGATCGGGAAACAGGCGGGAAAGCATTCTCATTCCATGCCCGCTTGGCCTCCGCCGTTCAAGCTGCGGCAGGTTTCGGCTTCATGCGAGATCAGACCCGACTTTCGTCTTGCTATAGACCGCCCGGTCTCCTTGCCTAAAAGAAGCGCTCACCGATCCGGATGGTGTCCCCCGGCGCGACCTGGGTTGCCGTGGTCAGCGGGAAGGCCTGTTCAGCCACGCCATCGGCGCGTTTGATGTACACCCGACGGGTGTCGGCCCGATAGGTGAACCCCTCGGCTGTCGCAACGGCGTTCAATACAGTGAGGTTGTTTGTGTACGGATATTCTCCGGGGCTGTTGACCTCGCCCAGAATGTAGAAAGGGCGATAGTTCAGGACCTCGGCGTTCACCCGCGGCTCGTTGATATAGCCTTGGCTAAGGGCGTCAGCGATGGACGCCTGCAGCTCTGAGATCGTCAATCCTTCGGCCTGCACTTCCCCGATAAGAGGCAGGCTGATCTTGCCCGATCCGCCCACCAGAAACTCGCCGGTCAAAGCCTCTTCGCCGAAAACGTTGACCCGGACCTTGTCCGCCGGTCCCAGTCGATATTCCGGCACCACCCGCACAGCTTCATTCGTGTCCAAGGACTGAGGGTCGATCGACAGCGGCGTCTGGGCGCAAGCAGTGATCGCGAACAGCACGGCCAGACCGGCCAGAACTCTGCGGATGCCGAACATCAAAAAAACCTCCGTTGCGTCCGCCATCTAGCCGACAAAACCGATTGAAAGCCAGAGGGTAGGAAAGGTTGCCCATGTTTTTGCGGCGACGGACAAAGGAGACAAAGAGTTAACCTTACCTGCGTGGCAACTGTGTTTGGCAAGTTGAAGTAAACCTTGTCTATACAACTGATCTTTCCACATTATCGGCATGATGTTCTCAAGCAAAGGGGACGTCTATGGGCCGGAATAAGGCTGCTTATTGGGGGTGTTCTGTACTCGCTGTGGCGTTTCTCGCAATCGCGGGTGCCGCTCAGGCTGAGAGCGGAAGTGGTGCACGCTACGAGGCCCCGAACGTCCCTGTTATGCCGATTGGAGGCGCGGCCTTGCCTCCGAGCGGGTTCCTCGCCCTGTGTGCCCGGTCTCCGTTAGACTGTGTCGAGAACCCGGCCAGATTGCCGGATCTTGCCGACCTCGAGGCGGCGGCCAACCGGCGCTATTGGGTTGACGTCTTCCAGCCCCGGTCCGGCCCCGCCGCCCTGCGCAGAACTGACTTCTTTGACTGGTCACCCGTCTTCGCCGAGGCTGCAGCCGAGCGCGCTAAGCTTGCGCGGATGATGCTTGCCGATGGTCTTTTGACCAAACTCGCCGGTGATTTGCCCGCTCCATCGGCAGCAAAGACGGAAGTTGCTGCCCACGCAGCGGCTGTCGCTGATACAGCCTCGGCAGTTGGGACGCCTGCGGCGAGCGAAGTCGATCAAGCTGCGGGAGATCGGGCCGGCGTCATCGGCTTTCCGACGACCGTTTCGTATGAAACGGCTGTCGTCGCCGCTGTCGACGTCGGAACCGAGGCAGCCTCTGCGGCTGACGCGGCCGTTCCGGCCGTCGAGGTGGCAGCGGCTATCCTCACCGACGTCGCCGCATCGGCGACAGATGTGCCTCTGTCGGTCTCCGTCAGCGTCCCAGCCTATGCAAAGACTGTGGCAAGCGATCCTGTCGCCGCCGATGTGGCTCAGCCCGCCGCGCAGGAGGCAGTTGCGGTCTTCACCCTGGATCGTGCGGGCTGGCGAATGGTGAGCCGCGTCAACCGGCGTCTGAACCGTGAGATCCGTCAGGTATCGGACGACCGGCTCTACGGCGTAGAGGATTTCTGGCAGCGCCCGGAAGGAAGACGCGCGCGGGGCGATTGCGAGGATTATGTGCTAGCCAAGCGCGCAGCTCTCATCGCTGAGGGCGTCCCCGCAGAGGCCCTGTCGATCGCTATCGTCGAGACGCGCTGGGGCGAAAGCCATGCGGTGCTGCTGTTGGCGTCGGATCGCGGCGAGTTCATCCTCGACAGTCTGTCCCCCTGGGTGACGCGCTGGGATCGGGTGGACTATGATTGGCGCGAACGTCAGCTGCCTGGTCGCCCCTTTGACTGGGTGCAGGTCGCCGTATAGGGGTCGCTCCTCTAGGAGGGCCCCGATGACCGCTGTCGCCGCCTATCGCCTGCGCCTGATCTTCGGTCTGGCGCTTGCCTTCTGCACCTTTGGCCTTGCGGTCGCCCTGGCCGGGCCGGTCAGCATGCCGTTGTCGGGTTGGGACCCACCTGTGCGCATGGTCGCCGTCACCGAGGGCCGCGCGGTGGCGGCCGCCGCAACCAACCCGCCTGATCTCGAGGCCGTCGAACGCCTGACACGCCAGACCCTTGCCGAGAAACCAGGGGATGCGGCGGCTTGGGCGCGGTTGGCGTGGATCGCATCTGAAGCCGGCGACACCGAGGCCATGCTGGAGGCGCTGGATCGCAGCTACGCGGTTGCGCCGTTTGGGCCCGACATCACCGCCTGGAGGTTGCGGTTCGCCTATGGCCGTTGGGGCGCCCTGACGCCGGAGCTTCGACGGCTTGCTTCAGAAGAGCTGGTCGTGACCACCCGACATAGACCGGGTGTTGCGGATGCGGCCCTCGCAGATATCACTGATCCCGCCGGCCGGCTTGCCTTTGATTTGACTGCCCGCCGCGCGAAAACGGCGGCTGTTTAGCCGTCGTCGCGGCCAAAATCTGGGTCAGCTGTTGGGCGCATGCCAGAGTCACTGCAAAGGCACGGTTCAACCGAAAGCGCGTCCTTGCAGCGCGAAAGCTGATCGAACGGCGATTCTCTGTCATTCCCTTGAGAGGCTGGCTAGTGTAACGTGGCATTAACAATCCTTGGGAGGTTAGGCGATGCTGAAATCCGGTCTTTTCGCTGCGGCGTTCCGCACGGCCCTTGTTTTGGGCGCTGCTGTCGCGGTTGTGCTGCCGCCTGTTGTCGCGTCTGCGTCGGTTCAGGATGCTGCGGCTCAGCTTTCTGCCGAGATCCAGCAGGCCATCTTGACGGCCCAGGCCGAGGCCGCTGCGGCCGGCTTGTCTCAGGAAGACGCCGGCGCGTACATCGAGGCGGCGGTCCAGTCAGTCATCGCCATGAGCGGCCAAAGCCCGGCGGTGGCCAGCCAAGCCCTTGCGGGCGCCCGTGCGTCGCTTGCGGCCTCAGGCCAGCTTTCTGCTGCGGCGTCGACCGCGGTCACCAGCGTCCAGTCGGTCGTAGCTGCAGCGAGCACGCCGGGCGGGGCCCCCGCTGCAGGCGGAGGGCGGACCGGCGGCGCGCCGATGGGTGCGCCCGCTTCGTCGGGCGGCGGCGGCGGCGGCGGGTCGGACTATCGCCCGGGTACCTGAGCCGCCTTGTCGTTCTAGCCCAACTACACAGCAGCCGCCGAGCATTCAGGCGGAGGGGGACCAATGTCGATACCAACTTACCGCTTGGCATTGCTTATGGCCGTTGGCGTCTCGGCGATCGCGGCAAATGCGCAGGCCCAGTCGACGTCGGGCTCGCTCAGTGCGGCTCAGAGCCAGGCAACAGACATGTTTGCGCGCGACCGGGGCGTGCCGGTTCGTGAGCGTCCTCGTCCCGGATACGAGGCCTTGGGGTTGCGGGTTGGGACCTTCACCGCCTTCCCAAGCTTGCAAGTCGACGCCGAATACAACGACAACATCTTCGCCGTCGCCACGGGTGCCGACAGTGACTGGATTCTCCGCATCAAGCCTGAGATCCAGCTGGAGTCGGGCTGGTCGCGTCATGCGCTCGGTGGCTATGCCCGGGCCAACATTAGCCGCTTCCAGGATTTCGACGCCGAGAGTTTTGAGGACTGGGGCGCAGGGGCCTCAGGGCGCCTCGATATTACTCGCGCGGCCAATATTGCCGCAGGGGCCGATTATGCCAGCGCCACGGAGCCGCGGACCTCGTCAAACGCTCCGGCCTCGACGCGCGAGCCCATCAGCTACGACATGGCCTCGTCCTTCGTTGCGGGAACAATGGTCAGCGGCCGCACCAAGCTGTCGGCCCGGGCCGACATGCGCGAGTTCGATTATGAGGACGCACTGACGCTCGGCGGGGTTGTTGTCGATCAGGACAACCGTGACCGCACCATAAGCAGCCTCACCGGCCGCGGCGACTTCGCCATCAGCCCCGCAACGGCGATCTTCGTTCAGGCTACGGCCAACACGCGAGACTATGATACGGCGACTTCGCCCCTGCTCCCAGCGCGCGACTCTGGCGGCTATGAGTTGCTTGTTGGGGCCAACTTTGAAGTAGGAGCCCTCGCGCGGGGCGAGTTGGCGGTCGGCTATATCGTTCAGGAGTTCGATGCGGCCGCCTATGACCAGATCGACGGCTTCGGTGCACGCGCTCAGCTTGAATGGTTCCCGACCCAACTGACCACAGTCACGGCCACGGCCTCGCGGACCATCGAGGATTCCGGCATCGCTGGCTCTGGCGGCTACCTGTCGACCTCTGTTGGGGGCCGGATCGACCACGAGTTGCTGCGTAACGTGCTCCTGACCGCGGACCTCTCGTTCTCCAATGACGCCTATGACGGCGTCGACCGGGATGACGACCGTTTGCAGTATTCGGTCGGTGGTACCTATCTTCTGAATCGCTCTGTCGGCGTGAGCGTGTCGGCTAGCCATTTCGAACAGTCCTCGGACGGGGCGGGTGGCGGCGCAGATTTTTCGGTAAACCGTCTGGCCGTGACCCTGGTCGCCCAGTTCTAGGCTGTCCCCCCTGGGCCTGACCGGCCGTCCTTAATGTGCGTGATTACCTTATGAATGAGCTGTCCGACGTCCGAGTTACGGATTCCGGCCGACCGACCGCCGGCTCGGACGGGCAGGGGGGGCAGCCCGAGGGTGTCGATCTCAATCGCCTGATCGCTCTGTTCCGTCGCCGGCTCCCGCTGTTTCTGGCCGTTGCACTGGTCGTCTTCGTTATCGCCATCATCGTTACGGTTCAGGCCACGCCGCTCTACACGGCAACGTCCAGCCTGACGATCAACACCCGGACCGAGACGGTCGTCGACACCCAGGCGGTCCTTTCGGGCCTGTCTGGGGACACTGGCGTGGTAGATACCGAGATCGAGATCCTGAAGTCGCGACAGCTGGCCCAGCGTGTCGTCGAGGTGTTGAACCTTGAGCAGGATCCGGAGTTCAATATCGCGCTTAAGAATCCAGGTCCGGTCGCCGCCGTCGTCGGCGGTGTGGCCCAGTTGTTCGGCGCGGCGGCACCTGACGCGGCGCGCGACCGCTTGACGGCCGTGGAAGCCCAGAAACAGAAGGAACGGGTGGTCAGCAATGTGCTGAAACGCCTGTCGGTGCGGCGCGCAGGCCTGACCTATGTGATGAATGTTGGCTTCACATCGAAGGACCCTGCCAAGGCCTCGCGTATCGCCAACACCTTCGCCGAACGCTATCTGCTGGAACAGCTGGAAGCTAAGTTTGATGCCACCCGTCAGGCCAATACTTGGCTTAACACACGCCTGACCGAGCTTCGCAGCGAGGTACAGCAGGCAGAAGCTGCCGTTGAGCAATACCGGACAGCCAACAACCTTCTGAGCGCCTCAGGTGCCACCCTGACCGAGCAGGAAATCTCAGCCTATAATCAACAGTTGGCGACGGTGCGGGCCACTCAGGCCGAAGCCGAAGCGCGACTTCGTACAGCGCGGGCTCAGTTGGCTGCCGGCTCTAATGGCGAGGACGTCGGCGAGGCCCTCGGTTCCCAGGTGGTCCAGCAACTCCGCACACGCCGCGCTGAGGTCTCCGGCCGCGTCGCCGACCTGACCAGCCGCTATGGCCCTCGCCACCCCGACATGCTTCGCGCCGAGCGCGAACTCGCGGACATCGACGCCCAGATTCAAGCCGAGATCCGGCGCATAATCTCCAATCTCGAGGCGCAGGTTCAGGTCGCCCGTGAGCGGACTGGATCGATGGCCGGCAGTCTTGGTAGCGCTCGCGGAACCCTGGCCGCCAATAACGCTGCAGGCGTTCGTTTGAATGAACTCTCCAGGAACGCGGAGTCGGTTCGGACCCTCTATCAAAGCTTCCTCGACCGCTTCAAGGAGACGTCGGGGACCGAAGGCATTCAGGAGTCAGACGCACGGATCGTATCCCCTGCAGCGATCCCGACCAAGCCCAGTTCTCCCAATGTGCCGCTCAACCTCGCGCTCGGTCTTGTTCTCGCCATGGGCGCAGGCTTCGCAGCGGTGGTTTTCGCCATCATGTTAGACACTGGCGTGATCACCGGTGAGGACGTCGAACACAAGTTTGGCCTGCCGCACCTCGGCTCCGTACCGCTGCTGTCCTCGGTCGCCGATCCCGAGGATCGCGACGAGGCACCGGCTGACTATGTGGTCAAGAAACCGCTCTCGAGCTTCGCGGAGGCCGTGCGGGCCATGCGGGCCTCGATCCTGTTTTCGCGTATAGGGCACGAGATCAAGGTGATCACCCTGACTTCGGCCCTGCCGGCTGAAGGCAAGACGACGTCGGCGCTCTGCCTCGCCCGCGTCGCAGCCCAGTCCGGCCTGCGTGTCATCCTTGTCGACTGCGACCTGCGCCGCCGCAACGTCAATCGGCTGCTGGGGATCGAGCCCGAGGCGGGCCTGGTCGAGGTACTGAACCGCACAGTCGATCTCAATAATGCCGTGATAAATGATGTTCCATCCGGGGCCCAGATCCTGCCACTCGCGAAGAACAGTTTCACACCCAAGGACGTGTTTGGGACGGCCGCTATGGATCAGTTGCTTGTCCATCTGCGGGCTTCGTTCGATATGGTCATTCTGGACACGGCGCCGGTGCTGGCGGTTTCGGACACCCGCCTTATTGCATCCAAGTCTGATGCTGTCGTCTTCCTGGCGCGATGGCGCAAGACACCGGAAAAGGCGATCAGCGCCGCCATCCGCATCCTCGAACAATCCGGTGCTCACGTCTCGGGGATTGCCCTGACCCAGGTCGATATGAAGGCCCAGGCCCGTTACGGCTACGGCGACGCCGGATACTATTACGGCGAATACAAGAAATACTACGCGACCTGATGCCATGAGTGGTTCGGCCTTCGAGCGCGGTCGCCGCCGTCGTTCCACCTCCTTCGGGCCCGGCCAGCGAGCAGAGATCCGGATGCCGCTTGGCTGGCGGCTTGGCCTGCTGGTCCTGCCGGTGATCCTCTGCCTGGCTCATCTTACCTTCGGGGCCAATCAGCCAGCTGCCGCTCTGTGGCTCACGGCCATATTCGGCCTCGCTCTGACGGTCGTTCTGGCCACGCCACTGCGCGCTGGACTTCATGATCTGACGCCGGCCTCTCCTCTAGCGCTCCTGTTTGTGCTGGTGATCGGCGTGGCGCTCTTGAGCCTGACGCCGTGGACGCCAGGCGGAGCGCATCCGCTCTGGGCTTGGGCGGGGGGCGAGCGCGGCGCAGCCACCGTGGACCGCAGCGCCACCCTGATCGAGATCGTTAAACTGCTCGGACTGGCGGCCGTCTTCGTGATCGGAGCTCTACAGGGCGCGCGGCGTGACCGTGCCCAAGCGACCGTCGAGGCGATCGTCTGGGTGGGCGGCGTCTATGCGGCGTTGTCGCTCCTGACCTTTCTTTCTGGCACCCAGGTGGCTTCGCTGGGCGGTCGGCTGTCGGGCGGCTTTCTGAGCGCCAACAGCGGCGGCACGGTGTTTGGCATCCTGCTGGTGCTTGGCCTAGCGGTCTTCCTGAGGGCGTGGAAGCGGACGATCGGCCAAGGAGTTCCGCGGCGCCTGACCGCAGCGGCCGCGCCTCTTTCCTGTCTGTCGCTCTTTGCAGTCTGCCTGCTCCTGACCGCTTCGAGGATGGGGCTGGTGGCTTCTTCCGTGGCTCTGGCGGTTTTTCTGCTCTGGGAAATGGCGTCCAGCGGGCGTGCGCGGGCCCCGGTCATGGCAGGCGCGGCGCTCCTGATCGGTCTGGGCGTGCTACTCACCTTCAGCGGCAACGATCTCCTGTGGCTAAGGGTCGGTGCGCTTGATGGCGATGTGGACGTGCGGTCTTCCATCTTCTCGGCCCACTGGGCGGCCTTCATTGACTCACCGCTTTTCGGCTACGGGCTCGGGTCGTTTGATGCGGTCAACAGCCAGATCATGACTGGCGAGACTTACCCGAACCTCTGGTCGATCCGGGCGACCCACAACGTCTATCTGCAGTGGCTTCAGGAGGCCGGAATGGTCGGAGCGGCTCCGATGTTCGCCCTGATCGGCCTCGTCCTGATCGTTTCCATCCTGAGAGCTGCTGGCGGTCGAGGGAGGACCCTGCAGTTGGGCCTGGTCTGCGCCAGCTTGGTCGTTCTTGTGCATGGTCTGACCGACTATGCGCTACAGGTGCCTTCGATCGCCGCCTTCTGGGCCTTCCTGCTGGGCCTTCAGCTAACCTACGGCCAGGGGCGCGGCGGATGATCGAAGCCAGGGTCTTTGGTAATCTGGCAAGCCGGACGCTTGGCTCGATCCATGCACGGACACGTGCCGAGGGTCCCGTCCGGGGACAGCTGTCACAGGCTCATGACAGGGGTGCCGGCGCTACAGGGGAGGGCGTGGAATGAAGATGCAGATTTCAGCGATCGCGTCCTCTGCATGGACCGCGCTCCGTCGGTGGTCCCGCGACCTCGAGCGCGTCGTGGCGCGGAGCTCATGGACGCACCGGGCGGTCGCGGGGGCTGCGGTCCTCGGCGTATTCGCAGTCGTTGGCTTACTTGTTCTTCAGACGGGGTGGGCGAGGCCGGCGGCGGCCGAGGGCCAGCGACCCGTGAAGCCCATCTCGACCCTCGAGCCGGACCTTCAGGCTCTCGATTTTACCCTCTCACCCGACGCGGTCCGCGCCATCTCCATGGATGAGGCGCGGGCCTTCAACGCCGGCCTGCCCTTCTCCAGCCTACCGATCCTGTCGGCCCGTCCCTTCATCATGGCGCCCGATCGCCTCTTCGAATACGCCCGGGCGCTCGATTGCCTTACGGCGGCGGTCTATTATGAGGCTGCGGCCGAGACCGCGGCAGGACAAGCTGGTGTCGCCCAGGTGGTGATCAACCGCATGCGACATCCAGCCTACCCCAAGACGATCTGCGGCGTGGTCTTCGAGGGCCATGAAAGGCCGACAGGTTGCCAGTTCAGCTTCACCTGCGACGGTGCCATGGCGCGGGTCCCTTCAACGGCTGGCTGGGCTCGGGCGCGGGGCGCTGCCGCGGCGGCCCTCAACGGGGCAGTTGCCGCCGAGGTCGGGATGGCGACCCACTATCACACCGACTGGGTCGCGCCCTACTGGGCAGAACGTCTGGTCAAGATGCGCCAGATCGGGACCCACATCTTCTACCGCTGGACCGGCGGTTGGGGCTTACCGGCCGCCTTCACCGGCACGCATGCCGGTGCTGAACCGGAGGTCGCCAAGATGGCGGCGCTGGCGACTCATGTAGAGGAACTGCCGGCCCCGATACTGGAGCTGGTCGAGTTTGACTTGACCCCCGCCAAGCCGATCGTCTTGGCGGCTCCTATAGAAATCAAGTCGCCGGCGCCCGTCGAGAGTGGCGAGGCGACATCGGCCGAGCCGGCGACCGAAGTGGTCGAGGCGACGCCGCCCCCGCCGCCCGTCCTGGCCAATCCGATGGCCCCGCCGAGCGTGACGGCCCCACAACGGCGCGCGCGGATTGCTGTGCCGCGGTGACAGGGGCTTGGACCGGTCCAAGATGAGCGAGGCCGATGAGTTCAACGCCAGTTACGACCCGGCGCTGAAGGCGGCGCGAGCGGCACGGCCGGAACCCTTCGGCCACATCCCGTCCGCCGGGGCGGAGCAGACATTCTGCGCAGCAATGGACGATGTATCGATCGCCGTACAGCTTAACTCAAACAGGCTCCGGGACACTCCGGGCCGTTCAACCATGTTAGTAGACGATCTCCTGATTTAAGGTATTGTTCCCAAAAAGTCGGTTCGGATTTCTAGTTTCAGCGCGAACCGCAGACGGAATAGCGTCGAATGTCCGATGAGATTGGTGGCCAAGTAAACGTAAGGGTAAAACGGACACGGCGCAGAGCGCGCCGCAGTTCATTCTGGTCTCAACTTCGCAATAAGCGGACACTGATGCATGTGATAATGGGGGTCGCCGTGGCGACTCTGGCCGTCCTTTTATGGACGTATATAACGTCGACGAATGGGGAAGCCGGTATGTCATGCATTCCGGGATCGACCGTTTGTAGTTAGTGGTTGACCTATTTGTTTGACCATTATCAGCGCGGCGGCATTGGCTCGCGATACGCCTTATTGTGAGACCTTAGGAACTGATCTGCTCCCCTGAAACTGGATCACGGGACGTTAGAGTTTTCTGCTGAGATTTCCCTGGCTGGGAAGGAGTGGAAGACCATGAAGGCATCAGCATTTTCGGACGCCCAGAAGGCGTTCATTTTGA
>Ga0247831_1007836_pt1 | contig 11636 bp, 10 predicted proteins | sample LaCruzMarch2015__9_FD_192406 | JGI IMG/M metagenome (GOLD analysis project Ga0247831, IMG submission 192406) | Freshwater microbial communities from meromictic Lake La Cruz, Castile-La Mancha, Spain - LaCruzMarch2015_1m | ecosystem: Environmental > Aquatic > Freshwater > Lake | place: Spain...
TCGAGCCGCATGCACATCCAGCGGTAACAACAGTTGATCCGGCGTCCACAAGGACCAACAACCTAGATCCACGCCGGCATCGTCCTTGCGGATCATCCAACGCAGGAACATCACCATGCGCTTGCAGGCCGAACCCTGCAGGGGCGATGCAAAGTGCTTGCGAAGACGATCCCCCAGCGGCAAGGCATCCCGCATCAAGGACGCATAGCGGGCCAAGCCATCGGCAACCGTTGGCCCTTCAAACATGCCCTGCAGGCTCCCGAATTGACGGATATAATCAGACCAAACCCCCATCATCCAAAGGGCATCGGTCTCGCAGAGGGTCCGGTGAACAAAGCCCTTCATGGCCGCCGCATGGCGAGGCGATGGGTTTCGAAGAAAATCAGCCGGTCGGTTCTCCATCCGGTTCAACCAATCGCCGGCCTTGGAAAGGATGGTTTCTCGACGACCCCAGGCCAAATGAGCCGCTAAGAGACCCGCAACCTCAACATTCACCGGGTCGGTTCCCAAAAAACGCCGGGGTATGGACACCGGGTCTTTGGTCACAAACCATGGGGCGTTGTAATAACGAGCCGCACGCAGCAAGGCCTGGGATAAAGCGACTGCAGGATCCACGCGAAGACGCGTTGGCATCAAAAACGATCTTAAACCCCGGCCAAAGCGGATTCCAGGTCCTGTAACAAATCCTTGGCGCCTTCGACCCCGACACTGAGCCGGAGCAAGGTATCCGTAACACCGGATGCCAGGCGTTGTTCACGCGGAATGCTGGCGTGGGTCATGCTGGCTGGATGCCCAATCAGGGATTCCACCCCACCGAGGGATTCGGCCAGTGCAAATAGTCGGGTGGAGCTCGCCACCTTCATGGCATCTTCGAGGCGACCCGAAGCCAAATCAAAAGAAATCATCCCCCCAAATCCCCTCATCTGGGCCGCTGCGACGGCATGGCCGGGGTGGTCCGGGAGGCCGGGCCAATAGACCTTGCCCACTTTGGGATGCGCCACCAAAAAGTGAGCCACGGCCTGGCCATTTTCGCAATGAGCCTTCATCCGCAGGTGCAATGTTTTGATTCCACGCAGAGCCAGATAACAATCCATGGGGCCTGGATTGGCTCCCGAACTATTCAAAATAAAAGCCAACTCCTCGTGCAATTCTTTTTGGTTGGTGGCCAAAAATCCCATAACCAAATCGCTGTGTCCACCCAGGTATTTGGTGGCCGAATGCATGACCAAGTGGGCCCCCAAGTCCAATGGATTCTGGAGGTAGGGAGACGCAAAGGTGTTATCCACTGCCAGCAGAACCCCCTTTTCATTGGCCAAAGCCGCCAATCCACGGATATCGGCCACTTTCATGAGTGGGTTGGTGGGGGTTTCGGCCCAAATCAATCGGGTCTTGGCGTTGGTCGCAGCACGTACTGCAGAGAGGTCGGTTTGGTCCACCCAATGGAAGCGAATCCCCATGGGCTCGTATTGACGGGTAAACAAGCGATACGATCCTCCGTACAAATCATCCCCGCACACGACTTCGTCGCCAGGTCTTAGTCTTTTGAGGACTGCATCGATGGCCCCCATTCCACTCGAAAAACAAAGCCCGTAGCTTGCGTTTTCGAGGGCCGCCAGGGCCGATTCCAATTGGCTCCGGGTTGGGTTTTTGCCACGAGCGTAGGCATAGCCTTTGTGCTGTCCCGGAGATTCCTGGACATAGGTCGAAGTCTGAAAAATAGGCGTCATGATCGCCCCGGTGGTTGGATCCGGAAAAACCCCGGCATGGACTGCTTTGGTCGAAAAATCCCAGGATGCCCCATCGTTGGAATGGCCTTCGTCGGATTGTGGAGAAAATAATGGCCCGTTTTGCATACCCAAATAAACAACAGGACGAGGGCTCCCCGAACAGCCGTGTATTTTTGTCTTGAAACAACCGCCTCGCCCCGTGATTTCCCGTCAAACCATCGACCGTATTCTGGATACGGCCCGCATCGAAGAAGTGGTCGGGGATTATGTAACACTCAAAAAAAGAGGAGGTAACTACCTAGGGCTCTGTCCTTTTCACAACGAAAAATCCCCCTCCTTTACGGTAACCCCCTCCAAGGGCATCTACAAATGTTTTGGGTGCGGGGTGGCCGGCAACGCCGTGGGCTTCCTTATGGCCCACGATCAGCTCACCTACCCCGACGCTTTGCGCCAATTGGCCATGCGCTACCAGATCGAAGTCGCAGAAGACAACCGGGCCGGGGATGACCCTCGCTTTCAAGCCGAAAAATCCCAGCGGGATCGCCTTTGGGACCTCATGACCTTTGCGCATCAGTATTACCAAAAGTTGCTTTGGGACCACCCCCGAGGGGTGGCGGTGGGCCTCTCTTACTTTCGAGAAAGGGGGTTAACCGACGAAAGTATTCGTCATTACGGCCTGGGCTACAGCCTCGAAGAATCCGATGCCTTGGCACGCATGGCCTCCGATAGCGGGTTCACCACCGAGGAGCTGGAATTGGCCGGGCTTTGCTCCACCCACGAAAGCAGGGGCCTCTACGACCGTTTCCGCGGCCGCGTTTTGTTCCCGATTTACCACCTCAACGGCAAGGTCTTGGGATTCGGCGGACGGACCCTCAAAACCGATCGCAAAGAGGCCAAGTACATCAATTCACCCGAAACGCCCCTTTATCGCAAAAGCGAAACCCTGTTTGGGCTCCACCAGGCCCGCAAATCCATGACCCAAAACAACCATGCCTACCTGGTCGAGGGGTACATGGATGTCATCTCGCTCTACCAAGCCGGGGTCCCTCATGTGGTCGCTAGCAGCGGAACCGCCCTGACCCAGGAACAGGCCCGCCTGCTCAAGCGTTTTGTGTCCGAGGTCACCCTGATCTACGATGGCGACAGCGCAGGAATCAAAGCCGCCCTGCGAGGGATCGATTTGTTGTTGGAGAACGAGTTGAACCTGCGGGTGGTGGCTTTGCCACCCAACGAAGACCCGGACAGCCTGGCTCAAAGGATGCAGGGCAGTGAACTTACAGAATGGCTCAAGTCTAACTCCCAAGACTTTATGGATTTTCAACAAAATCTTTTGTTGAAAGAAGCCGGTCAAGACCCCATTCTACGGAGCCAGGCTCTGCAAGTGGTCGCCGCCAGCATTGCCTGTGTGCGTGATCCCCTGCTCCAGGCGACTTACATTCAGCGCCTTGCCCAGGATGCGGGATTGCCGGCCCAGGCCGTTCAGGAAGCCGTCACCAGGCATACCCATCAGCGGGCCAAACAAAGCCTCGAACAACGTAGCAATCAGCGCGATGGATACAGTCCCGCCGAAATCCCTGCAGACCGGCCTTCGTTGCCCGAGGCGGCCCACCAAACCCCCACGCAGGGCCTCAACGATATCCCGCAGGAAAGCGAAATCCTACGGATCCTCGTTCAATCAGGAACCATGGAGGGGCTGGACGGACGGCCTATGGTGGAGTTTTTGGCCGATACCCTGCATGAACTTCAATGGGATCATCCCGCCTGCGGTCAACTATTGGAGGAATGCGTCCATCGTTGGCAAACAGACCGCCGCCTGCCCGACATCAAGGAATTGGTTCAGCATACCAACCCATCCATTGCCAGCCTGACGTCTTCTTGGCTGGACAAGGATCACCGCGTCAGCCCCAATTGGGACCGAATGCACGATATCCCTGTTCGGGACCCCTCCGAGAACCTAAGTCGCGAATTCGAAGAGGCTTTCCATCGGCTCCTCCACAAAAAAGTCCTGCAACTGCACCGCACCAAAATCCAAGAGCTCAAAGAAAGCCCGGAACCCGAAGCCCTACTTCATCAAATCCGCGAGCTCAAGGAAACCGAAACCATGCTCGCCAAAAAATTGGGCATGGTCATCACGCATTGAGTCACCGAGGGTAGGCCACGCACCACAACCAAGCTCGGCCCCCATGGTCGATCCACCCGGCCTCGAAGGCCATCCACTCCTCGGGCGTGAGCCCCTGCCTTACCTCACCAGACCAAGCAGACCTGCACTCGTTGAGGGTAAACCCAGCCTGCTGGCCCTGCGGAATACCAACCAAATCAGACTGGACATTTGAGGTCGGGGCGATTTTATTTAAAGTGGTAATAATTTGATTTTTACCAAACAAAGAGCCTTCGATTAAACCTCCTTTGAAGCATGCCTCCTTGATAACCCACAGGAGTCCCGGACCCATTTCGGGCCCGGCCACCTCCCTAACAAGCCGCACTTCATCCTCTTGACTAATGCGCGCTAGCACCCTGGCTTGCCGGTCGCTGCAGCATTCGATATCCACGCCCACCCTCTGCAGACCGGGCTTTCCCAGGGAGGCTGCAGCCCCCATACCCGGCGTATGCGATAGCGAAACAGCCAAGGAACGCCCCTCCCCCGCCAGAACCGGTTGGCCATCTGTGATTCGAGCCAAACGCTGGAGGTCATCCCCCACCAAGAGGAACAGGGCCGTTCTTGAAGACAGCCATTGACGTTGGGCGGGCATGGCCGGTCCGTTACCGCCCTCCGGCCTTCCTGGCCAGGCAGCAGCGATAGAAGGGTTCGAATCGGCCCAAGACCAAGCCTTTTCTTCAGGAACCAATGCCAGGCCCCAGGAACCGTTTGGAGACCTCGCGATCCATGCCTCCGTTGATTCGCCTTGGTTGGCAGCGCTCCGATTATCTTTGGCGTCCATCGCTGCAAAATACCATGATTCTATCCGACCAACGTATCCTCGCCGAGATTGCCCAAGGCCATATTTTGATTGAGCCCTTTGACCGTCAACACCTGGGTACCAATTCCTATGATGTTCATCTGGGTCGCTATTTGGCCGTCTATACCTCCAGGATTTTGGATGCCCGTCTGGATAATCCCGTTGAAGAAATCATCATCCCCGCCGAGGGCCTGGTACTGCAGCCAGGGACCCTCTACCTGGGCGTCACCGAAGAATACACCGAAACCCACCGCCATGTTCCTTTCCTGGAAGGCAAATCATCGGTAGGCCGCCTTGGCATTGACATCCATGCCACCGCCGGCAAAGGCGATGTTGGGTTTTGCAATACCTGGACTTTGGAAATTTCCTGCACCCAGGCGGTTCGGGTCTATGCGGGGATGCCGATCGGTCAGTTAATCTACTTTGAGGTGGCCGGCGACATCGATCAATTGTACCATACCAAAAAGAACGCCAAATACACCACCCGCACCGTCAAGCCCATGCCATCGCAGATGTGGCGCAATTCCTTTTGAGTGAAAGCTTAGTGGGATGGGACTCGTTAAACCTTAGGCGGATGGCCCTAGGTGCGGTGAACCATTCCGCTGCCCGCCTGGGCCTTGGGCATCACCAAAATATCGGCGATTTGGACATGGTCCGGACGGGTCGCCATAAACCCGATGACTTCGGCCACATCCTCGGCATGCAGGGGCTCCAGCCCGTCGTAAACACTCCTCGCTCGCTCTGCATCACCTTTGAATCGGACCAGGGAAAATTCCGTGTCCACCATGCCAGGGGAAACCGTCCCCACTTTGACCCCAAACGGTAACAATTCCTGACGCATGGTCTTGGCAAGGGCCTCCACCCCAAACTTGGAGGCGCAATAAACCCCGCCGCCGGGATAGGTTTCTTTGCCAGCGGTGGAGCTAACATGCAGAACTTGACCGCGTCCGGCCTTTTTCATGTCCGGAACGACCACCCGTGTCACGTTGATCAAGCCCTTGAGATTGGTATCCAAGACCCGGTCCACGTCCTCAGGGTCCGAATCATGCACGGCGTTGAGGCCCTGGGACAATCCGGCGTTGTTGAGCAAAAGCTGGACGGGTTTCCAGGCCTCCGGCAACAAACGATACGCCGATTCGACCGAAGCTCGGTCCCGCACATCCACCTCCGCAATAGCTATACCGGCTGCGGTTCCGACACCGGTTCCGTTTTCGTTTCCAGCGGCCCGATGATCTTGTTCCAAATACCCTTTCAATTCCTCCAGTCGGTCGATTCGCCGGGCCCATAGAACCAGATTCCAGCCCCTTTCCCAAAACCAATGCGCGGTGGCCTGGCCGATACCGGAACTCGAACCGGTAATCAAGGCCGTTGGCCTGGACGAGGAAGGGGAGTGAAAATCAGTTGACAAAACTTGGTGGAATTAATGAAAGTCTAACAGAAGCGCCGGCCCCTTATTCAAACGTGAAGGATACAATCCATGTCCTGGAACGCAGACTCTGGATGAAATTAGCGTAAACATGTTGTTCAGGCACCATCACATTTCGCAATCCGTTGGCCACCTTGATTTCGGGGGATAATTTGAAATACTGCAAATAGAGGTCCAGACCCACCCCGGTTTCAACCGAATAATCCATGCGCCGCAATTTGACGCGGTCCACATCATCCACGACCTTTTCTTGGGAGGCCATATCAATGCTGGCTTTGAGCCCTCCCAAAACATAGACGCGGTAATCCTTCATGCGCTTGGACCGGAATTTGAGGGTCAAAGGCAGGTCAACATTCGCCATTTGGATGGATTTTTTGACCGGCAGGCTTTGGTTGGCAAAATCAAAAAGGAAATTGCGCTGCGAGAACATCAAAGTCGGCGTAAACCGAAGCGCCAAGTATTCGTGCAATCGGGCATCCGATACAATGCCCAACTGAAAGCCCGGACCAAAAACCGGGGATACATAATTGAGATTGGTCAAGCCGGGAATAGTGAGTGAGTCTTTGAGCAAGAGGTGATGGCTGCTGCGATTGATACCCACGTGAAACCCAAAATGAAAGGCCTTGGTATCGTAATAGGCATTGTTCTGGGCGAGGGCCGATGGAGCGCAGAACCACCCCCCGGTCACCACCAAGCCCAAGCCAAGCCAAAAGGTCCTCGTCGCGATTCTCATCCTTTGCGTGCGATATAAACCGAACTTATGCCCATGCTGAGCCTCCGTTGGCGAAGGGGCTGAAGGCCTGCCCGCTGAAGGCGCTCTTCGAAAGCATCGCCTTCGGGGAAAACCTGCACAGAAGCCGGCAAATAGGCGTAGGCTGCCCTGTCTTTGGACAACCACCCCCCAAGGGCGGGCATCAAGGATCGTGAATAAAGATTCATGAGGCCTTTGACCAAAGGCGATGTGGGCCTGGAAAATTCAAGGACCATCAAATGCCCCCCGGGCCGTAGCACCCTTTGGAGTTCACCCAGACCCTTGTCCAGGTTTTCGAAATTTCTTACACCAAAAGCCACCGTCACCGCATCAAAAGCACCATCCTCAAAGGGAAGGTTTTCGGCATCGGCTTGTTCAAGACGAACCCGGGCCCTTAGCCCGTTACGCTCCACTTTTTGGCGGCCTACCCCCAACATGCCTTCCGAAAGATCGACTCCTATCACTTCAGCCTCCGGAAGGTCAGCAGCCAGGGCCAAGGCCAAGTCTGCCGTGCCGGTAGCGACGTCCAAAACCCGACCGGGGATACCCCGCTCTCGGAGCATACGCAGAGCCACACGCCGCCATCGGATATCAATCCCCATGGACAGCAATCGGTTTAGTAAATCGTAGCGTCCCGATATCCCATCAAACATTCGGGCGACCTGTTCCTTTTTGGAATCCGAGCCTTCGCCGTAAGGCTTGATGGAGATGGATGCTGAATTGGATTCGGTTTTTGAGGTCATGGCTTATCCTTCAAACGAAGGGAGGGCAAAGATAGTTCACAACAATCAGGCATACTTTTGGGCCTATGAACCCAAAAAAACCGGAAGACATTCCCGTCAAGGCCTCCTACCTATCCAGCGGAGTCCGCATGGATCAACTTCCGGCGGCCGATCGCCCCGAATTTGCCCTGATAGGCCGCTCCAATGTCGGCAAATCCTCGCTGATTAACCGTTTGGCCCATCACCAGGGCCTGGCCAAAAGTTCAGCCAGCCCCGGCAAAACCCGCCTTATCAACCATTTTCTTTTTGAAATGCCCCCATCCACCTCGATGTATCTGGTGGACCTACCGGGGTATGGCTATGCACGGGCCTCCAAAAAAGAAATTGAGGCCTGGAACGTGATGATGAAACGCTACCTCCGCGAACGCCCCAACTTGGTCTGCGTTCTTCAATTAATCGACAGCCGCCTGAGTCCCCAAAAGGCGGATTTGGATTTTGCGAATCAAATGGGCGAATGGGGCCTACCCTTGGTCTTGGTTTTTACCAAAACCGACAAAGACTCCATGGTCCAGGCCAGCCGTAACGCGGACCGCTACGGCAAAGCCATGTTGGAAACCTGGGAAAGCCTCCCTCCTACCTTTATGAGTTCCGCCACCAACGGCCGAGGGCGCAACGAGATTCTAAAATTTCTAATGGATTGCAGCAAACAGTGGGGCCAAAAAGGCTAGGGCGCCAAGCGAGCCGGAATCGGCCCCATGGTACGACGCAGCACTTGGGGATTCTGTCCGAGGCGGGTTTGGGTTAGTTCCAAGTAAGCAACCACCGGTGCCGGGTTGACACCTTGAATGCGGCCAACCTCGCATTCGTTTTCCAGGATTCCGGAATCCAATAAGCGACCGTCCAAACTGCGCAAAACCCAGGCCCACCGGCCTTCACGCCCGCCCTCTGGGACCTTGACCGACCAAGAACCCGGACTCCACGGATCGCATACCAAACGCCAATCTCCGGTCCCTTGTCCAACCGACGCATCCTGGCTTGGGTCATGGACGGAGGAAGGAATGGTCGGCCCCACCGCCAATTTGAGAACCACGGGTAGGTGGTCCGAAATATCGTAGAGCGCATTGGCGACCGCAACCGGAACGGACGCGTTGAAGGTGCCATTCACATTCCCGTTAAAACGGTTCCCGTCGTTACCCAAAATCCGAAAAGAGGCCGGGACATAACGAATGCTGGCACTATCGCCCATCACAAAATCATTCACCAAAATATGGTCGTACCGATCATCCAACCCCCCACCGCTGGCACAGCCATTGGAGGTGGTTCGAGGCGATTGGGTATGCCACAAGGCAAAACTGGAATTGCCGCTCCAAGAACCAAGCCTGGAGACCGGATCCTTGAGTCGGTGATTCGGCACCGAACCCGCATTTAGGAGGCTGTCAAAGGCCGGTTCCGTGGACGCGCTGATATTCAAATCCCCCATAACCAACAAATTCCCTCGAAGTCCGGTGGATCGCCAATGTTGAACCAAACTTCCAGCCTCTTGTCCTCTTTGAGCAATATCCGATGCAGTCCCCCCTGCCTTGAGGTGACCAACCGCCACATAAAGCCAGACGGTATCGTTGTTGGGCTGAATCGGTTTGTGATACAGCCGATAAAAGGCTATGTCTCGACCCTGGGTCGCAACGGGGGTTTGGGACTTGATCCCCAGTTTGGTACTGTTGTAATACAAGAGCGATACGATCTCCGAGCCTGATGGATTCATCAGATTGGCCCGGAGGTAGCCACTGCGTCCGCCTGTATTCAGAACATTGTTTAGAAAGCCCGTATTCACCGAAGAAACGGGGCTCATTTCGCAAACGCCCAAAAGATCGGGCGCCAAATAGGAAAACAGCGTTTGAAGCCGGGTATTCTTGGTCGTAACGCTGTTGTTCGCGCTCGTACAAAAGCTGGTATTGACACCGTAATACAAAAGATTGTACATCATGACCGTCAACGTATCCCTTCCGCTCGAAACCGAGGGAGCCTGACAATGCCCTTGCCCTCTGACGGCCAGGCTTAGGATGGCCACAAACAACAAACCCGAAGCTCTCGCTCCGGGTTTGAAACTCAATAAAGGATTCAAAAAGCTCAACGCTTGTAACGCTGTTTGAACTTGTCGACACGACCCGCCGTATCCACCAGGACTTGCTTGCCCGTGTAGAAAGGGTGCGATTTATGGGAAATATCCAATTTAACCAAAGGATACTCGTTGCCATCTTCCCACTTAACGGTTTCCCTGGTTTCGGTACAAGACTTGCCCAAGAACATGTATTCGTTGGACATATCCTTGAAAATGACAAGACGGTAATTTTCGGGATGGGTATTGGTTTTCATGCTGAAGGGTTCAAAATTCAGGTAAGGACCGCAAAGATACGAGGATTTAGCGAGTAATAAGCATTTTCCGGGTCAATTTACGACCTTCAAAGTTCAACGTATAGTAATACAGGCCCTGAGCCAAGCCCGTAGTCTCCATGCGCTCTTGGTACCATCCGCCCTCGCTGACCCCCATTTGGCGCGTCCAAACCGGACGACCGTACAGATCCCTGAGCTCCAACGATGCCCTGCCGCCACGCGGAAGATAATAAGCAATGCTGGTTTGTTCAGGGGCTGGGTTGGGGAAGTTCTGGGACAGAACCAAACCTTGGTCTGTCAATTCACGAACCGAAACCACTTCACAGGGCCCCGGTAGCAATTCAAAGCAAAAATCATCAATCGACCAACCTTCGCCCTGGAACGCGTAGTCCGACGCGAAACGGAAGCGGAAAATCACCTCGGCATTATCGGTGGTATTAAAAATCTGCGTCATGGGAACGTAGGCCTGCGATGAAACCCCGGACCAGCCAAAACCTACAATGTTTTGCTGGGAGTTAAACACCGCCAAGGACTGAATAATCGCATTGTACCATTCATTGGTCAACGTGTCCAAGTAACCAAAGGTATTCCAACGGGTACCCCCATCGGTGGAATACTCCAGGGTCCCGCCATCACCATGTAACGGGGCATTGGATGTGTCATTGGCCCAAAAATCCGTCATGAACCGAGTCATAAACTTGACGCGGTAACAAGAATCCTTGGCCGTTTTGAAAATTGGCGTGTAGAGGGCCGAACTATCGTACGGCCTGTAGGTACTATCCGCGCCGATGTACCAAGCATTCGGTGCCGATGCAGCCCCGTTGATCAGGCCTTTGACAGGGGTTCCAAAACTCCAAGAATTACCCGATGTCCGAAGGGTAATTGGGTTCCTTGTAAGCCAAGCAGGCTGACCCTCATCAAAATTATTGCAATAGGGGAAGTTATCAATGAGAGGGAATCCAACCGCATCCACACAGGATGTATCATCCAGAGGGAAGGCATCCGCCTGACCATTGGGCAGGGAAGAAACCACACAGAGGTCGTTGGAACCCAGCCCCAGATTAAAGGTATTGGAGAAGGTGTACAAGGTATCCTTCATGAAAGGCAGCGTCAACGGAGTGGTGACCGACTGTACCAGGGCACCGTTAAGCTTCAGGTCCAGCGTGGTCGAAACCAGGTTGTAAGTTGGATTCGTGTTGTTACGAACTCTGACACGAGCTGTAACAGGCGTCGTGGCCGTTGGGAATGGCGGATCGTAAGTGACTTCCATCACCTCGGCGCCGTTCGTAACCGAATTGTAAATGACGATGTCGTCAATGAAATTTCCGTTCCGGTCGGTGCCACCTGTCGCTGCTGGCAAAAAGCGGTAGCGACATTTGGACTGCAACTCAATAATCAAAGGATCGCCCGCCACGTAGGTGGTATCCAGGCCAAAATCAATGGTCTGGAAAGGATTGTTGGCCGGGGTGGTTGTCAAGGGCTGCAAGGTTGGCCCCACCTGACGACCGTTGGCAACAACACGAAGTAGCGACAACCGTTTATCAGCCGCATTGTCTCCTGCGATCTGCAATAATTTGAATCGAATCCGGATATTGGACCTGTTGGCCGTATTGACCGGAATCACCACCCGACTCAGATAGGTCCCGTTCCAGGAATCCGCCC
>Ga0247831_1007845_pt1 | contig 11621 bp, 11 predicted proteins | sample LaCruzMarch2015__9_FD_192406 | JGI IMG/M metagenome (GOLD analysis project Ga0247831, IMG submission 192406) | Freshwater microbial communities from meromictic Lake La Cruz, Castile-La Mancha, Spain - LaCruzMarch2015_1m | ecosystem: Environmental > Aquatic > Freshwater > Lake | place: Spain...
GGGCCCGGTGAAGTTCCAGCTTCTGTCCCGGAAACAGATGCGCAATCCGGCCATTGATGCCGAGGTTGATGGTGGCGTTGTCGTACCAGCCCGATTGCGCCTGCACATAGGCGTCCCACGGCGAGATACCGCTTGCAGACAGCCTTGCCTGTTCCTGCGGCGTCAGCAGACCGGAAAGCACCTCTTCAGTCGGCTCGTCCGAGGTGATGGAGGCCGCAAACACCGTCTGCAGGATCGCAGCGGTCAGCGTCGCGTCCGACAGCTGGTCGAACTGCCGCGCCACCTGCAAGGCGGGGGTAAGCGGACTGATGCCCCGGATCTGGCCCGGCATCCCGTCGAAGACATGAATGACCCGGGTGCGGCCCAACTCATCGCGGGCGCTGACATCATATTCCACCGTACCAAGGGATGGATCCTTGCGGGTGGCAAGGTAACCGACGGGCATGCCGTCAGAGTCCATGCGCACGCCCTGAACGATATTGCGTAAGGTGTCACTGCGGCGCGGAATGCGGTGCGGCGGAACGAGCCGCACCTTGGTGCCATAACGGCTGCCAGAGCGCTCGCGCCAAGGCAGCTCTGCCCAGATCTCGCCGGTCGCAAACCAGGAGCGGAAGGCAGCGGCCTGTATCTGGCCGAAGGACCGGCGGCCCTCGATGTCGCATTCGTAAGGCCGATGGGCCCACAGGCTCCAGCGCTGTTCGACAGTCTGGGCCCATGCCTCTGCTTCCGCGTTACTCATGCCGAACAGGTCGTTTTCCGGCATGGCCTTGAGCCGGAGCCCGGTACCCACCGTATTGGCGACCGCCTGATCGAGCGCGCCCGCCATCCACCCGGAATTCTGGATCAGATCGATGGTGCGCGCCGCGGCGAGGTCCCAGGATGCGCCGACATCGTCAGCGGCTTCGCGCAGGGCAGGGCGCCAGCCGCCAAACACCACACCGCGATTGCCGCGCATGAAGTCGGCCCGGATGGCTGGCGGCGTGACGTGGCGGCCGCGGACTGGGGTAAACCAGTCGCGGACCATGTCGAACATGCCCATGCGTCACCTGTTCAAACGTGAGGAAAGCCCGGCAAAGCGGGCGCGCAAGTCAGGAGCAGCGGCCACTGCGAGTGCTGCGACCGTCTCAGACTTGCTCCTGATTTCGTGGTCTTGCGCGTCGGCAAGCGCTGTTTCGCTGCGCTCCCGCAGGATGCCTTCGGGAATGCGCTGGACGTTCAGCGAGTAGCCGATCGCCATCGCGAGCGCCTCGCAGTCGAGATAGTGGTTCTGCCTGGATCGCTGCACCCATTGCGGCTTGCCCGTGGCGCCGTCGACGACGCGCACCTCCGATACCAGCTGCTTTGCATAATCCTCGTCGATGTCGTCGGGCACGATGAAGGACCCGGGCTGGTCGAGCGGTGTGCGGATTCGCGACACCAGCAGCGACTTGAAAAAGTCGGTCGAGAGCCAGACGAGATTGATCGAGTAGGACGCCTGCTTTCCCTTCGACGTCACCTCGATCTTCGACACCCGGTAAGGCGGCGACATGGTGGCCCGCCCCTTGGTCGGCGAGACCAGCCAGGGATAGCGGCGCGTAAACTCGTAGACCTTGTGCTCATCGCCGCCATCCGGCTTGTTGGGCCGAAAGCCCGAATCGATGAATACCCGCTCGATCTGCAGTCCTGCGATGGGCGTGAGCATCAGATCGGCAAGGGCGTTCCAGACCTCGTCATCATCGGTGGGGCCGAACAACTGCCCCCGGTCGATGAGCCAGGACCGACCGCGTGATCCAAAGCCGCGGATCGTGTAGTAGAGCGACAGCTTCTGCACATCGACGGCCATGCCGAGACGCAACACGCCGTCCGGCACCTCCTTCATCCGGTAGGGCTGCCGCCGCTGCAATATCTCCTGCCAGTCCAGCGCATCGCGCCCCGAGGCCGGCGTGTAACATTCGCCAAACCCGGCATTGAGCGCGGTCTGCAGCTGGTCGGGATCCCCAGACGCAAGGGCCCGGACATAGCGCTCGATCCTTGTGCCCCAGGTGACGAATGGGCTCGCAAGCCCGCTCGCCCAGAAACTGATCACCGCATTATCGGGCGGGTGGCCCTGAACCTCGCCGTCCTCGACCCATTGGCCGGGGGCCACATAGAGGCCCCGGGCGTTCATCTCTGTCTTGTCGTCATCATGGTGAAGGCCGCCACAGTGGGGACACTGCAACTGCGCCGCTTTCGCCGCCTCCGCCGGGGTGGCGTTTTCGGGCCAACGCATCTGCTCGAAGCGCGGCACGAAATACTTTTCGCAGTGGAGACACGGCCAGCAGAAGTGATGGCGCGTGCCAGACTGCCAGAGTTTCCAGATGGCGCTTTCAACCGACTCCGGATCGCCCGGCTTCCAGAAGGTCAGGCCGCTCCGCTCATCCCGTTCGGTCTCGACCAGGCCGCGCGAGGGTGTCGACGTAATCGCCGTGACAAAGTCGGCATAGGTTTCGCCGCGGGCTTCGACGAGACCCAGTGGGTCGCCCTGGCCCTTCACGTTCGCCAGCATCTCGTCGTATTCGTCGACGAGGGCCAGCGCCGCCGGGCTCGATTTTAGGCCCGCCGAGGACCCGGCATGCGCCAGGCGCACCGGAACGCCGGCCACGACCTTCAGGGTCTTCTTCATCCGCCGCCCGCGGACAACCTTCGCCGCCAGGCTCTCCGCTTCGTCGAGGAGGCTCATCAGCCGCGGTTCGAACTGGTCGGTCAGAAAATCCCGGATCGGACCCACATAGAGAATCGGTGCCGGGCGCTGATCGAGGCGGGCGCCCATGATATCGAGCAGTCCGTCGGTCTTGCCCATCTGGGCCCCGCAGACCATGACGACCCGCTTGTAATGACCGGCATGAACTGCCCGCACCACCGGAATGACATAGGGCGTGATCGAGGGATCACGCGGCCCTGGCAGACCCGAGGTCTCCGGATAAACACGATTTAGACGCGCCCACTCGTCAGGCGGCAGCCGGGGTGCCGGCCGCAGGATGGCCTCGGCCAGCCTCCAGGCTTTGAGCCTTTTGAGCGGCTCGCTCGGCAAGGCGCGTGAGGACACCATCGATTTCCGTTTCAACTTTCTGCCGCTCGTCGATGATGCGGGTGAGCCGCGCGGGCAGCCCCGCCAGTTCCGAGCGCACGAGCCCTGCAAGCTCCGCCATGTCGGTGAGTGCATCCTCGAGCGGGATCAGGTCGCGCGTGCGCTCGGCAATCCGAAGCTCGATCTCGAGCGCCCTTGCATCGCGCACCCGGCTGTCGGCCGCCGACCTGGTCGAGCGGCGCTCATCCTCCTTGAGGTATTTGAGATAGCCCTGCACCGCGCCGACCAGCTGGACGTAACCGCGCTTTTCGGATTTGGGCACATAGCCCTGTTTGACGAGCTGGCGGATCCGTTCTTCCGAGATCATCAACAGCCGCGCCGCCTGGCCGATGGGGATCAGGCCCGATTGCTCCGTCATGCCCGCCCAGCCCGAGATTGTTCAACAATAGCAATGGAATGATCGTTCATTCCGCTTGGCTTCATGCTCCGATGAAGCATGTATGGGCTCAACAAAGGAGCCCCCGATGCGCAACTGGCAGACCGACAACAGCGAGGCGCTTGCCGCCTTCATCGCCAGGAAGACCGAGATCGACGCGATGCTCGACCGCCTCAAAGCCCTCAGCGACGACCACTTCCATGCCGACCCCGACACTCTCCACTGGGGCCATGTGGGCAACCTGGAGCATTATGCCGGGCTCCTGAAACGCATCACCGACGCCGCCTTCAAGGAAGGCGATAACGCCGAGTAACTGCTGCGGCAACCAACGCTCCGCCCCGCCTCATGCGCGGGGCTCGCGGTCGTAGGAACCGGCAACACCGCCGGTCCGCAACCCGCAAGGAGCAGACCAATGACGAAACTCACCGACACCGAGCAGGTCATCCTCACCGCCGTCGCCCGCAACAACGGCACCGTACCCACCCGAGAGCGCTCGGGTTCTAAAGCCGATCCCCGTGCCTATGGCGCGGCGATTGCCAGCCTCGTCAACAAGGGCATCCTTGAACTTCGCGGGCCCGCCAGCGAGGGCGACTATGCCAAGGACGGGCAGAAGCTCGTGCTGGCGAAGAGCGAAGCCGAAGACGAGACGCCGCCGCCTGCGCCGAAGGAACGCAGACCTCGTGAAGGGACGAAACAGGCTCTCCTGATCGAAATGTTGAAGCGCCCCTCGGGCGCCACCATCGACGAGATCGTCACCGCCACCGCGTGGCGATCACATACCGCGAGAGGTGCCATGGCCGGTGCGCTGAAGAAGAAGCTTGGCCTCACCATCACGTCCGAGAAAGATGAGAGCAGAGGCCGCGTCTATCGCATCGTCTGAGCAGAGCCAGCTTTTTTGGCCCGAAGCCCGCAGCACAAGCGGGCTTCATGCGTTCGACGTTTGCAATCGACTCGAGGACTGACATCAGCCGCGTCTGCATCAGGCGGCGTCCTTCGCAAGGCGCGCGGATTTGAGATCATCGAAGGTCCGGTCTTCGCCGTCGAGAACCGCCTTCTTGCCGGTGTAATCCTGCCAGCGCTGAACGATCACATCGACATATTTCGGATCAAGTTCCATCAGCCGCGCGGCGCGGCCCGTGCGCTCAGCGGCGATCAGGGTGGAGCCCGAACCGCCGAAGAGATCCAGAACGATGTCGCGGCTTTTCGAGGAATTGGTAATGGCGCGCTCGACGAGTTCCACCGGCTTCATGGTCGGATGAAGGTCATTGACCCGCGGCTTGTCGACGAACCAGACGTCGCCCTGATCGCGTGCGCCGCACCAGAAATGGTCGGCGCCCTGTTTCCAGCCATAGAGGATGGGCTCGTATTGGCGCTGATAATCGGCGCGTCCGAGCGTGAAGTTGTTCTTGGCCCAGATGACGAAGGTCGACCACTTGCCGCCGGCGTCAGTGAAGGCCTTTTGCAGCGTGTGAAGCTCCGATGAACTCATGCACACGTAGCACGCACCCTTGGTCACCATCAGCGTGTTGACCATTGCGTCGCAGAGGAACTGGGCAAAGCCGTCGCCCAGGGCATCGTTCAGAATGCGCCGGTCCTTGCCGCGCATCTTGTCCTTGGCGCTGTTGCCGTAGTCGACATTGTAGGGCGGATCCTGCCAGCACATGTCGGCCAACTGGCCGCCCATGAGCTTCTCAACATCGGTCGCAACGGTCGCATCACCACAGAGCACGCGGTGGTCGCCGAGGACCCAGAGATCGCCCGGTCGGCTTACGGGCTCCACGGGAAGCTCCGGCGCCTCGTCGGGGTCGGTCAACCCTTCGAGCTGCTGGGCACCCAGGAGACGGTCGAGGTCTTCCTCGTCAAAGCCGGTCAGCCCGAGATCGAAACCATCGAGTTTCAGGTCGCCGAACTCGAGCCGCAACAGCTCGTCGTCCCACTCGGCATTCTCATGCGAGCGATTATCCATCAGCCGATAGGCCCGTGCCTGGGCGGGCGTAAGGCCCTCGGCCACATGCACGGGGACCATGTTGAGGCCGAGTGCTTTAGCCGCCTCGAGCCGGGTGTGCCCGACGATCACCACCAGCTTCTCGTCAACCACGATCGGCTGGCGGAACCCGAACTCGGCGATCGAAGCCTTCACCGCATCGATGGCGGCGGTGTTGTTGCGCGGGTTCCGGGCATAAGGCACCAGGCTCTCCACCAGCATGTCGGTGACGATCATCGGAACCTCATCGTGGATGGCAGTGGAGGAAATCAAAACGGGTGAAATCAAAACGCCCGGGGCAGGGCGGAAATCAAAACGGCAGAAACCCGCTTCGTTGGGGATCGTCATCAATGATTTCAGCGGGTTAGGCCCCACCAAATCAAAACAAAACGGAAAAACGAAACCAGAAAAAACACGCGAATATCGGGCGGCGGCGGCAGCGCTACTCAGAAGTGCGCTGTGGGGCTCCTAGCCCCGCCCCCCTACGCTGCTTTGCGCTTGCGCGGGCTTGCGCCAATCTGCGCTCCGGCCAGCAGCAGTCCGATGAGACGCTCGGATTCACGCAGCACGCGGGGGTGCTGGTCGGTCCAGGCGGCGTGCGCTTCGTCGCGCAGCATTTCGACGGGGACCGCTGGACCCCAGAGCTGCTCGATCGGGAAGCGGGCATTGCCCTTACGCTTGAAGGCGCCGCTGCCGTAGCGGTTGACGATGAAGGCCGAGCGGAAGGTCTGCGCACGTCCCCAGATCCTGGCACGCACGCCGTAGGAGAACTGCTTGGCACCGAAGCTGGACAGCGGCAGATGTCGGCCGGAGCCGGAGGTCGTGGTCGAGAGCGTGGCAGGCGTCGCACCCTTGAAGCGCATCGCTGCATTCACAGCACCGCGGGGGATCGAGGACTGCTGGCTCAGCGCCCGGCGCATCGCTGTGAAGGACTTGCGGCCTTCCTTGTTGAGGGCCATCGAGAAGGCACGGCGGGCATCGCCCTCTCCGAGGCGTTTGCAGGCAGCCTCGAAGCGGATGCGCACATCGTCGGCATCGAGAAAGACAACACGCATCTTCGACGCCTCCCGGAAAAGGAAATGCCCGGAGGGGTTATCTCCGGGCACATTTCCAAGCATCCAATATCGGAACTTTTAGCCGCGTCACGAACTATGGTCAAGCGATTTTCGCGTTGTATATCAATGCACTAAGTCCTGCGTACCCGTGCGAAGCGCGGCGTAGCCGTGTCGTGTGGATAGCCTCACCGCAGGCGGAACACACGCACCAAGGCGTTGAGCGCCACGCGCAGATTGCCGATGTCATCGGCGTCCCAGTGCTGCCCATCCTCGTCGGCGCAAATCGTCCGGTAGACCACGAACGTCGGCGGGCGTCCGGGCGAGAGGCGCTGCTCACGGTCGCAATCAGCGAGTGTTGCGGTCGCCTCGGCGTAGCGCCGCTTGACCTTGTCGATGACCTCAAGCACCGGCTCACTCGGGCTCGAACCGAAGATGCCCTCGTTGATCAGCAGCCCTGTGACCGAGCTCGGGCTCGGCATCGGCAATCCGACGGTGACGTTGTGCCAACGGTAGAGGTCGGCGAAGGCGACACCGGCCTGGTACTGCAGGTCGCTGATCAACCCCTTGAAAGCCAGCCGTCCAAGTGCGGTGCCGAGGCGTTCGTCATGCGCCTCGTTGCCCGACACGCCGTAGTGTCGCTTGCGCGCCTCGAGCACGGTCGACATGGCCTCGCGCTCCGTCTCCTCGCGCATGCGTTTGCCGCATGGGTAGCGTTTTCCGGGTTTGCGTTTGCGTCCACGAACCATGGTTCAAATTCCTTTCCGCAGCTGTTGGGTGACGACTTCGCGGAGCACGGCCGCGTAGCCGGCGATGTCGGTGATGGAGTCGGCGTGGGCCGGATCGTGCGCGAGGCGCGCGAGCTTCAGATCGATCAGGCACAGGGCGACGGTCGCGGGGGTGACGGGCGTGCCGAGGGTCACCGACCAGCGTGCGGCGATCGCCGCCATCGACGCAGCCGGGTCGCCGTAGGCCACACGCCGCTCGGAGACGATGCGGGCCGCTTCGGTGAGCATTGCTTCCGCATCCATCACAGCACGCCTCCCTTGGTCTCGATGGCCCAGAGGAGGATGGCGATGGCGTCGGCCTCGTTATCGTCGGTAGGCATGAAGCCACGGTCGCGCACGGCAGCGATCACCGCCTGCTTGTCGGCGTTGCCTTTGCCGGTGACGTGCCGCTTGATGGTGCCCACCGGCACGCCCTGGTAGGCAAGGCCGCGCTCCTCGCACCATGCGGTGAGGCTGGCGAGGAAGCCGCCATAGATGTGGGCGGCATCGGTTGCGGCGTGCCGGCGCACTTCCTCGAAGTAAACGGCCTCGGGCAGCATGTGCTCTGAGGCCAGCTGGTCGAGCCAGCTGCGAAAGCGCAGATAGCGCATGCCGCCGCCGTCGTACCGGCTGGGTCGGAAGGACACAGTGCCGCTGTGGGTGTCGGTTCCGAGGCGCAGCGCCCAGCCCATGCTGGTGCCGAGGTCGAGGGCGAGGATGGATCCTGTCGTGGGGCCGGGTTGGGGGCTGGGGCCGATGACAGGCAGAGTCCGGGTGTTCGAAGCCATGGTGGTCTCCGTCATGAAGGGTGATGTGGGATGGTCAATTGGGGGGCCGTCTGCTCAGTCGGGTGACAGGTCGTCACCGGATCAGCTGCGCATCAGAGGTCACCTCATGGCGGAGCCCGAGGCCTGCCATCGTATGGGAGGACGGGCCAACTCTTCATGTTGGCCCTCCCATACGTAGTATGGGGGCTTTGACACCTAACTGTTCCTTTTGGGCTAAGTCGCTGATTTACATCAGAAAATATGAGTGCGGATGAGTGCGGGTATGAGTGCGGTGCCTCACTCATATTTTGGGCGTAACTCATTGATTTTGCTGAGAACATGATTGGTGCACTCATATGAGTTTACGCCTCACTCATATGAGTGAGCTCGTCTTCGGACCCCTCCGGGTAGACCCAGACCTCGGGATTTTCGACCGCGAGAAAGGACCCTGACTGGGGGCATTTGTAATGGCTGGGGAGTACCCGACGGGGCGTGGAAATCACCTCGCCTGTGGTCGGGTCGGCGGTCTCATCGGGAGGGCCGAAAGTCATCCCCTCCACGCAGAGATAGCCGGAGTGGGAGCGGGTGGCGGGGAAGCCGAACGCGGTCGCATCCCGCACGAATTTCACGAAGCCCTTCGTGCCGAGCACGCTCAGCCGGTCTCGGATCGTGTGCTTGCTGCCAAGACCCCCCTGGTTCTCGAAGGCTTCGGCAAACTGCATCGTCGTGTACAGGCGGCTGCCCGCAGCCTCGTCGAGCAAAACACCAAGGATGACGTCGTGCTTGCGCAAGCGCTCGGCATCGAGCTTGGCGCCGAACTCCTTGCGCACCAGGCGCTCGTTCATCGGATTGATTTCGACCCAGCGGCCATCGACCTTGTCGATCAGCTTGGTCGCCAGTGACGGACCGTTGCGCAGTTCGATCTCGAGGCGGCGCAGTGTGCTGTCTTCATCCGGCCGGTGCATCAGCAGGCCCGAAGTGTAAAAGCCACGCAGCGCACTCGCGCCGGACAGCGCCTGAAACGGATCCTCTCCCACGGCCTTGCGGTTCATCTTCTTGGTGTGGTGAGCGAGGATGATGCCGCAGTCGGGGGCCACGGCCTCGCGCAGCCGCTCGACCCGTTCGTTGAGGAAGAACATCATCGCGGCGTTGTCGTTTTCGCCGCCGCTGTCGGGACCGCCGTCGAAGAGATTACGGATCGGGTCGATGCAGATGATATCGGGCGGTGCGTCCTGAAAATGCTCCCGGATCGAAGCCGCCGCGAGGGCGATGCCTTTTTCGTCAAGCAGGAGGCGGAGTTTCGGCGTCGCAATCAGATTGTCGAGTGCGGCCGAAATGACGCGCGCATCAAGCCGGATGCCTTGGAGCCGTTCCCGCAAATAGTGATACTGGATCTCGGCCTGCAGGTAATAGACCCGCAAGGCACGGTTGGGTGTGAAGCCAAGGAAGGACACACCGGCGGCCATGTGGACGAGAAGGCTGATGAGGAAATCGCTCTTGCCGACCTTCGGTGCGCCGCCCAGGACCAACAGACCACCCGGCGTCAGGACGCGCGGCGCGATAATGTCATCCGGCATGGGAGACGTATCGCCGAGCAGTTCACGCAGCTTGTAGGCGGGCATTGTCGCTGGGGATGCGACTTGGTCCGCATCATTGCGCAGCAGTGCAGGACCATTCTTCCTGACGTGTAGCGCCCACAGGCGGTCGGCTTCCTGCTGCAGCCGCTCCACCGGCCATGCCGGCCGCACCATGGCGGCGTTGTACTGGCAGATCGCTTCCCAACCGTCATCGGGCGTCATCTTGCCGTCGTGGACCAGCCGGACGTAGTGACCGATCGCAGCGCTCGCGCCTTCGAAGCGGGTCCACTGGTCAGTGCCACCCTCATGCACCGGGGTGGTGAGAATGGCTTCAAGCGAGGGTTTGGCACTGGCCTCATGCGTGGGCTCCACGCCGACGCTCAGCAGTGCCGGCATGGCGGCAACCTGTTCCGCGAACTCCGAGAGGTCGACCTCGACGGGGTGATGGTCGCGGATCTGGACGAGCCGCTGAAAGCCACCCTTGTGATACACCGAGCCTGCGACACGGATCGGCTGGTGTGCCGAGCGGAAGTGGGTGTCGCCGCCCACCTTCATGGCGATGTCGCCGCGCAGACGGCAGAGGGCTACGAGATCCTCGCCGGTGGCAGCCTCGGTCAATTTCCACCAGACATGCAGCTTGGTAGGGCCCTCGGGCGTCCGGCCGCCGCTTTCGACGGTGAGCGTAGGCGTGCCGAGGTGGCGCACGAGATGCGCGAGCTTGCCCGGGATGTCGCCCGCATCAAGGTCCACCACGATCGCCTGCATCTGCAGGACCTCGTGGGCACGCGCCTGGCCGTGCTCGGCGACCGTGCCGGGGATGACGTAGAGGGCAGCACCCTCGCGCCACGCCCAGGTGGCGAAGGTCTTGAGCTTGTCGAAGGCCGAGACGTCCGCCTCGATCCAGATGTTGTTGGGCTTGCCGTCGCGGCCCTGTCCCTTGTCGACGAAGCCGCGAACCGGGATCAGGCCTTCGCAATAGCCAAAGACCACATCCAGAAATGTCGCCAGCTGTTCCGCATCGGGCTCGATGCCGAACGGATCCTGCTGCGGGGCAGCGTCGTTGAAATCGCGCCACGGATTGAAGTGGATCACCTCGCCGGTGGGCTTGTCGTCACGATCATCGCTCATGATGCCAGGCTCCAGCAGCGGTTGGCGTATGCGCACATGCGGCACTCGAAGTGATCGCGGTCGCGCGCAATGCGCGGCAGCAATTCGCCGGCATCGGTGGCGCTGAGGATGCGCACGGCGCGGTCGCTCATGCGCTGCGCCAGCTCGGCGTTGAACGGCACCAGTTCGTGGTGGAGTTCGGCCGTGTCCTTGTTGATGGCGGTGAAGAGCGCGGGGTTGCTGGCGAGCCCAGGGACGCTCGCATCCATGTAGGCCTGGTAGAGCGCGATCTGGGCGGCATAGACGGGCTTGCTGACGGCCACCCCGTCCTTGACGCAGGCGCGCCAGTTCCTGGCGTTCATGGTCTTGCATTCCCACAGCGCGGGAACGCCGAGCTTTAGGGCATCGGGCGCGGCTGCAACGATACCATCGACGTGACCGCGGATGCGGCCGTCCGCGACGGCGAAACCGAACTGCTCACCATCAGGGCGATTGCCCTTGCGGGTGTAAAGGTCAACGCCAGCGGCACGCAGCCACTGGATCGCAAGATCTTCGAGCGCATGACCGATGGCGAAGATGCGCAGCGTCTGGCCGGGAAAATCCGCGCCGTCGTCCTTCGGCGCGCCTGCGAACTCGAACTGCAATGCCCGTTCGCAGGCGTGACCCACCCGCGAGCCACCGAGATAATCCCGGCGCGGGCGTGTGGCGTTGTCTGCGGTCAGCGCAGCGTCGACGACGTGGTTGAGGGTTTCCGCGAAACCGCGCGTGTGATTGTAATCGAGCGTCAAAATGGCACCTCCGGGAATTGCTGCTTGTTGGCCGCGGCGATCTCGCGCATCGCGTCCTGAAAGCCGCCGATGGCGACTTCGATGAGGGTGAGGACCT
>Ga0247831_1007848_pt1 | contig 11617 bp, 9 predicted proteins | sample LaCruzMarch2015__9_FD_192406 | JGI IMG/M metagenome (GOLD analysis project Ga0247831, IMG submission 192406) | Freshwater microbial communities from meromictic Lake La Cruz, Castile-La Mancha, Spain - LaCruzMarch2015_1m | ecosystem: Environmental > Aquatic > Freshwater > Lake | place: Spain...
AAATCAAAATATTCATGCAATCTTTCAGTGATATTTGATTGTAGGGTTAGCCCATGACACTTCTAGTGCAACTTACAAATCCCCTATCATCACCGCAAATGTTTAAAGGAGACTTTTGTGCTCGCATGGCTTTGTGAAAACCCTATCGGTGTGGATGCCCTCACTTGGAAATCGCTTCCCTCGCCTGAACCCAAAGCAGGTGAAGTGCGCATACGCATTGAAGCCGCGAGCTTGAATTTCCCCGATCTCTTGATCGTGCAGAACAAATACCAAATGAAACCGCCCCTGCCATTTGTACCCGGCTCTGAATATGCGGGAATCGTTGAGGCTTTGGGTGAAGGCGTCACCCATTTACAAGTTGGTCAAGCCGTGGCATGTCTGAGTGGCACGGGTGGTTTTGGTACGCACACATTGGCGCCAGCCAAACTCTGCATGCCCTTGCCAGCGGGTTTTGGATCGGTCGATGCAGCCGCCTTCATCATGACCTATGCCACTTCGCACCATGCCTTGTTAGACCGTGGGCAACTCAAAGCGGGTGAAACAGTTTTGGTGCTGGGTGCTGCTGGTGGCGTAGGCACTGCCGCCATTCAAATTGCTAAGACCTCTGGTGCACGCGTGATTGCCGCGGCTTCTACGCAAGAAAAATGTGACCTATGTGCTGCGCAAGGAGCAGACGCCACCATTAACTACAACAAAGACAATTTTCGTGAACGACTCAAAGAATTGACGGAAGGCAAAGGACCTGATGTGATTTACGACCCTGTCGGTGGAGACTATGCAGAACCCGCATTCAGATCCATCGCATGGCGTGGACGCTATTTGGTGGTGGGATTTGCAGCAGGTCCTATTCCAGCATTGCCCTGGAATTTAGCCTTGCTCAAAGGCGCGTCTATCGTGGGTGTTTTTTGGGGCGATTTTTCGCGCCGTGAAAGCGCAGCCAATGCCGCCATGATGCAAGAGTTAGCGAAGTGGTATGGCCAAGGAAAAATAAAACCCGTGATTCACAAAACCATGCCCATGGCAGAACTCAAGCAGGCTTATGCGGAGATGGGTTCGCGTGGGGTAATGGGTAAGTTGGTGATGGTTAATTAGTTGATTGAACTAGTTCAATCAACCAGGTCACGCAAAAGTCTCAGCATCTTTAAATAATGGGGCTTTTGCATCTTTAACCGCCAATTTGGGTTCAAAGTTTAAAGGCCAATCAATTTTCAGTTCTGGGTCTGACCACAAGACAATGCGCTCGTGCTCAGGGTGGTAGTAGTCGGTAGTTTTATATAAAAATTCTGCTGACTCACTCAGCACCACAAAGCCATGGGCAAAACCTTCAGGCACCCACAACTGGCGTTTGTTCTCTGCACTCAAATGCGTGCCGACCCATTTGCCAAATTGCTTGGAGGAGCGTCGCATATCCACCGCAACGTCATACACCTCACCTTGTGTGACGCGCACCAATTTACCTTGCGGATGTTGAATTTGATAGTGCAATCCACGCAATACACCTTGACTAGATTTACTGTGGTTGTCTTGAACAAACTGTACATCTAAGCCCGTAGCATGCAAAAAATCACGGCTATTGAAGCTCTCAAAAAAGAAACCACGGGCATCACCAAAAATCTGGGGCTCCAGAATTAAAACGCCGTCAAGCGATGTGGGACTAACTTGGTAAGGCATGTGGTTATTTCAGTAAGTTCAAAAGGTATTGGCCATAGCCGTTCTTTGCTAGCGGTGTCGCAAGCTTTTGCAACTTAGCAGCATCAATCCAATTTTGGACAAAAGCAATTTCTTCGGGACACGCCACCATCAAGCCTTGGCGTTTTTGCAGCGTAGCGATAAAGCTAGCCGCCTCCATCAAACTTTCATGCGTGCCCGTGTCTAACCATGCAAAGCCGCGGCCCATGATCTCGACACTCAACTGCCCCATTTCTAAATAGCGTTTATTGACATCAGTGATCTCTAGTTCACCACGGTGCGAAGGTTTGACATTGGCTGCAATGTCGCAGACCTGTTCGTCATAAAAATACAGGCCAGTTACTGCGTAGTTAGATTTTGGTTGAGCAGGCTTTTCTTCAATGGATAACGCGCGCTGGTGTGCATCAAACGCCACCACACCATAGCGCTCAGGGTCCGTCACGTGGTAGGCGAATACGCTGGCACCATGCTCTCGTGCATTCGCACTTTGCAATTGCTTGACCAAGTCATGTCCATAAAAAATGTTGTCGCCTAAGACCAACGCGCTGGGATGGTTGTTCACAAAGCTTTTACCAATGATGAAGGCCTGTGCTAATCCATCTGGACTAGGTTGCACCGCATATTCAATATGCATGCCCCATTGACTTCCATCGCCCAATAATTCGGTAAAGCGCGGAGTGTCTTGTGGCGTGGAGATCACCAAAACCTCGCGAATACCACTGAGCATCAAAGTGCTCAGCGGGTAATAAATCATGGGCTTGTCATAGACCGGCATGAGTTGTTTGCTCACCGCTTGTGTCACTGGGTAAAGGCGGGTGCCCGAACCGCCAGCCAAGATGATGCCTTTGCGTTGCTTAGTCATGGTTTTATGCGACTTGAATGGAGATGTGGATTTGATTAGGACTAGGGTTTAACAGCGAGGCAGTTAGACCAATTTGCTTAGATTAAGGCGTCTAGTATGGCATCAACACCCACCTGCCATGCAGGCAACCCTGTGCCAAAGGTAGAACGTATTTTTTCTGTATTCAAACGCGAATTGGCAGGACGCGGTGCTGGCAATGGATAGGCACTGGTTGGTATGGGCTCGATCGATTCAGGTTTGCATGTCAGATGCGCGCCGCGTTTTAAAGCACCAGCGATGACATATTGCGCGTAGGCATGCCAAGAGGTTTCGCCAGAAGCCGTTAGGTGATAAGTACCAAATCTTGCATCATCTTTTGTAGCAGGCAACATAGTCTGCAAAACATCGACAGTAACTTTTGCCAACACCTCAGCAGAGGTAGGCGCTCCCATTTGATCTGCCACCACCTTCAAACTGTCTCGCTCGGCAGCCAATCGCAACATGGTTTTTAAGAAATTATTGCCGTGCGCACCAACCACCCAACTGGTACGCAATATCAAATGCTTGTGGCAATGCTGTCGAGCTGCGCACTCGCCCAACCATTTGCTTTGTCCGTAAACAGATAAAGGATTCGTTTGGTCATCCTCTGACCAAGGCGTATTGCCAGCACCATCAAACACATAGTCAGTTGAATAGTGCACCAAGACTGCGTTAACCGATTGGGCCAACTCAGCCAATACGCCAACGGATTGGGCATTGACTTGCAATGCAATCGTTTGCTCAGTCTGAGCTTTGTCGACCGCAGTGTATGCAGCAGCGTTCACGATCACGTGCGGTTGAAATTTTTTAACAACAGGCAACAAGGTATCGCGCAAAGCAAAAGCGTTAGATAGATCTGCCTCGCTACGCGTAAGGGCTTTTACTTTACCCAGTGCTTTTAATGCGCCCCCAAGCGTAAATCCGAGTTGACCATTCGCACCCAACAATAAAACACGGTAACTTGAGTTGCTGTCCAAAGGCATTACTTACGCACCATAGTGCTTATCTAGCCATTGTCTATATGCGCCACTCGTCACGCCCTCGACCCACGATTGGTTGGCGAGGTACCACTGCACGGTTTTGCGAATACCTGTCTCAAACGTCTCGCGAGGTTTCCATCCGAGTTCACGCTCCATCTTGCTGGCATCCATCGCATAGCGTCTGTCGTGTCCTGGGCGGTCTTTTACATACGTGATTTGCTCTGCATAGGGTTTTCCATCTGAGCGGGCTTTCAGCTCATCCAAAATATTGCAGAGGGTGTTGACCACATCCAGATTGGCCTTTTCATTCCAGCCTCCAATGTTGTAACACGCACCCACTTTGCCGTCTTCTAGAACGCGCGCTATTGCACGGCAGTGGTCTTCTACATACAACCAATCACGCACTTGTTGGCCATCGCCATAAATGGGGAGAGGTTTACCTGCCAATGCATTCAAGATGACCAAAGGAATCAACTTTTCTGGAAAGTGATAGGGGCCATAGTTGTTACTGCAATTGGTAGTGAGAACTGGCAAACCATAGGTGTGGTGCCAAGCACGCACCAAATGGTCGCTGGCAGCCTTGCTTGCAGAGTAAGGGCTGTTAGGTTCATAAGGATTAGTTTCTTTAAAAGGCGCGTCTGTGGCTGACAAAGTTCCATAGACCTCATCCGTGCTCACATGTAAGAACCTGAATGATTTTTGATTTATGTCGCCATCGCTCTCTGACAACTTAGTCCAATACGCACGCACACTCTCTAACAAATTGAAAGTGCCCAATACATTCGTTTCGATAAATTCTCCAGGCCCATGGATTGAGCGATCGACGTGGCTCTCTGCAGCAAAGTTCAACACAGCACGCGGCTGGTATTTGGTGAGTAAATCTGCTACCAACTCACGGTTACCAATATCACCATGTACAAATACGTGACGTTTGTCGTCTTTGAGATCATCTAGGTTCGCCAAGTTGCCGGCATAAGTCAGCTTGTCTAAATTGATTACCGTCTCATCGGACGAGGACAGCCAAGTGTGCACAAAGTTGCTACCAATAAAACCCGCACACCCAGTCACCAAAATAGTCATTTAGCACCCTCTGGCTCTGAATTTACGCGACCATATTTGTCTTCAAAACGCACGATATCGTCTTCACCCAAGTAAGAGCCTGACTGCACCTCAATCAAATGCAAAGGAACTTTGCCGGGATTTTCTAGTGAATGCACGATGCCAACAGGTATGTAGACCGACTGGTTTTCAGTGACCATGCGTTCCTCTTCACCTATGCGCACCAAGGCCGTTCCAGAAACCACCACCCAATGCTCTGCACGGTGGTGGTGCATTTGTACAGACAACTTAGCCCCAGGATTGACAGTGATGCGCTTGACCTGAAAACGCTCGCCGTGGTCCACAGAATCGTAAGAACCCCACGGCCGAAAAACCTCGCGGTGCAAATCCACTTCCGAACGTTTTTGCGCTTTGAGTTGGTCCACCACTTTTTTCACGTCCTGGGCTTTGTCTTTGTGAGCGACCAAAACTGCGTCCGATGTCTCTACCACTACCAAATCTTGCACGCCGATGAGTGAGACCAATCGTCTGTCGGCATGTACATAACTATTACTTGTGTCATGCAAAATGACGTCGCCTCTGACGGCGTTGCCTTGCGCATCTTGCGGCAACACTTGCCATACTGCAGACCAAGCGCCCACATCATTCCAACCCGCATCGAGGGGAACCACCACCGCCTTTTTAGTGCGTTCCATCACCGCATAGTCCACGGAGTCAGATGGGCATTTGGCAAAGGCTTCTGGGTCTAATCGCACAAACTCAAAATCTTTTTTCGACGCTTTCCAAGCCGCTTGACACGCTGCATGCATCGCTGGGTTGCAAGTTGCCAACTCTTCTAAAAACACCGACGCTTTGAACATGAACATGCCGCTGTTCCATGTGTAACCACCGTCATGGATATAGGCTTGCGCAGTTGCGAGATCAGGTTTCTCCACAAATTTTTCGACAGGTACTGCCTTCTCGGGGTTCAATGGTTGCGCAGCCTTGACATAACCATAGCCAGTTTCCGCATGCGTTGGAACAATGCCAAATGTCACCATGCCACCCGCTTCAGCTGCTTTAACGCCGACAGCAACAGCGCGGTGAAACGCAGGCACATCAGCAAACACATGGTCTGAAGGCAAGACCAATAAAACGGGGTCTTCACCTTTAGCCGCAGTGGCCAACGCCGCAAAAGCAGCGGCGGCAATCGCAGGTGCCGTGTTACGCGCAACAGGCTCTAACAAAATGTCTGCAGGGGTAACACCCATTTCTCGGCATTGCTCGCCCACCAAAAACCGATGGTCTGCGTTGGCCACAATGATGGGGTGAACAGGTAATTTGCCGTTCGTACCCTCTAAGCGTTTCAAAGTGAGCTGAAAAAGACTCAGCGTATCCGTCACTCCTAAGAACTGCTTGGGTCGCATCGAGCGCGACAAAGGCCATAAACGTGAACCACTTCCACCCGACAGAATGACTGGAATCATGGGCTTATCTTCCTATGCCGAAATAGCTAAACCCACGCTCACGCATACGAGATGGCTCATACAAGTTTCTACCGTCAAATATGACCGGGCTCTTCAAAGCCTTGTGAATGCCAACAAAGTCAGGCGCTTTGAATTGGCGCCACTCCGTCATGATGGCCAAAGCATCTGCACCTGATAGTGCCGCTTCTTTGGTGCCACACAGCATCAGGTCTGCGCGGGCACCATAAATATGCTGCACCTCTTCCATCGCTGCAGGGTCATAGGCTTGCACTTTCGCGCCTGCTTGCCACAAAGCCTCCATCAATATGCGGCTGGGTGCTTCACGCATATCGTCGGTATTGGGTTTGAAAGACAAACCCCATAGGGCGATAGTTTTACCTTTAAGGTTACCTTTGAAATACGTATTGATCTTGTCAAACAACACGCGTTTTTGGTCATGGTTACGCGCTTCTACGGCTTCAAGTAATTTAGGCTGGAAACCAAGTTGCTGGGCTGTGTGCACCAACGCGCTTACATCTTTGGGAAAGCAGCTGCCACCATACCCAGCACCGGGATAAATAAAGTGATAACCGATTCGCGAGTCGCTACCAATGCCTTGGCGCACATCTTCAATATCAGCGCCCAAACGCTCGGCCAAGTTCGCCATCTCGTTCATAAAACTAATCTTGGTCGCCAACATGCAATTGGCCGCGTACTTGGTCAACTCTGCACTGCGAACACCCATCACCAAAATTTTGTCGTGGTTGCGGTTGAAAGGCTCATACAACTCACGCAAGAGTTTTTCAGCGCGGGGGCTATCGGTGCCAATCACGATGCGGTCTGGTCGCTGGCAATCGACAACGGCTGCGCCTTCTTTTAAAAACTCTGGGTTTGATACCACGTCGTATTCAAAATTAACGCCACGCTCTTTCAATACCTGCGCAACGGCTTCTTTCACTTTGTCTGCAGTGCCTACAGGTACGGTCGATTTATCAACAATCACCGCATAGCCATCGATATGTTGGGCGATGGTTTTGGCAACTTTCAATACGTGCTGCAAATCAGCACTGCCATCTTCATTGGGTGGTGTGCCTACAGCGATAAATTGGATTTCAGATTGGGCGATGGCTTCAGCCGCGTCAGAGGTGAATTGCAATCGGCCTTCAGCGAAGTTGGCTTTGACTAATGGCTCTAAGCCGGGTTCAAAAATAGGAATTTCGCCTTTGCGTAAACGGGCTAACTTGGCCTCGTCAATATCCACGCATATCACTTGGTGGCCGGCGTCAGCGAGAATTGCACCCTGAACCAAGCCCACATAACCAGTGCCAAAAACAGAAATTTTCATAAGTTTTAACTAATTTTTCTCGAATATGTCATTTTGACAGATTAATATTTCATGACTGTTACGCTCCATATGTATTACAGAATACAAATCTGAGTTGATTTTTCTCGAAGATATAGTCCCCAGAACACCTTAAAACTGCTCAAAACTCTATGAACGACATCAAAAAAGCCGTATTTCCTGTTGCAGGTCTTGGCACACGCTTTTTGCCAGCTACCAAAGCAAGTCCTAAGGAAATGCTGTGCATCGTGGATAAGCCATTGATTCAATACGCGGTCGAAGAAGCCATTGAAGCCGGCATCACCGAAATGATTTTTGTGACGGGTCGCAGCAAACGTAGCATCGAAGACCACTTTGATAAATCTTTCGAACTCGAACACGAGTTAGAACAAAAAAACAAAACAGCGCTCTTGGAATTAGTGCGCAATATCAAACCGGCTAATGTGAATTGCGTTTATGTACGCCAACCCGAAGCCTTAGGCCTTGGTCACGCGGTGAACTGCGCTGCCAAATTGGTAGGAAACGACCCCTTTGCTGTCATCTTGGCAGACGATTTACTGGACCACCAACCTGGCGTATTGAAACAAATGGTCGATGTATTCAAGCACTACCGCAGCTCTATCGTGGCTGTTGAAAAAATACTGCCCGAGCAAAGTAAATCGTATGGTGTTGTCAAAGGCACCACTGCAGGCGACAGACTCACCAAAATGTCGCAAATCGTTGAAAAACCTGAACCCAAAGATGCCCCCTCTGACCAAGGCGTGGTGGGACGCTACATCTTTACGCCCTCCATCTTCAAACACATAGACGGTTTAAAGCCTGGTGCTGGTGGCGAATACCAACTGACAGACGCCATTCAAAGCATGCTTGCTGAAGAAGCTGTGTATGCATTCGCATATGAAGGCGTGCGGTATGACTGCGGCAGCAAAATAGGTTTTTTAAAAGCCACTGTTGAATTTGCCCTACGCCACCCCGAAACTGGCGCTGAGTTTTCTCACTACCTTTCCAATTTGAAGCGCTAGTGGCGACACCGAGGTTACACACCTAGACTTTTCCATCATTGACGCATGCAACGATTAATGCTCGAATCGTTGTATGACTTCACCACACAAAAAATCTCCCGACTCCCTGCGAAGCGCCCGCTGGTTCAAACCAGACGACTTGCGCTCCTTTGGCCACCGCTCACGCGCTATGCAATTGGGCTTAGGCCCTGAAGACTGGGTAGGCAAACCCGTCATCGCCATCATCAACACATGGTCCGACATCAACCCTTGCCACACGCATTTCAAGCAACGCGTGGAAGACGTCAAACGCGGCATCTTGCAAGCTGGTGGTATGCCATTGGAGTTACCTGCGCTCTCATTAGCTGAAGCATTTGTCCGCCCCTCACCGATGCTTTATCGCAACTTGTTGGCGATGGAAACAGAAGAGCTTATTCGTAGCCACCCTATCGATGGCGCGGTCCTCATGGGTGGTTGCGACAAAACCACTCCTGGTCTGGTGATGGGCGCTTTATCAGCCGCTGTTCCTTTTGTGTATTTGCCCGCTGGCCCCATGTTGCGCGGCAACTGGAATGGCAAGGTGTTGGGCTCAGGATCTGACGCATGGAAATATTGGGACGAGCGCCGTGCCGGAAAAATCACAGGGGTGCAATGGCTAGAAGTGGAAGCTGGCATCGCACGTACACACGGCACCTGCATGACTATGGGCACTGCCGCGACCATGATGGGTATTGCCGAAGCCTTGGGACTCACATTGCCAGGCGCGTCTAGCATTCCTGCAGCAGATGCGAACCACACACGCATGTCCGCAGCCTGTGGTCGACGCGTTGTAGAAATGGTGTGGGAAGACCTCACGCCTTCGCACGTTTTGACACGCAAGAGTTTTGAGAATGCAATTGCTGTGGCCATGGCCATGGGTTGCAGTACCAACGCCATCATCCATTTGGTGGCTATGTCGCGCCGCGCAGGGCCTGCGTGCGCTATTTCTCTGGAAGACTTTGATGCTGCCAGCCGCAAAGTTCCCGTGATTGCCAACATCCGCCCCAGCGGCACCACCTATTTGATGGAAGATTTTTATTACGCTGGTGGCATGCCCGCTTTGATGCACAACATGTCCACGCATCTGCATGTGGAGCAAATGACCATCAATGGCAAAACGATTGGCGAGAACATTGCAGGCGCAAAAGTCCACAACGACGATGTGATTCGTTCACTCGACAATCCACTTTACGCAGAGGGTGCATTGGCCGTCTTACGAGGAAACTTGGCTCCTGATGGTGCTGTTATCAAACCCAGCGCATGTGAGCCAAGATTTTTAAAACACACTGGCCGCGCATTGGTGTTTGACAACTATCCAGAAATGAAGCTCGCAGTGGACGATGAAAACTTAGACGTTACCGCTGACGACATCTTGGTCTTGCGCAACGCAGGCCCCAAGGGCGGACCCGGCATGCCTGAATGGGGCATGTTGCCCATACCCACCAAACTGGTTAAACAAGGCGTGCGCGACATGATTCGCTTGTCTGATTCACGCATGAGCGGCACCAGCTATGGCGCTTGCATCTTGCATGCAGCGCCAGAGTCATACATTGGCGGGCCTTTGGCTTTGGTCAAAACAGGCGACATGATCAGCGTCGATGTACCCAATCGATCCTTGCATTTAGACATCAGCGACGAAGAATTCGCCAAACGCAAAGCGGCTTGGCAGCCCGCACCGCCGCGCTATGAACGCGGCTACGGTTGGATGTTTAGCAAACACATCTTGCAAGCCAACGAAGGTTGCGACTTTGATTTCTTAGAAACTTCGTTTGGCGCGCCTGTGAAAGAACCTGCGATTTATTAAATTTCACGCGCGCATAAAAAAAGCACTGAGGGCCTAAACCACTCAGTGCCTTTTGGCTCAAAAAGAAATTAAGCTGCTTTTTTAGCGTAAGCGTTACACCAGCCTTTGGTCGCTACTTTCTTGCCAGCAAACAAGGGGCAGCCGCCAGAAGCATCAGATGCTTTGCCTTGGAACAAGGCGCAGTTGCCACAGTTTTGGCCCGCTGCAAATTTAGGTTGCTTAGCTTTGTCAACTGTAGATGCATCGGCTTTGTATGCCAAAGCAGCGGCTTGTGGATCTTTCTCATCAACCATCGCCTGAGCGCTAGCTTGTCCAGCAACTGCAACTGCACTTAAGCCTGTGACAGATTGCAAAATAAAAGTTCTGCGGTTAGGTTTGTTGTTTGTCAATGTGTTCAAAATCAGCTCCAAATGTGAATAAAGACACTCTATTATGGATTCACCTCACAAACATCAATGCATCGGGCTTACATAATTCCCCCACCTTTCTCAAAGTAATTATTTATATCTATACATTAATTGCCCTAAATGCGAATTAATTAATACTAATAAATTACTTTTACTGGCGCTTTTTACTCAAGTTTAAGAGTCTGATACCGACATACATATTGGACTCAGAGGAATGGAACGACACCCATGCAGGGGTACAAAAGTAAATCTTCATGGCAAGCAATGCCAGCAAGTTTTGCGCAACTAGGTGCAAGGACTGCGCTCGCCTTGGCTATCTCTGCAAGTTTGTCGTTACCAAGCTTTGCCCAAGGTCCCGTTACTGACATGGACAACTGGATACGCTTTCCGCCCCGACCGCGCACGCCTGCTCCTGCTCCGTCTGAATCCGCAACTGCAACGACCGCCACCCCAACTACAACGCAAATTCCTGCTGCAAGTCCTAGCCCCACTTCCGCCGCTACTTCCACACCAACTCCGACACCTAGCGCACAACCAGTTGCCAAAGCATTAGCCGCTACTCCGCCACCAAGTCAGGCTCCTAGTCCCAGAGACACCTGGGTGCAATTTCCAATTCGTTCGGCAACGCCAGCTGTGATGAACGTTCCTCCATTGCAAACGCAAGCACCTCCTCAGGTTGCACCAATGGAACAAGCAGCTAACGAACCAAAAATCAAAAAAATCAACTTCAAAGGCAACCAACGCATCACCGACCAACAACTTTCACGCGTTGTTGAAAAGTATGTGGGCGTCATGATCAACACCGATGTCTTGATACAAGCCACCGAAGCGGTCAACAACTTCTACAGAAAAATGGGTTACTTGGCATTTGCAGAAATGCCCAACCAAGACCTGACAGATGGCACTGTGTTGATCCAAATTGCCGAGGCTCGCTTCTCAGGTGCTGTGGTGGAAGACCCAACTGGGCAGTT
>Ga0247831_1007854_pt1 | contig 11611 bp, 11 predicted proteins | sample LaCruzMarch2015__9_FD_192406 | JGI IMG/M metagenome (GOLD analysis project Ga0247831, IMG submission 192406) | Freshwater microbial communities from meromictic Lake La Cruz, Castile-La Mancha, Spain - LaCruzMarch2015_1m | ecosystem: Environmental > Aquatic > Freshwater > Lake | place: Spain...
TTGACGACCCCCCAAAACAGGATCCATCTTCTCCAATCCTAGTTTCTCAACATCAACCCCCCAGGTCTGAAGGGATCGAAAGGCCTGTTCCTGCCATTGCAAGCGTAGGGCGGCCTCGCCGGGGTACCAACCCTGGCCACTGCCCGCCAATTCAACCAGCCAATCTTCTTCCCCAACCCAAGATTCAAACATACCCAAAGCCAAAGGCCAAACCTCCTTGATAGCGGCCAACATGCGGAACCGGCTTTCTTCGCTGCCCTCCAACAAGGACTTCATCCAAGTATCGGCATGAAAAGTATGGTATTTGACCTCGCCCCGGAGTTTCACAGCGATGGACTGAAGCGTTTGGTTTGGAATCCCCGAAAGAGACTCGTAACGCAAGCGTACGGCGTGATCGTAACACCAATGCCTAACCAAACTAAAAGCGTAATCCCCAATGGGCTGCTCCACCAGTCCATTGCATAACATTTGATTTTCGGGGCGATTAAAAGCGGTTTGGTCTGGATCACCGGCACCGCATTCGGCTTGTAAATATTCGTAAAAGGCCAACGCATGACCTACCTGATCCTGGGCAACGGAGGAGAAGGCAATATCCTCCTCCAGGATGGGACCCAAACCGGTCCATTCGGAATTTCGATGACCCATAATAAGCTGATCATCCGCAATTTGGAGGAGATAACGGGCCAGAGGGCCGGAGGGAAAGGGATGGGAGTTCGGCATGGTAGCGTGGGGGGTGGTGTTCCTTGCAGATTAACCTTGGTTTTTGGCTTTGTAGGCGTCTATTTTATCGTTCACTTTGTACCCGGCCGGGTCCCGATAGGATTTGGAAGGTGTGGTACGAAAAACATCCTCGTCGGCATAGTCCATTTCCAAAACATCGGCCGAGCAGACCACCCATAGATTGGAGGTTTCTCCACGACGACCGTATTGTTCCTTGGCCAGCGCCATGGCCATCTCAGAACTGGGCGCATGGACGATCCCAACACTGCTATGCTTTTCGCCCCGTCGCCGCTGGTGAAAAACCTGGTAACTGGGCCAATGATCACCAGGGGCCAAAACAGGGCCCTGTTCAGCCGAAACCTGTTCGGCCTGCAAGCGATTCACCCGTGGATCAAGGGATAGAATAGGCATCTGGGGTGTTTTAGGCCAATGGGGTTACAAAACGGGCATCGGCGCGGCTCAAAGCCGCACGGACCCAGGCCCCGCGCTCTTCGGCCACTTTGCGGACTGCCAAACGCTCGCGGTTGCAGGGTCCGTCCCCGTTAATGACTTTGAAAAAAGTATCCCAGTTGGGTTCGGTAAACAACCATTCGCCGGTGGTTTCATCTTTGCGCAGTTGGGGGTCCGGCAGGGTGAGTCCTAGCTCCCAAATCTTGGGAACATACATGTTAAGAAACTGCTGACGCATCACGTCATTGGTCGCCATTTTGACCTTCCAGCGCATCAAGGTTTCGGTGTGCTGGGACATTTTGTCGGAAGGGCCAAAAAAATGCATGATAGGCTCCCACCAGCGGTTCAAGGCTTGTTGTAACATATCCCGCTGCATAGGCGTTCCCGTTGCCAGCCAAACAAAAACCGAGTGACCTTGCTTGAGGTGAAAGCTTTCTTCGTAACAAATCCGTTCCAAGGCCCGGCAGTAGGGACCGTAGGATCCCTTGGAATTGGCCACCTGATTCACAATAGCGGCGGCGTCAATCAAAAAGCCAATAACAGCCACGTCGGCCCAGGTTTCGGCCGGGTAATTGAACACATTGGAGTATTTGGATTTGCCGTTAATCAGATCGTTGATCATCTCTTCGCGGCTTTTGCCCAGGGTTTCAGCGGCGGAATACAGCAATTGGGCATGCCCTACCTCGTCCTGAACCTTGGCCATCAGGGCCAATTTGCGTCGGAATCCGGGGGCCCTTGTGATCCAGGTCCCTTCGGGAAGAGCACCAATGATCTCGGAATGGGCATGCTGCTCAATCATGCGGATCAACTGCTTGCGGTAGGCCGCAGGCATCCAATCCCGGGGTTCGATTTTCTCACCGCGGGCAATACGTGCCTCGAACTGAGCGAGCAATTCAGGGTTTTCGGCCGGCGCTTTGGGCTCTTCGGCCCCAACGGGTACATATCCTCCTCCGTACATAACAATCTATTTAAAATTTAAAAATCAATCAGGTTGGGTTGTTGGGGATGCAACGCCGTGCATCCATAGGCTGTAAAAGCGTCGACCCAGATCGGCAAGGGCTTCGCTGTCGGGACGGGCAGTGCTATGCACCGAGCCGTTCATTAACAAAAGCAACTGGCGTCCTAACCAAAGCGGATCCCCCTGGCGAAACACCCCTTTGTGCATGCCTTCCTGAAAAAGTCCGGCAAAAAATTGTTCGTAATCCGAACGCAGGGACTTGAAGGTCTGCAGAGAGGGCTCGCTCAAATGCCTCCATTCGTTCACAAAGACACCCACCGCCTCTCGGTCCGAAAACAGAAGGCGCAGGTGTTCCTCGATGGCGCGGGCCAGGCGATCCTCCACCGGCAAATCCATGGCCGCTATACGGCGGGCGGTGGAGACAAAAGCATCCGCCATCCCAAAGCAGATTTCGTGAAGGAGGGTCTCTTTAGATGAAAAATGATTGTAAAGAGAGGGAGCCTCTATACCGCTCACCGAGGCCAATTCCCGCATCGAAGTCGCGGCGTAGCCCTTGCGGTGGAACAATTCCGTCGCAAAGCCGGCAATCAAGGCCCGGCGACTGCTAGGCGGAGCCGTGGCTTGGGATGCAGCGAGAAGGTCGCTTTTCATAGTACAAACATACGAACGATCGTTCGTTCGCGCGCTCTCACGTTCCCAAATGGCCGTACTTTTGGCCTTCAGCGACCCACCTTGGACCTTTTGTCATCCCAAACCTCCCCCGGCCTTCGTCGAAACGCCGCCCTGCCATGGCTCATGGTTTTGGCATGGGGCCTCTTGGGCTGGGCCTGCAGGCCCGATACCTACCGAGGGGGACTGAACGTTGAATTGGGGTACGAGACCGATACCCTTCTCTTTGACACCGTTTTGGTGCAGGCCGGTTCCATTACCAAACGATTCAAGATTTACAATCCCAGCGACCAAGACCTGCTGGTGGACCGGATCGCCTTGGGCTCTGCCCTGGCAGGGAGCAGTCGTACATCGGGCTTTCGCCTTAATATCAACGGCTTGGCGGCCAATCAGGCTCAGAACCTGCGCCTAGCGGCCGGCGACAGCCTCTACATCTTTGCCGAAGTCACGGTCAACCCCAACGATAGCCTGACTCCGTATTTGGTGACGGATTCCGTTTTGTTTTTTACGGGTCAAAGGGTGGGCAAAGTCATGCTGACGGCCTTTGGTCAGAATGCTCGTTTTTATCGAGATTCTATCATTGGGACCACCGTTTGGACCAAGGATTTGCCGATCGTCATCTACAATTCCATCCTGGTCGACTCGCAGGCTACCCTATGGATCCAACCCGGAACCCGCATTTTTTTGAATGCCGGCTCAACGATCTATATCAACGGCACCCTGCGCGCCCAGGGCACTGCCCAAGAACCTATTACCATGCAAGGGGATCGATTGGACCCCTTTTACCGGGATTTGGCCGGGGCCTGGAACGGATTGCATTTTTTGAGAGGTTCCCTCAACAATTACCTCCGACACGTCCACCTTCGCAATGGTTCGGTGGCATTGCGGGTTGATTCCCTCCCGGCCAGCGGAAGCCAACCCAACCTGCGGTTGGAAAGTGTTTGGGTGGACCATTTTGCACAGGCAGGTATTTACGGAAATACAGCCCACATTGAAGGAGATAATGTATTGGTCAGCAATTGCGGTCTTTTTAATTTTTTGGGGGATTTTGGGGGGGAATACCGTTTTAGGCACAGCACATTTGTCCATCTTCAATCGGAATTTACCCGGGCCTACCCGCTCATGGTGCTCAGCAACCGAAACCTGGGGACGCCATCCCGCAGCAACAACGCCCTTTTGTCCCTGACCAATTGCCTGGTTTGGGGGGGAACCGACGAAGAATTTGGGGTGGATTCATCGGGGGATGGTAGCTTCAGCTACCAATTTGAACACTGCATCCTCAAAAGCCTGCGGGGCTGGTCCGGAACAAACCTTTTGTACCAGAATCCCCGTTTCAAAAACCCCAGCAACCGCAATTATGCGATCGATACCCTAAGTCCTGCTTATCGGGCTGGTATCGATTTGCGCTCCCAATATCCGGCTCTGCAATTCGACCTCTTAGGTCAGCCCCGAACCGCCACCCCCACTCTGGGCTGTTTAGAGCGTATCGAAATGGGTGGTATCTTTGAACCATGATTTTAGTACCCTACGACTTCACCCCACCTAGCGATTGCGCTATCCAGCATGCCACCGTTGTGGCACGCAAAGGGGACAACAAGATTCAACTGCTGCATGTCGTCAATTCCGACAGCAAGTCCCTGATGCGTAGGGACAAAATCAGCCTTCGAGACCTCAACGACCGGATGGCTGCCCTTGCAGCACGGGTTGAACGCGAATCGGGCATACCCACCGGTTATGATATGGTCACCGGCTCCATCTTTACCACCATCCCGGAATACGCCCACGAGTCCAAAGCCAAATTGGTCATCATCGGAACCAGTGGCATGGTTGGACTTCAGAATTTGTTTGGATCCAATGTTATCAAAATCGCCGAAAAATCCTCGGTGCCTGATATTATTGTCCAGGAGCGTCCCCTCCGACCCCACGGCTACAAGACCATTGTTATGCCTATGGATTCCGGCAAAGAATCCAAACAAAAGACCTTCCAAACGGCTGCTATTGCCAAAATTTTTGGCGGAACAGTTCACCTTTTTGCCGCCCACGAAACCGACGCTTTCCTGGTAAACGCGGTTCAAAACAACATCCATTTTGCCACCCGGCATTTTGATTCCCAACAAATCCCGTACGAATTGGCCTCCGAAGTAGAAGGGGGCAAATCCTATGTGGAACAAATCATCCAGCATGCCATTCGCGTTGATGCAGACTTGTTGGCCATCATGACCGGCGATCATCGGGGCTTGTTGGATTTGCTTTCCACGACCGACGAAGAACATATTGTCAACAACCAGGCTCAGATCCCGGTCCTCTGTATCGACCCTCAGAACGTTTTGTACGGGTCTGTTTTTTCGTTTTAAATAGCTGAACAAGCCATGGCCCAGGGCATGATTACCGAAAAGTCCAAGACCATTGCCGTGGATTTTGACGGCACCGTGGTTGAACACGCCTACCCTCAGATTGGGAAAGAAATGCTTTTTGCTTTTGCAACATTGCGCAGGCTTCAAGAAAGAGGGCACAAGCTTATCTTATGGAGCATACGAGAAGGCGACCTTCTGCAGGCCGCTGTGGACCATTGCCGCAGAAACGGGGTGGAATTCTACGCCGTCAATGCAAATTTCCCCGGGGAGGTCCTGGAACCAGGCTTCAGTGCCCGCAAAGTGAATGTGGACATCTTTATCGATGACCGTAATGTTGGTGGATTCCGCGGATGGAGCGAAACCTATCAGATGCTTCACCCCGAGGACGGTCCGTTTTTTCATCAACTCGAAAACGAAAAAGCACACTTCAATTACCGGGTCCGCAAAAAGAAAAGTCTGTGGGAAAAGTTGTTTGGTAAGTGAGGGAACCGATGATACAGCTCAAAAGTCCCGAAGAAATAGAATTATGCGCTCTAGCTGCTGACCTGGTCAGCCGCACCTTGGGCATTCTGGCTCCTCGAGTCGTCCCAGGAGTAAGCCCTCTTGAATTGGATCGCTTGGCCGAGGAGTTCATCCGGGATTCGGGAGGAATACCCGCTTTCAAAGGCCTGTACGGTTTTCCGAATACCTTGTGCATCTCGCCCAACGATCAGGTGGTTCATGGAATTCCCGGCAAAGCCCCGATGCGAGATGGCGACATCGTCTCGGTGGATTGCGGCGTTAAAATCAACGGATTCATCGGGGATCAGGCCTTTACGTTTGGGGTCGGTGTTATAACACCAGAAGACCAAAGGCTCCTTCGAATCACCCGCGAGTGCCTGGACCGCGGCATCGCCCAGGCCGTGGCCGGAAAGCGTATCGGGGATATTGGCCACGCCATCCAAGAACATGCCGAGGCGGCCGGTTACGGTGTGGTTCGAGAATTGGTCGGCCACGGCCTGGGCCGCCAATTGCACGAAAAACCAGAGGTGCCCAACTACGGCAAAAAGGGACAAGGCATCCGCCTCAGCGATGGAATGGTCCTGGCCATCGAGCCCATGATCAACGCCGGAGGCAAGGCCATCCGACACGAGAACGACGGCTGGACCGTACGCACCCGGGATGGCTCCCTATCGGCCCATTATGAACACGATGTTGCCTTGGTTGGGGGCGTTTGTCGGGTCCTCACCACCTTTGAATATGTGGACACGGCCTTGCTAAATTCGCAGCGCTCGGTGGCAATCCCTCCGACCACCTAGCATCCCTTTCCTTTCACCGCCTATTCTCACCCCTTTGATCCGAATCCTCTACCATGGGAAGAGCCTTTGAATACCGCAAAGCCCGCAAGTTTGCACGCTGGGACAAAATGTCCAAAACCTTTACGCGCATTGGCCGCGAAATTGCCATGTCGGTTAAAGCCGGTGGCCCTGAGCCTGAAAGCAATACCCGCCTAAGAGCCGCTATTCAGAACGCCAAAGCGGCCAATATGCCCAAGGATCGGGTGGAAGCGGCCATCAAGAAAGCCGCCAACAAAGACGAAAAGGCCTACGAGGAAGTGGTCTACGAGGGGTACGCCCCCCACGGTATCGCGGTCTTGGTAGAAACCGCCACGGACAATCCCACCCGAACCGTCGCCAATGTCCGCCATGTTTTCAGCAAATACGGGGGAGCTATGGGTACCTCCGGCTCGGTTGGGTTTTTGTTTGAACGAAAAGCGCTGTTTCGCTTGGACCCCGGCGACATGGCGGCCGAAGACCTCGAATTGCAATTAATTGATGCCGGCGCCGAGGATATCAGCATCGAAGACGGGGAATGGAACCTAACCGCAGCCTTTACGGATTTTGGACAGGTGCAGAAGTCCCTTGAATCCATAGGTATACAAATCGTGTCTTCGGAATTATCGTATATTCCGACCATTACCAAGACCCTGGACGAGGCGCAAGCCGAAGAATGTTTGAAGCTCATCGAGATGCTCGAAGAGGACGACGATGTCCAAAATGTCTATTGTACCCTTGCCTAAAAGCGTTTTTGGACCATTTTTTTTGGATTTTGAGGGGGCAGGCAGGGGATTTATACCTAATTTGGTCTCAATAAAAAAACACCTTATGGACAAATACAACGAATTGCGTGAGATGGTAACCTCCATGGAGAAAGACTTCCAGAAGTTTTACGATGGAGATAACAAAGCGGCCGGTACCCGTATCCGCAAAGGTTTGCAGGACCTCAAGGCCCATTGCCAGACCCTCCGTCTCGAAGTTCAGGAAATGAAAAACAACGGGTAATCCCCTTTTTCAATCCAAACGCAAAGGCAGTCCCTCTGGACTGCCTTTTTTTTTGTAGGATGAACAGGTTGGTGGGAACGGAGCTCGCTCTAGGGTAGCGCCACGTTGATTCGGACCAACCCACCCCGCAAAAGCCACCAATCACCACGGATGGGCGGGGCAAGACCCGCTGGCTCCTTGGACGAAAGTTCCCAGGAACCCTGACGGAAAAGAGCGGTTTGATGTCCCAATTCGAGACCCACCAATCCGGCAATCCCGGATAATTTCCATGTCAATTCTCCGTAAATCATCCGTCCGGATTCACCCAACAAATAAGCACAGATCGTTTCCGTCGCCCGCATTCTGGCCAAGGGTTTCCAGTGAGTGATGCTCAAGCGGGCGGTTTGGTATTCCTGCATCAGGGTGAACCAGGATTTTTGGGCTGTCAAAAGATGAGGATTCAATCCTCGAGGAGCCATCGCTCTTTCACGGCCCCATCCATAGGCTTGGGATGGCCACGCATAGAAATCAGCGAAGGTGCATGGGCTTTGTGAAAACCAACCAGCCCCTATTCGCCCGTTCCATCGACGGTCCGCCCCCAAATCTCGGTTACGCTCCGCAAACAAATGAACGCGGGACCAAGGGTAGACTCCGTTTTGCTGATAAACCCAGGCAGCGTCCAGATCCAAACCCACTAAGGCTTCGGAACTGCGACGATACCGAACCCAACCGTTGACTTTTCTTTTTTCGGTCAGCGGTTCCCAGCGCCAAGACGCATGCATCCGGAGGCGTTGATGTTCCCTAAACAAATCCCCCAAGGAACCGGTAGGCCGAACCGAATAATAAGACGAGCCGGAGCCTATTCCGGCCAATGCGGAAGACCACATGGGAGAAAGAAGGGGATCCGCAGACTGCATAACATAGGATCGTTTTTCGACCCCTGCGCCCAGCCACATTCTCCATTTCTTGGAGAGGCGTTGTTCCAATCCGCCGTCAGCTTTGGTGGTCAAAACACCTTCAAAACCCGTATACCACCAAGGCCGCTGCTCAGAAGGATGGGCCGTGCCCAAGGATAACAGATGCGCCCAGCGCGGCATTTGCCAACCGCTTAGGGGTTCCAGGGCCGAACCCATGCCCCATTGCCAACGGGTCTCCGTGGTGCTACGGGACCAATCCAACGCAGGAAGCACCTGATGCAATTGGGATCCCCATCGCAAAGAGGCCTTCCACGATGTGTTACGGTTCTGAAGGTCTTTGGACTGTCGCTGGTAAGTCCCGGATACAACCCACCCCTCCAAGGGATTGTAGAGATCCAGCGCGGTCCAACGCGGTCGGAGCCAGCCACTCCATTCCCGGCTTTGCCAGGCCTGACCCGCTGCATCCCGTCCCTTTTGGGATTGGCTTCCCCATAACATTGTTTTGATAAAGCGTGAAGCCGCAGAACGGGTGGTATCATCGGTTGATCGGGGCTTTTTGAACGCGCCCAAGCTGTCGGCAATCGCATAACCTTTCTGTTCGGCACTATCAAGACGAATCGTTCGCAGCATTTCCCACAGCGAATCCGAAGACGCATCGGCTGCGGTATCCACCTCAAAGCGGTATTCGGCATCCAAGCCAGCGGTGGCATCCAAGTCAGCGGTGGCATCCAAGCCAGCGGTGCTATCCAGGCCAGCGGTGCTGTCCAGGCCAGGGGTGCTATCCAGGCCAGCGGTGGCCTTCCGAACAACATCCGCCGCCATGGACAAATCGGAAACCGCTGAATCCGCAACAACACGAGCGCTTTTTTTTCGGCTTGACCTGGTTTTGGCCAAAGAAGGCGATGGGCCAACAGGTCTGGGGGATGAAGCCACCGAGGGCAAGCGGTCCGGCGGGGCCAAGACTTCGTCAAAACGACGAATGGAGCTGATGTAGCGAATACGGGCCGAGGCGCCCAAAAAACTTAGCTCCATTTGTAGATCCTCCATGGTCTGCATCGAAAAACCCTGGATACGACGATACTGCTTGCCGATGCGAAAGGTGTCACCGGCGGGATTTTTCACCACCAACTCCACCCGATCCAGACTCCAGTCTTTGCTCCGCAAAACCAAGGTTCCCTGGTAACGATTGGAAGAACCGCCCCTGGGTCGGACCGCGATGCGGTGCAATAGCTCGCCCTCTTCTTCTTCGGAGCCTAGGTACTCAAAACGATAATGCGCAAAGGCCTTGGAGGATAAAGGCGATACCCAATCCCGGCTCTGAGGCTCGTACAAATTAATATTGGAATAATTCAAATTGGCCTCCATGCTTTTGGGCAAATTGGATCGGCGGGACAAAACCTTCTCCTCAAAATTCCGAGGTCTACGGTATTTAATCCGGCTGGCGGATTCCATAACATAGGTTACACCTTGTTTGAGTCCCTCTAGTTCCAATTGTCGGCGCAGAATCCAGGGGACTTCCACAATTTTGAATTGGCCTTTGACATAGGTCTCGGCCGTGTAGCGCCATGGACCCGCAGCGTGGGCTGGGGCCGCTGCGATGGCTTTGCGCATCATCCCATAGGCGGGGTCTTCTTTGCCGGCCTTTACGGTGATTTCCTGCAGGGCCACCACCCGGGGCTCCAAGATCAAATCGGGTCCTTCGACAACCGATCCTGAACCTTGGGGGAATTCCCAATTCATACGCCGGGGGCGATATCCCAAATGAGCGACTTGAACGGTGTAGGCACCCGGTTGAAGAAAGACCTCATATCGACCGTTCTCGTTGCTAAGACCGGTGATTTGACCCGGTTCAAAAACCAGGGTAGCGTACGCCACGCCCCGACCCTGATCGTCCTTGACCCAACCCCGGACCCGGACCGTTCCAGGTGGCTGGGCCGAGGTCACCTGTAGGAAACAGCTGAAAAACAGGACCGACAACGCAAACAAGTGGACAAAAAAAAGCCTGCACCCCGTGGATGCAGGCCAGGTGCCGAAGGCCGGACTCGAACCGGCATGTCTTGCGACACACGCCCCTGAAACGTGCGTGTCTACCAATTTCACCACTTCGGCGGGCTTTGGGCCTTCCGTCAACGCAGACCCGACTGAGCATGGGTTGATGCAACGATTCGGAAGGGAGGCAAATATACATTCATCAACTTTGAAAACGATTTGGTGGGTCGTGGGACCTGAAGATGGCCCCCTGCCCTCCCTATCTTTGACTTCCTGATGGTGGTTCAAGATTTGCCTCGTGTTTTGCGCACATCCCGCGGTTTTCCGGTGCTGTGGGTGCACGAGCCCCATCATAGCCTCAGCCATCTGGCCCTGCTCAGCGATTGCGGTAGTCGGGATGATGAACCGATAGGTTCCGGGGCGACCCATTGTTTGGAACATTTGCTTTTCAAAGGTACCGAGGACCGTCGACCCATGCAGGTCCTCACCGAACTCGAAAACAAAGGCGGGGATATCAACGCCTTTACCACCAAAGAGCGCTTGGTTTTGCATGCATCCTGCCCAGCCAAGCATAGCCAAGCGGCGGTGGATTTGGTGGCGGATATGTGGTGGAATTCTCGCTGGACCGATCAAGAATTTGCCAAAGAACAAAAAGTCATTCGTGAGGAGATCGGGATGTACAGTGACAACCCGGATGAGAGCCTTTTGGAGGCTTTTGAAAAAGCAGTTTACGGCAAACACCACCTATCGCACCCCATTTTGGGCTACGAGTCCAGCCTAACGGCCCTGAGCAGTGCATCGGTTCGGCATCATTATCGATCGGTTTTTGGGGCAAGACCGGCCGTCTTTGTTTACCACGGTCCCCTGGAGGCTGCAGAGGTCTTGAAGGCCCTGGAGGAACGGATGCCCAAGCGTTCCTTTCAAAACCCCAAAACAGCCCCCAACCGCAAAGCGCCTACCGCCCTACGCGGTCAACAGGAACGCGAAGAACTCAAGGATTTCAATCAAGCCTACGGCATCATGGGCGGTCGAGCCCCTTCGGTTCGGCACGATATGCGCTGGGCCTTGGCGCTCCTGGTCAATTGGCTGGGTGGGGATCATATGAGTGCCCGCCTAAGCATGGAACTTCGCGAAAAATCTGCTTTGGTTTACGATATCGATGCCCATTACTCGCCTTATTCGGATTCGGGCATGTGGAGCATACAGTTTTCTTGCGATGCAGGTCAAGCCCCCAAAGTCCGGACCAAAATCGAC
>Ga0247831_1007859_pt1 | contig 11601 bp, 3 predicted proteins | sample LaCruzMarch2015__9_FD_192406 | JGI IMG/M metagenome (GOLD analysis project Ga0247831, IMG submission 192406) | Freshwater microbial communities from meromictic Lake La Cruz, Castile-La Mancha, Spain - LaCruzMarch2015_1m | ecosystem: Environmental > Aquatic > Freshwater > Lake | place: Spain...
AACAACAACAACAACAACAACAACAACAACAACAACAACAACAACAACAACAACAACAACAGCAGCGTCGAGGAGTAACTACTACTCCTCGCAACAATAACAACAACAACAACAATCATTCATCAACGGATGCGATGGAACAGGGGATAATACGAACGTTACTTGACAAGTTTGGCTTTATTACATGTGTCAATCATGGCGGCAACAATGGTGGCAATGGCGGTGGTGGCGATGGCGATATTTTCTTCCATTACTCGGAATGTCGTAAACATCATCAAGGCGGTCGTTCCAGTGGCGGTCGTGGTGGTGGTGGCGGCGGTGGGATATCCGAGGAAGTATATACTTGGCAAATTGGGGATGAGGTACAATTTCGTATTGGTCTCGCTCCTCCTCCTCCTACTGCTACTACTACTACTACTCTTACTTCGGTACAAGGAGGAGGAGAAAGAGAAAGACAATATCGCGCACTTGATGTACAAAGGATAGCCCCCGGTACGATACAATGGATGACGTATGATGAACCACATGACAAAAGGTACAGAGGAGAGGTTGTCAATGTTGCGTTTGCTGCATCCTCCTCCTCCTCTTCTCCTACTATTGCTTCAACTTCTACTACTGCGAATAATAATACGCCACCAATGTTAACATCATCATCGGATGGGACCTTGCGTGTTATTCATGATGATGATGATGATGATGATGATGATGATGATCATAATAATAGCAATTGTAATAGAGGAGGTGAGAATGGAAGTAGTAATGGAAAGGATGACAATGTCAACAACGCACAAACAACGATGCCAATGGAGGTACGATATAGAGCGGTAGACTATGTCGTCAAGTCCGAAGAAATGATGACAAAGTCTACTACTACTACTACTAACAACAACAACGGCAACAAGAACAAAAACTTGGAACGTGGGGATGTTGTCGAATTTGTCATGTCCACGTGTAAACGTACTGGACGTAAGTATGCACGTGATATCGTACTTATTGAGAGTATGGACGAGAAAGTAATACGTACTGCAAAATTAGAGCGGGGGGTAGTTGTGTCGAATAAAGGTGATTTCGGTTTCCTTCGTAGTACAACAAGAGTCGAGGAGATATATTTTCACATTTCTCACATGGTACCAAATGATGATGATGATGACAAAAACAAGGACAATACATTAATGTCGTTGGAGGAGGGTCGAGAAATGGAATTTTATGTCATCAATGACAATAATGGTGGTATGAGAGGGAGGGGGAAAAGTGGTGGTGGTGGTGGTGGTGGCTGTCGATGTGTGGCACGAAGAATACGACCATTATCAAAAGGCACTGTCAAATTCGAACATGTTATCGCCGAGGGCGTAACAGGTTTGGTCGTTGAGTGTCCGATTGAATCATCATCATCATCGTCAACATCATCGAATGATCCATTCGGTGACAGGAAGAGGGGCGATCGAGGTGGTAGTAGCAGCAGCAGCAACACCAACAATGGAGACGGCCGTAGTCGCCGAGGTTTGGTGATGGGTAAGGTGCGTCTCATCGACGAGGTACACGATGAAGGCAATGAAATGCACGTAGTTGAAGTCTCTTTGCCTTTGGAGGCATACCCCTGTGGAACATTCGCAATCAATCGTACTGGGACAGAGGTTGGATCTTGGATACGACCTGGTGATATCCTGCTGTTTGATGTGGTAAGACGAACTGTGGATGGCGCATATCTCGCAGTGCCTACCAAATATGCTCGGAAACCACCCCCTCCTCCACGTGATTCGGGTGTAGATGATATTGTCAACAGTGACGATCGGGCCATCCGCCTTATTGAACCGTCACTGTGTGGAAGGACTGAGGGTGTTATTAAATCCGTTCACGATAATTACGGCTTCATCTCCCTTGCCGAGCGCAATGTCGATGCCTACTTTCCATTCTTCGAGATTTTGCCCCTGGAGATCCAACGGGACTTGGCACGGGGAGCCGGCGAAGACGTCGATGGTTTCGTACGGACTAATAGGTTGGGAGGGCGGATTCATCCAGAGGCGGGGATGGACGTTTCATTTGATCTATCATTGCAGTTGCTTTCGGCAACGACTGGCGTTGGAGGTCGATCGTACAGCAATAACAACAGGCAGGGGAAAGAAGAGAGGGAGAGTCTACGCGCACGTCGGATTTGTATCCTCCCTAAGGGTACAGTCAAGGATAAGATCCATGTGGCATCTTGTGTCAGTGCGAGGGTAAGCAGGGAAGATCTAAAGCAACCGTTCGTTGGGATGCTAGAGCTTGACGAGCAGTTGAAGGTCGGATGCGAAACCCAACGTCATCCGTTGGTCACGAGACTCATCGACGAGATAAGTAATGGCAAATATGGCCAAGAAGAAGTGACATTTCACGACATTCTTAGCGAGGCGGATAGACGAGTTGTTATTGCTATGGTGGAGGCGAGGGATGACTTGGAGTGGAGTTATGTCGGCCCCAATAATAATGATTCGTCGGCGGATACAAGCCATCGTAAACTTCGAATTGCAAGGAAGAAGGTGGATAGCATTCACGACCCGATTTCAGGGACGCGGGCTGTTGAGGCATCCACCGAGGGTGAAATTGTGGATAATCCATTAGAGGGCCAGGAGAGCAGAATTGAAGTAGTGGATGAAGGAAATGCATCGTCCATGGAAGTGGCAAATAATGCCGGGGGGTCCTACCAAAAGAATAAAGTTCTAAAGTCAATTAAGTCGATACGATACGATAGATCGGCCTTTACTGATCTGAGCGGTGGATCTCTGGTCGCTGGTGATATTTTGACATGCGACGTTGTCTTGCTCCGTCGCTCAGGGATGGTCGTAGTGGAAAATATCAATGTGATAGAGAGAGTGGAAAGGTCAGCTGTCGTAGTTTCTGCTGGCGATGAGGGTAAGGAAAATACGACCACAAAACAATTGGGTCTTATTGGCTTTGTTAGTAAGTATGAACCCAGTCGTCAATTTGGATTCATCACCGTCGTGGATGAGAACGGGTCGAAAACCGGCACACATGTATTCTTTCATTCCAAGGAGATTGAATTTGGTAGTGCGGACAATGTCCAGGATGGAGATTCTCAGCCAACCAGGAGTAACAAGCCTCCAAGAGGCGACATTATCATTGGCAAGGGAGACGAGGTTAAATTTGATGTCGGACCTGGAAAGAATGGGAAATGGAACGCAACGAATATTCTCGTACTGCCTCGTGGTACCATACAGATCCAAACAAATAGTACTGATACATCAATGTCTTGCACTGGATACGTGTTGATTGAGCCGGCGTACACTTCTTTGGTAGTAAATACCGCTCCTTCGACGATTGCATTGCAAAGTAGTGAACAGGGTGCGGGGCGATGGGCCAACGTACGAGATGACAAGACTAAGACAGTAACTACCGTGAAAGAGGGGATAATTCTACTTCTATCTGATCCATCTCACCTATTTTCGCCCCATCTCGAGGTGGGCAGTCCCGAGAAACAGACAACAACCGACCCAGAAATAAAGACATCAAAAAATGTAGCTCAAGATGCCAAGGTAGAATCAACCAAAGATAGTGAATCCCATAATAGCACCCAATCGGTCCTTGGTACGCACTTGGAATACAAACTGAGCTCGTTGGCCGTGCGTGGCTTTATGAATGGTGGTGGTACCAGCAGTAGTCGTAGTGATGCACCCAAGCGTGGTGATTTAGTTAGCTTTAGTAAAACTAGAGGCGCAAGGTTGTTGAAGGATGTCCGAGTTGAAAAGATGGGCGCCGCAACTAGCGTAGCTGGAACACTTATCGAATTGGACATTGATAATGATACAGCCATTTTTGTGTCATCGGAGAATGATGTCAGATATGAAATCAATTTGATCGAGTTGGTAAGTTGCGACAAATTGTTGCTCAAGGATAAAGAGCAGGTTAATGGAATTTTGCATGAGGGAAAGATTTATGGTGTGTGCCGCACCAAGGATGTTTCACTTGCATCGTCCTTTGGTAATAGCAGAGATTCCTCCTCCAGTGGGATAAGCATTGGCAATAAAGAGCGTCCGAAGCTCAACCTTACAGTGAAGAAGGAGTTACAAGGAATGGGAGGTCAGATCATGGCCCAAAGTCGCATGGCCAAGGGTCCAGATGGAACGAATGGCTTTGATTCTGGATGGACTAGGCGTGTTAGTCTTCACATGAAGGAGGGAGATATACCAGCTGCTATGGATAACTCACTGTCAGCATCGGCATCTGAATTTGTGCCGACCTTATCAATCGCCGCTTCTGGATTTGAACCGATTGAAGCAGACGAATGAAATGACTAGTATTAATACGCAGACTCACCCCTACTGTTTTTTTACTTTCATTCCTCTAGTCTTATATTGGTCTTACTTTTCTTCATGTTATTAAACACTGAAAACGGTGAACTACCACTGTCACGGCTTATCCCTTTTTTGATTCTAAATAGCCGCAATAGTAGTTCCGCTGACTCAATATCCTGAATAGTAAGACGTTCGTCAATGGTGGTATACTTCTCCTCTTACTATCGGGGGGAGTATTACTACTGGAGTAAATCGATTCGGGTCTTGAGTGGTTATGGTTGTTGTAAGAGGTATTGCCTGTACTTGCCATTGATGAGGTGGTAGTAGATGAATCCGTTAATCGTGCATTCCAATGACTGATATCGGTAAATCTCAATTTCGATACTCTGTCGTCCATTATCGCTGTCGTTGCTGCTGGGCTATCAGCATTATTATTATTCTTACCATCATCCTTGTACAAACTATTCACCTCTCTCCCGACATCGAGGTCTTTCAAGCCTAATTGACTCACAAGTTTCAAGCTGTGGTGCAGTTAGATGAATCAATTCACGTATCTTTCGATCATAACTCGATCTGACTCGAGCATCTTCCGGTGAGAATTAATCGAAAATCATACTTGCCAAGCTCGTATCTGTTAGTCGAGCACGTCGACTGTCATGGAGAGAGTTGGGGAGCAGCAGAATTATGCTGAAAGGGTCGTGATGATGACAAATGATCGATCATTCCTACAATTTGATGTTGAATATCATGATGCGGTGCTGCTACACGAGCCGGTTCACTAATAATGACCGACTGGGGAGGGTGATGTGTTGGCATCGCGCGATTGGTAAGTGCAGGATTAAGTATGCTGAAATGTGGAAGCTGCAGTACTACCAGGAAATTGCTCAAGCGCCTTTTAGCCATATGGAATCAGAAATCTGACTATTTGGAGAAACTGAGGCGCCATGTTTTTCTGTTGCTTTTTGCTTATGCTGCAGTTTTTTTGAAAGCTCTCTCATTCTTGCTGCCAATTACTCGCCAAAATCGACACCCTGTTTGCACTTTGAGATGTTGTAATGGTGTTGTTGCGAATTGCCGTGAATTGTCGAGTCGCCATCATCATCATCATCGGTAAAGTCCCAGGTGGAGGATACCAAGGTCCAGGAAAACTTTTGCGCTGTTCCTAGTCATGGAGAATTGTTGAAAGGCCTTGGCAATGAGACGGCATGCCACTTCGATACGATAATCTCATTAACCCATCGACCCAGTTTTTTATCACCGTTTTGAACCCGTGTGGAGAGCGAGCCTGCATACAGAAAACCTCCATTGACATGTGATGACAACTATTCTCCCTCCCCCCCCCAGAACGGATTTCGACCAAACAAAGCACCCGACGTCGCCCGGTATGTGGATGAAGCGGCGCCAAGCGGACTAGAGGGGACTCGTAAAATCACACAGGCCTTGAAACACAGGCATCTCTAGAACAACTCCTCCGGTTAATTGATTTGATATTTCTACCATTCCACCTCATGAATCACCAATTGGTGACGGAATTGGGAAATTCTGACGATATAGTCTGTTAGTACATGTCTTGATGAGTCTATTCCCCGCTCGGTTTGTTCGGGAGATGATTCCTAGTCCATACTTTCTTGACCGGCCCCGCAAACGGCTAGAGCGACTACCTACGCTGGATGTGCAACATTGTATTCCATTTTCTATTGATTTGAAAATCATGGTCCCACATATGCAAACTCAAGGCAAAAGCACGGGACTCAATCCTGGCTGGGTAAATCTATGGAGTAAAATTAAATGAGGTATCCAGGGATGGCGGTGAATAATAACTCCTAATGTAGCGGCGCGACTGCCGGGATATTGCACAGACATGCTATCCTCATCTATTAACAATGTCATATACCCTGAATTTGGCTCTAACATCATGGTCGGCAGAGATAGGTAAACTTAATGGTGATAGGTAAACCTAATGGTTTGGACTCGTTCGTGGAAAGGAAAGGTTGGGATGTAACACGGACTTTCACCACCAACATGCCGGCTGACGACTACGAGGAGCGGCTGAGGCGAAAAGAGCTATCGTCCGCGGTGGGTGGCCTGGGTGGTGGTAGCAGAGGCTACCAGCCTCCTCCTCCTTCTTCTTCCATCGCCGGATCTGCACCATTTCAAGACAAGATCCGCCATGAGTCATTCGAAGACAGATCCGTATCCTCAACGACATCGGCAGCAGCGTCGTCTACTGGCGGTTTGACCTTTGAGGAAAGGCTGAAGCAAAAATTATCGTCAGAGGCAATCATCAATAGGGACCGGGCCAAGAGTCACATCCTCAAGAGTTCCAGAGGAGGGCCGACCAATGCCTGTGCCGCCATTGTCCATGTTGGAAAAGCAGCCACGCCAACATCGGCCATTGATCAGCAAGCGTATTTTGGTGTCGCTGAGGTATCATTTGATGATGTATTCGCCCTCCTTCGATCATTTCAGCAGGAGGGTAATGCTATTGATGATGGAGCTACTGAAGAAGAAGAAGATGCTTGCGGACTTATCATGCCAGTATCACACCCGTCGTTTACTAAATTACTTGACACAATGGCATCCGGTGGGATGGAGGAATTACTCAAGAAACGATGGGATTATCAATTTGCGGGACTTAAAGCCTATAAACGGGAGCATGGGGATTGCTTCATCCCAATTGATCATCCAACATTAGGATTGTGGACGAGGATACAACGTGATCAATATGAGAAGCAAGGAGGAGGAGGAGTAGCAATAGTAGAAGGTTCGGTAACGGGGCTTACAAAGAAACGATTTACAAGGTTGAAGGAAATTGGATTTGATGATTTCGTACGCTGGTCGTTGGAGCAAGACGATGGAGGACAGGTGACAAATTGCTCAACAAGAAGTACTCCTACAACAACATCTGATTCTTCCGAACAACTACGCAATACTAAAGAGAGTCTTAGGGCTGAATTGAGTCGAAAAATTAACACTTATAATAGCTCAAGAGTAAGAGTAAGCAGCCGCCCTTTCAGTATTCCAACCGATGAACAAAACACTACTACTGCTAATACTAGTACTAGTACTAATACTGCACAAAAGAAGCTGGGAGTAGTAACAACTATGAAGGACAAAGAACTTTCGAAGAGGATGGGTAACATTGACGAGGACTACGAAGTGAAATCATTATCTTTGTTAGACCTACCACCGAGAAGAGCGACTGAAATTGGGAACGACGATGTGGCTGCAGAAAGAAGAAGGATGAGCTGGTCAGAACTGGACACTGCTGTTGCATTGGCAATTACTCAATCTATCAAAGAGCGTTAAAAGAAACTTTGTAATAGGAGCATGTAACAAGTAGGAGCATGTAACAGCATCAGTGGAAGAGGAGAAAGAGAAAGACAATATCGCGCACTTGATGTTCAAAGGATAGCAGAGTTATTAGGTTATTAAAAGTAGCATAGAGAGGATTTCATGATCAACTTGGAAGAATGATTAAGCTCTGCCAGCCAAGAGGCCACAACATTTAACAGAGAGAAAACATAGAATTCATCCCGTGGATTGCTTATCATTACTTGTCCTTCTTCTAGAACTCAATTTCTTGAACAACTTGCTACTCCTCGTCCTCATCAAAACTGCTGCTGCCACCTTCCTCTGAGATGTAAATCTAGCCATTTTTACATCGTCGTCAGCGTTGTTGTTCATTGGAAATGTAAGTGTGTCATAATCGTTCAATGACAATGAGGGGTATTCTAACACTGTAGCGTATTCAGACGACAAGGTTGTCGATTCTACGACGCCCGAAGAACGACCATCTTTACGGACGCATACTGGCGAGGAATGCATAACCTCAATGCTACACCATTCAAGGTCTCCATTTGCAACACGTTTCTCGAGCTGATCAAAGTTGCGTTTATGTATGGCGAGTAAATAAGATCGTCCTCTCGCTAGGGATACTGAACGATGTTGTGTCATTATCATTGCAGGCGATGGCGGTACTCGTCGTTCTGCAACTTTACCATCAATACTGCCTTGTTGTTGTTCGTTCCTAATCACATCTGATAAAGAGACGACTCTTAATCGCTTACGCATCTGCTCCTCCGTTGCCGCCAGTGCCACAGTCGCACTCTTGCACCAGTCTTGGACTACCTCCGTAAATGTCTCAGATGCCTTCTTACGTATCTGGGCTTCCCACGAGCACGGTTGGAGCATCTGAACCTCGGCATGGACAGTGAGTTTACAACACGCATTAGTAGTTATATTGTTTTGTCCATCGGAGGATGACGATGTCGGTCCAAAGGATTGAGATCTTCCCACCAGTGACAGTCGTTGTTTCGTGCTATTGTTGCCATTCTCATTATTATTTAAAGTGATAATGTCTTCATTCCCTCCACCCTCTACTACCTCTAGGACCCAGCGTTCGATGACACGAAATCTATCGGCATACGGTATGTCAGATAAGTGGGTTACATTTTCGATGACAAGTAGTTGATTACTCGACAACAATGTTGCACGTTGGACCTTCGTTGCCTTGGCATAGGCTGGTCCGAAGTAACTTTTTGTGAGTGTATTAAATTGCAATGTCCGTTGTCGAGTGGAGTTGGGTGGTAAAGGTATTACGTTGGCACCCTCCTTGACCGAATACAATAACGACGCATCTCCTCCTCCTTCTCCCTCTTCTATTCGTGGTGATAATGTCGTGGTGGTATTATCCCTCCCCTCCTCCACTAAACAATCTTCCCATTTGCCATATACAACGTCGACATCACCACGTTTCTTCTGAAAGTCTCTCATCGAGTATGGTGCATCATCGGCAAAGAAGACATCGAAAAATTGAGTGGCAGAGTTCAGTCCCACAAGTTTCACCGACTCCATAACACATACTTCTAATGGTGGGAAGTGTGTATCAATGACATTATTATTTAGTCGTTGTTCGTCATTGTTGTTGATATTATTGTTGCTGTCGTCATCATCATCATCATCGGGGATTACATGTATCGTAGTGGCAGTCTTAATCGTGGGTATTGAGGATGAGACACGATCAACGGATGGCATGTTGTTGTTGACAGCATCGTCTACAGCATTAGAAGGAGGGGTGTCAGGACGAACTTCCGTCACAGAAACAAATATATCTTTCGTGGGAGCTGATCTTATGCGTCGTATTCTTTCCCGTGCATTCCTTTTTATTGTTGCTGTTGATATTATCTTCTTCTTACCTGGTGGTGTCCTTGTTGTCATTATTGTCGTTAATGATATACTTGCATCATCCACCCCCCTTTCTTCTTCCTCTTTTTCATTTAGCTTTACCACCGTCACGACCCCCCTTCGCTCTTCTTCATCATTATCTTTTATTTGTGATTGTTTCATTATCAGTCTCTTTTGCTCTGACGTCGACCATGTCCCCCCACTGAAGAACCCCGCAACGGCCGCCACAAAGCCTTCATCATTCTTGATATTATTATTGTTGTAATTATCGTTAATGGAATTGCCTTCGCCGTTGTTGTTGTTACTGTTATGACTTTCCTCAACGAGCCTTGTCATTCCTATCTCGTCAATTTCTACTACTTTTATTACATCATCCTCATCACTACCATCAGCGGCGGCAGCGGCGGCAGTTGTTTCAGTTTCATTCTCGCTCCAGAATAATCTACCGAATACCTCCTCCCCCCCCTGCCAGAGTTTATAATGACTAATATCATCGGCCGATGCATCGTGATAGTACCCCACGGCCCAAAGTAGCGTTCCGGCAATAATCCCCCCGGCCCCGATGATGGCGATGGGATGCACGACGATCGCGGCGGTGAGCGCCGCCGCGGCCGTGGCGCCGTACCTCACGGCCGCGGATGAAACTATGGTCTGTCGTATCGCATCGAGCCACGTACTCGGATCGAAGTCTATCGGTTCCAGCAGTGGACCACTACCATTACCACCAGCGCCACCATTACCGTTGTTGGAGTAGTAGTAGTAATATTCTGGATAGCATGCGGATAACGGCGAGGACAATGACAATGATTGCGGTGGTGATGGTTGTTGTTGTTGTTGTTGTTGTTGTTGTTGTTGTATTGATAATGTGTTGCCGACAATAATTGCATCTTCCGTGTAGGCCAAGGTGGTGGTTATCTGTGATTGTTGCGTATTATTCTTGGACTGGCGTGTCGTCGCTGACTGTCTACGTTGTTTCAACAAGGTCCTTATTGCCGATGTCGTCTTCGCTGCCGCAGTTGGCGATGTTGTTGCGTCTGCGGTAGTAGTCATCGTAGTCATGGTCATTGGTCGAGAAGACGAAGACGACTTGTTGCAATTACTGTCATGACAAAGATGATGACCACAATCGATACTGTCGTCGATATCCGCGGGTTCGATTTCTTTGAAGAATCCCAGTAATTTGCGATTCACTTCGCCGCCGCGATTCTTATCCACGACGCCAGCACCGTCATTGGCTTCTCTGTCGATGTCATTAGATGCAGCAGCCGATGCCGTCCTTTTGTCATTGTACCACCCGTAGCCGCCATCGCCGTCGCCGGTATTATCACCGCCCGACAAGAAATAATGCGTCACGCCGCATTGGTCGAAGTAATACCCGCCCTCGGCCGCGGGGCAGCCGCCGTCGGAGGAGGAGGAGGAATTGAATACCAACGGGTCCGATGCCGATGACGACGACAATGTTACCGCCGTCGACGCTTTCTTCGTCATGGTTGCTGCGGCTGCTGCTTTCATATTGTCTCTTGGTGGCTGAGCTGTCCCTCGCCACCCCTTAATTTTTGGCGCGGGTCGCGTTCTACCTAAGGCAAGTCCGCAGGCGGGGAGCCTTTTTCCTACTTTCGGACTTCAGGACTTTGAGTAATATGTAATTATGTGCTACATACTTTTGAGTACTGCACCTCGTCCACACGCAGGAAAAGAATTTCGGACTTCCGTACCCCCACCCACCTCATGCTAATCTCTGTTGCCAAGAACCAGCGTGTCTCTGTCACCAAGCGTGAGAGTGCATACGCATCTTCTCTGATTGTCAAAGCAGCCGCGTTGGCTGCATGTCGCCGTTATCGTCAGTTGAGGCAACGTCGTTTGGGTAGATCTCCTCGCAAACGTATTCGTCGCACTGTTGAGGAAATATACGAATGCCTTGGACCAGTGTACTTCCGTCGAGCGTATCGGATGAGCTATGAATCCTTCTTGAAGTTGCATGACAAGGTGGCACCGGAAATTATTAGCGCTCGTCAACAGTATCGCAGGTACCGTCGGAAGGGAGGGAGGAAAGGTAGTAAAGGTGGATATTATAAGCTTCCTCCAATTCCTAATGGAGTGATATCTACCAGTGTTCAATTGGCGC
>Ga0247831_1007865_pt1 | contig 11593 bp, 13 predicted proteins | sample LaCruzMarch2015__9_FD_192406 | JGI IMG/M metagenome (GOLD analysis project Ga0247831, IMG submission 192406) | Freshwater microbial communities from meromictic Lake La Cruz, Castile-La Mancha, Spain - LaCruzMarch2015_1m | ecosystem: Environmental > Aquatic > Freshwater > Lake | place: Spain...
AAATTTGAGAGTGCGGGTGTTGGACTTGCTATAGCTAAAAAAATAGTTGATGAAAATGGAGGAGCAATTAAAGTAAATTCTAAAAAGGGCGAAGGTGCTAGTTTTGAATTTACATGGAAAAAAATTGCTGCTTAGTTAATTTTTACATCTAGATTTTGCAATTTCAATAAATTAATTTACTACTTTTGCACCCCTTCGAAAATCGAAGGCTGGTAATTAATTATCAGATTGTTAAACTATTTTAAACATTGACTTAATGTCAGAAATCAATCAAGACACTCCAGAAACAACTGCAGAAGTTGTTGCCGAAAAAGCAGTGTCAACTCCTGTTGCACCCATTACTCCTTCAAGTGTAGACTTTGACTGGGACACAGCAGGTAAAAAATCAAATAATTACAATGCAGCTGATCGCTTGCGAATGGAAACATTGTATGAAAAATCTTTAAGTTCTATTACAGAGCATGAAGTTGTAGAAGGTGTAATCGTTGCAAAGACATCAAAAGATGCAGTTGTAAATATCGGCTACAAATCAGATGGTATTGTTCCATTATCTGAATTACGTTATAATCCTGATATTACAATCGGTGAGCGCATCGAAGTGTATATTGAAAGTAAAGAAGATAGAAGTGGACAATTGTTGCTTTCTCACAAAAAAGCACGTTCATTAAAATCTTGGGATCGTGTTAATACTGCCTTGGAAACAGATGAAATCATTAAAGGATATGTTAAATGTCGCACTAAAGGTGGTTTAATCGTTGACGTATTCGGTATCGAAGCATTCTTGCCAGGTTCTCAAATCGACGTGAAACCAATTCGTGACTATGATGTTTACGTTGGTAAATCAATGGAGTTTAAAGTTGTGAAAATCAACAAAGAATTCAAAAACGTTGTAGTATCTCATAAAGCATTAATAGAAGAAGAATTAGAAGCTCAAAAAACTGAAATTATCTCTAAATTAGAGAAAGGACAAGTTTTAGAAGGTACAGTTAAAAATATTACATCTTATGGTGTATTCGTAGATTTAGGCGGAGTAGATGGATTAATCCACATTACTGACTTAAGCTGGGGTCGTATCAACCATCCGGAAGAAGTTGTTACATTGGATGGTAAAATTCAAGTGGTTATCCTTGATTTTGATGAAGGGAAAAAACGTATTGCATTGGGCTTAAAACAATTAACACCTCATCCTTGGGATAAAGTGGATGCTAACTTAAAAGTTGGTGATACTGTAAAAGGTAAAGTTGTTGTTTTAGCTGATTATGGTGCATTTATTGAAATTGAGCCAGGCTTCGAAGGTCTAGTGCACGTTTCTGAAATGTCTTGGTCACAACATTTACGTTCAGCTCAAGATTTCTTGAAAGTTGGAGACGATGTTGAAGCAAGTATTTTAAGCATTGATCGTGAAGAACGTAAAATGTCTTTAGGTATTAAACAATTAATGCCTGATCCTTGGTCTGAAATCGAAAATAGATATCCTGCAAACTCACGTCACACTGCAAAAGTTCGCAATTTCACTAACTTCGGTGTTTTTGTTGAATTAGAAGAAGGTGTTGATGGTTTGATTCACATTTCTGACTTAAGCTGGAGCAAAAAAATCAAGCACCCAAGCGAATTCACCAAAGTAGGTGAAACCATTGATGTGATTGTATTGGAGATTGATAAAGAAAATCGCCGTTTAAGTTTAGGCCACAAACAATTGGAAGAAAATCCATGGGATGTGTTCGAAACAGTTTTCAATGATGGTTCTGTTCACCAAGGTACAGTGATTACAATCACTGATAAAGGTGGTGTTATTGCATTACCATATGGTGTTGAAGGTTTTTCACCAACCAAACACTTAACAAAAGCTGATGGAACACTTGCAAAAGCTGAAGAAACACTAGACTTTAAAGTTATAGAGTTCTCTAAAGAAAACAAGAAAATCATCGTTTCTCATGCACGTACACACGAAGAAGAAAAAGCTGGTTCAGCTAAAGAATCTGCTGCAGATGCAAAAGAAAACAAAGGTGATGAAACTAAAAAAGCAGTGAAGAAAATTAAGGATAACCTTGAAAAATCTACACTAGGCGATTTAAGTGTTCTTTCAAATCTTAGAACTGAATTAGAAGAAAGCGAAAAAGCAGCTTCTAAAAAAGGAAAATAATTGTTCCTAAATACTATTCTAAAAGCCCGACTAATTTTTATTAGTCGGGCTTTTTTTATAGAATTTAAAAAAGTTCATAAAAATTTTATTTATCATCTTATCTTCGCCCTCGAAATGGGACAAAGAAAAATACTTGATGCCGAACAATGCAACCTTACTTTGCAACGTCTCAGTTTTCAATTGATCGAAAATCATGACCATTTCAACAATAGTGTTATTATTGGACTTCAACCAAGAGGAATAGCTTTAGCCCAGAGACTTTACAAGAATATTTGTACTATTATTGGCAATCAATTTCCTTATGGTGAACTTGATACCACTTTTTTTCGCGACGATTTTAAATTAAAACCCCTCATTCCACAAACTACTTCCATTGATTTTGAAATTGAAAACAAGAAAGTAATTTTGGTAGATGATGTGCTGTATACAGGCCGTTCTGTGCGGTCTGCCTTAGACGCACTTACCCATTTTGGAAGACCCGCTTCTGTTGAACTTCTGGTTTTAATAGACAGACGATTTAGCAGGCATTTACCTATTCAGCCCGATTATGTTGGCGTTACGGTTGATGCCGTTGAAAATGAAAAAGTAATAGTAGATTGGCAAAATATGGAACAATCTGCAGAAGTTTATTTAACCACCACACATTAAGATAAATGCTATCAGTCAATCATTTACTTGGAATAAAATACCTCAAAAAGGATGATATTGACTTAATTCTCAAAACGGCTGATACTTTTTTAGATGTTATCAATCGCCCAATAAAAAAAGTTCCTTCACTAAGAGACACTACAATTGTAAATTTATTTTTCGAGAATTCTACAAGAACCAGGTTGTCTTTCGAATTGGCTGAAAAAAGATTATCTGCTGATGTGCTCAATTTTACAGCTTCATCTTCTTCCGTTTCTAAAGGAGAAACATTAATAGATACTGTAAATAATATCTTGGCTATGAAGGTGGATATGGTAGTGATGAGACATCCAATGCCTGGTGCAGCTCATTTTTTATCACAACGGGTAAAATCTAAAATAATAAATGCAGGCGACGGCGCACATGAACATCCTACTCAAGCTTTATTAGATGCATTTTCTATCCGCAGAAAATTAGGAGAAGTAGCTGGTAAAAAAGTGTTAATTGTAGGAGATATTTTACATTCACGCGTGGCCCTGTCTAATATTTTCTGTTTACAAAAATTAGGAGCTGAGGTCATGGTGTGCGGTCCTCCAACGCTTATTCCTAAATACCTTTATACTTTGGGAGTAAAAGTAGAATACGACCTTAAAAAAGCATTGTTATGGTGCGATGTGGCCAACATGCTCAGAATTCAGTTGGAAAGGCAAGATATTAAGTATTTTCCATCTTTAAGAGAATACACTCAATTGTTTGGCTTGAATAAAGAGATATTAAATTCACTTGAAAAACCAATCGTTATCATGCATCCTGGTCCAATTAACAGAGGTGTAGAAATCACTTCTGAAGTTGCTGATAGTGAACATGCTATAATTCTAGATCAGGTTGAGAATGGTGTGGCCGTTCGGATGGCAGTTTTGTATTTGTTGGCCAATCGTCCTGATGTAATTTAACTTAGATACGCCAACAAACAATACCTTAAAAGGTAATATTTTAGCTTTGCTTGATTGAATGAATTTCCGTAAGTTTGTCGAAAGTTTTAATCATTATGTCACTTACACAAGAAAAAACGGAACATTACACTATTTTAAGGGTTCAGGCAGATAAGTTGGACAATTCAATTGCTCCAGATTTGAAATCTGAATTGCTTTTAATCAATAAAGGAGGTGTTTGTAACGTTATACTTGATTTAACTGATGTGAGATATTGCGATTCTTCGGGTTTATCTTCCGTTTTAGTAGGAAACAGATTGTGCAAAAACGCAAATGGTTCTTTGGTATTGACTGGGCTTCAACCCACAGTTAAAAAATTAATCACCATTTCACAATTAGATCCTGTTTTACATATTGTTCCAACTGTAAGTGAGGCAATTGATTATCTTTTCATGGAATCTATAGAAAAAGACTTAAATAACGAATAACCATCCAATATAAAATATATGTTTAAAAAATTACTTTTTACTTTTTGTGTACTTTCTTTTTTAGGAAATGTTGCCAACGCGCAATGCACACCTGATCCTGCCTTTGCAGATTCTTCTTTTGGCGTATGGCCTGACACTGTAAACAATATACCATGTGCTTTTGCAGATAACGCTGCTGGTTTTTCAACAGTTATTAATCTTAAAACACTTGCAGATACTGCTTTAGTTGTTACTGGCCAAACTGTTTCTGCTTCAATTGAAAAGTTTAGAATACTTTCTGTTACAGGACTTCCTGCGGGGTTTACATACACGCCAAACACTGCCGAGTGGGTAAACGGAGGTGCTGATCCTGATTTCACTCCAGTTCAAGGTTGCGTTACTTTAGAAGCTACACAAGCCAGTGTTCAATCATTGAGCTCAGCAAATCCAAATGGTATTGACTATAATCTTACTATAAATGTTGATGCTTTTATAAAGTCGACAAATAATGCATTGATTAATTTTGCGTTAGGTACTGGAAAATGGCTATCTGACCCAGCTTTGTCTACTTTTGGAGTATCTGCTATTCCAGTAACTGGCTACAAAATTAAAGTTAGAGCAACTACTGGAGCTTGTAACCCATTGGCAATTGGAGATGCTGTATCAAATAGTTTTTCAGTAAAAGGAAATTATCCAAACCCATTTAATCGTTCTACTAAAATTACTTATAATGTATCTCGTAGTCAATATGTTGAATTGTCTATTTACAATATGGTAGGAACATTGGTGATGAAACAAAATATTCCTTCAATTATAGGTGAAAATACTTATGAGGTTTCTGCAGAACAGTTGAAATCTGGAATTTATTTCTATACAATAAACGATGGAAAAAAATCTATCACTAAACGTATGAACGTTAGTAATAATTAATAAATTTTCAATATTTATAAAAGCCCTGCTTGTAATTCCAGCAGGGCTTTTTTTATTATGGCTATAGAATTAACAATTTTAGGAAGTGGCTCGGCAACACCAACTTTAACAAGAAACCCGACATCTCAATTTCTGCAAATTGATGGAAAGTGTTTGTTGATAGATTGTGGAGAAGGAACTCAAATGCAATTAATGAAGTTTCAATTAAAGTCAAGTAAAATAGAGACTATTCTAATTAGTCATTTACACGGTGATCATTATTTTGGATTACCTGGTCTTTTATCTTCCATGCATTTGATGGGGCGCACAGCAGCATTAAAACTTATTGCACCTCCTGAATTGAATGATATATTGAAAGAACAATTTAACATTTCTCAAACTATTCTAAATTATCCGATTGAATTCATTGCCACACAAAACGACTATGCTGAGATAATTTTGGAAAATAGTTCCTTCAGTATTCAAACAATTCCTCTTCATCACAGGATACCCTGCACAGGTTTTATCTTAAGAGAGAAAGAAAAACCTCGAAACATTAGGCAAGATATTATTGAGATGTACAAACCAGATGTGAGTCAGTTTAAAGCAATTAAATTAGGAGCAGACTTAATTCTTGCCAATGGACAGGTTATTTCTAATAAGCTTATTACGAATGACCCACCGAAACCTATGTCTTATGCATTTTGTTCAGATACTGCTCCGTGTGAACAGATTTTCGAATTTCTAGTAGACATAGATTGCTTGTATCATGAAGCTACATTTGATGAGGAATTGGAGCAAAGAGCTAAAGAAACGTTTCATTCTACTGCAAAACAAGCTGGTTTAGTTGCTATTCGAGCAAATGTTAAGCAACTCATTATTGGTCATTTTTCATCAAGATACCGTGAAATTGATTCATTGTTAATTCAAGCACAATCAGTATTTCCAATTACAAGAGCTGCTTTTGATGGGATGTTTCTTCAAATCAAATGAAAATCAACACAACAAAAAATTTGTTCGGATTGTTATAATTAGTACTTTTATAAAAATTTAAAGCGAATGACCATATCAAAAGATAAGGTGCTTTTAGAAATAGTAAATGATAATCCACTGCTAGCATCTGTTGTGGATAGATTTGGTATTCCTTATTCCAGGTGGACTTTAACTTTAGAAAAAGCATGTGAAACAGATGACATAAACATGCCGCTTTTGCTGGAAATGTTAAAGGCTTTTTCAGATAACAATCAGTTTCCTAAGAAAGAATTAGATCAACTGCCTTTACAGTCTATAATTGAATATCTAATTAAAACACATGTTTATTATATAAAATCTCGTTTGCCACGAATTGAGCAGTTTATCGATTTGTTAGTAGATCATTATGGAAAGTTTGATATGCATTTGTATCTTTTGAAAGATTACTTTCAAGATTATAAGAGAGATATGTTAGCGCATATATGCATTGAAGAAAGAAATTTGTTTCCGTATGTACTAAAGTTGTTAAAAACTGATGTTAATTCGCTTACTACTAATCAACTATATAATTTATTAGAGGAAAATGCAATTACCAAATTCATAAACGAGCATCATCATGTAGAGGATGAATTAGTTGAAATAAGAAGAAGATTAAATAATTACTCAGAAGCAAATAACCACAAAATTCAAATAACTACTCTTTTTTATGAGTTGCGTTTGTTTGAAATTGATTTGTTAACGCACGGTAAAGTAGAGGATGAAATTTTGATTCCACGTGCGCAAGAAATTGAAGAGAAACTGAAAAGAAACTTATTGCGTAAAGCAATGCTCAGTTAATGATTAAGAACCCCAAATTTGTATGTTAAAAAAGAATATTGAAGCTGCTTTAAACGAGCAGATAGCAACAGAAGCGCATGCTTCATTTTTATATTTAGGTCTAGCTTCTTGGTGCGACATGAAGAGTTTTGATGGCGCGGCAAGCTTCCTTTACAAGCATTCTGAAGAAGAAAGAATGCACATGTTGAAATTGTTTCATTACATCAACGATTCTGGAGGATATGCAAAATCTCCTGAAATTAAAAAACCAAAAACCGAGTACAAATCTTTGGCTGACGTTTTTAAAACCATTTACCAAAGTGAAATTAAAGTTACCCAAAGTGTGATGGAATTGGTTGATTTATGCAACCGTGAAAAAGATTTCTCTACCCTTAACTTTATTCAATGGTATGTGGCTGAGCAACATGAAGAAGAAGTGTTGTTTAAGTCTATTTTAGATAAAATTGAGTTGGTAGGTGATGATGGAAAAGGTTTGTTTATGATTGACCAATACATTGAAACCCTTAATGCTAAAAAAGCCGCTGCAGAAGCTGCTGGAGGGGAAGCTTAGTCTAATTTTTTGAGAATTTCCTCAAGTGCATTTGCTGGATTTACCCATATTGCAGGAGCTTGGTTTTTTAACCAGGTTATCTGCCTTTTTGCATATCTTCTTGTATTTTGTTGAATCAAAGCAATAGCTTCATCTAGGCTAATTTTCCCATCTAAATGTTGAAATAGCTCCTTGTAACCAACAGTTTGCAATGCATTGAGTTGCCTATTAGGTAATAGAGCTTCTGTTTCTGCAAGCCAGCCATTGTCCATCATTTTTAAAGCCCGCATGTTAACGTTGTAATACAAATCCTCCCTTTTAACATCAGTAGCAAAGTAATAAGTTTTAAAATTTCTTTCTTTGACTGTTTTTTTTCTGAAACTTGAATAAGGCTGTCCAGTCGCATTAATTACTTCCAATGCTCTTATGATTCTTTGTGGGTTATCGAGATCGACTTGGGCCGCAAATGATGGATCTTTCGTAATTAATTCAGTTCTTAGCACCTCCAAACCTTCTTCTTTCAATTTTGAGTTCAAAGTGTCACGAATCTCTTTTGGAATATCTGGCATTTCATCCATTCCATTTAATAGGGCATTGATGTAAAGGCCAGAACCTCCGCAAACTATCTGAATGTTACATTGAAAGAATAAATTATCAAGTAAAGTGATAGCTTCTTGTTCAAACATTCCAGCATTAAAAGGCTGATTAACAGAGCGGTCTCCAACAAAAAAATGAGGCGCTAGTTTTAACTCTTCTTCATTTGGTGCAGCACTTCCTATTTTTAATTCTTTGAATACCTGGCGTGCATCTGCAGAAATAATAGAACAATTTAAATGCTTTGCAAGTTGAATTGCTAATGTAGTTTTACCAGAGCCTGTTGGCCCTCCAATAACAATTAACTTTCTATTTTCAATTGGCATTTGGCCTATTCATCGTAATCGCTTCCACCGCCGCTGCTATATCCTCCACCAAATTCGTCATCGTCTTTCTCTCCGAATTCATCATCTTCATCATCCCCAAATCCATATTCTTCTTCCTCATCTGCTGCTCCCGAGCCGCTTGTTTCAGTAGTATTGTTAAACTCTTCTGCCAACTTAGCAATTTCACTGTCTGTTTCTAAATCTAGTTCAGCAGGTAATTCCAATACCAATTCATCACTTTCTTCTGTTTCTGCAATTTCTCCCAATTCTACATCTTCATCATCTTCTTCCATTGCCGCAAACATTTGTAAGTCATCGTCTACTGCTGCAATCTTAGGTTTACGACCTCTGCCATCAGGTTCTGTTCTTTCTCTATTCGGTATTATGAGTGTTTCTTTATATTGGACAGGAGGAGCACCAACAACAGCGGCCACTTTAGGATATACAGTTTTATATTCCGCATCTGGCATTATTTTAATCAATTCAATGTTAAAGTTCCATGGGTTGTTTTCGTCATAAGAAAACAGGAATTTTTGATGCGGGTCATCAATTCTGTCTACTAAATCTACTTTATTTAATGGCGCTAATTCATCTCCAGTAATTTCCCCAATTAAATCGCCTTTTCTTAAGTTGTGGTCAGCCATGTAAAAAACACCTTTGTGCTTATTATCAAAGCCAATGGAACTTAGTATTTGCAGAAACAAATCGGCAAATGTATGGTCTGCTTGCATGTCAATATCGCGGTGGATATCATCATAATCATCAAAAATAACACGGAATCTAAGTATACTCATACGTTTTCAGAATTCTGCGAAGATACAGAAGCTTGCAATATTCTCGCAGGAATTAAGTTCAATTTTGTACCTTCTTTTAACATAAAATTATAAGCACCTTCAAATTCGTTTGGAATCAAGCCATCCAGAATAGCTTCACGAATAGCGGTTTTAATTATTCCCACTTCTTTGCCCGGTTTTAGGCCGAAAGTCTCCATAATATCGAGACCTGTAACTGGTGGCTGCCAATTGCGAATCTTATCGCTTGCTTCAATTTCTCTCAATTTCACCTTTACCACTTCAAAGTTAGACAAGTAACGTTTTACCTTTTCTTCGTTTTTCGAAGTAATATCAGCCTGGCATAAGGTCATTAAATCGTCAATATCATCGCCAGCTTCAAATAACAAACGCCTGACCGCCGAATCGGTAACAATTTCTTTGCTCAAAACAATAGGCCTCAAATGGAGCAGTACCAACTTTTGCACGTACTTCATTTTTTCGTTCAAAGGAAGTTTTAGTCGTTTAAAAATTTGAGGGACCATCCTTGCCCCTTTATCTTCATGACCATGAAACGTCCAACCATGTTCTGGTTCAAATCTTTTAGTGGCAGGTTTGGCTATGTCGTGTAAGATGGCAGCCCAACGCAGCCATAAATTGTTGGTGTTTGCGCAAATGTTATCTAATACCTGTAGCGTATGGTAAAAATTATCTTTATGCGCCTTGCCTTTTATAACATCTACACCATGTAAAGCCACCATTTCAGGGAAAATCAAATGCAGTAAACCGGTATCAAAAAGTAGTTTAAAGCCAACTGAAGGTTTAGGTGATGCAACAATTTTATTCAACTCATCACTAATTCTTTCCATAGAAACAATACTGATTCTGTGTTTGTTAGCTTGAATAGATTGTAAAGAGTTTTTTTCAATTTCAAAACCCAGTTGGCTAGCAAACCTAATGGCACGCATCATGCGCAAAGGGTCGTCGCTGTAGGTTTGGTCGGGATGCAAAGGTGTTCTTAAGATTCCATTTTCAAGGTCGTTCAAACCGTTAAATGGGTCTACAATTTCGTCGGTGAAAGGATTCAATGAAATAGCCAATGCATTAATTGTAAAATCGCGTCTTTCTTGGTCTTCCTGCAAAGTGCCATCTTCTACCAATGGCTTACGGGATTCTAATCTGTATGATTCTTTGCGTGCACCTACAAACTCAATTTCTAAATCCTCGTGTTTCAGCATGGCTGTGCCATACGTTTTAAAAATGGTAATTTGTTTGGTTTGCCCCAACATTTTTGCAACTCTTTGCGCCATTTCTATTCCGCTGCCTTCTACTACAACATCAATGTCTTTGCAAGGTCTTCCCAATAATTTATCGCGCACAAAACCACCAATTATAAATGCACGCACATTTAGCTCAGTTGCAGCCGTGCTAAGCGTTTCGAAAATTGGATGTTCTAGAGAGATATGTTTCAAAGCGGGCGCAAAATTAGCAGATTTTAAGGTTTTAACAGTATATGATTAATATTGCAGTAAAATTAATCAACATGAGTGCGCACATTTTAATAAACAATGCATCAGAACAGCAATTAGAATTTCAATTGCAAAGCGGAGAAAAGGCATTTGTTACCTATCGATATTGGGGAAAAATAATTGTATTAATGCATACCGAAGTGCCTCAATCGGAAGAAGGAAAAGGGCTTGGAAGTGAATTGGCCAAACAGACATTCGAATGGATTCGCGCACAAAAGCTTATGGCAAAAGTGTTTTGTCCCTTTTTGGTAGTTTACTTAAAGAGACATCCTGAGTATTTAGATGTTGTAACAACAGAAGAACTAAAATGATAATAGACGATACCTATTTTATGCAGGCGGCCCTCAAAGAGGCGCAAAAAGCCATAGATGCCGATGAGGTTCCTATTGGTTGTGTAATTGTGTACAACGGAACTATCATTGCTCGGGCATTCAACAGAACCGAGCAACTCAAAGACTTTACTGCACATGCCGAAATGCAGGCATTTACAAGCGCTTCAGAGTATCTCAATAATAAATACTTAAACGAATGCACCCTTTATGTAACCTTGGAACCTTGCGTAATGTGCTCTGGTGCTGCCTTTTGGACACAAATTGGGCGCATTGTTTTCGGTGCCAGAGATGCCAAACGAGGAGTGTCACAACTTTCTAAAAACATTTTTCATCCTTCTACTGAAATAATTGAAGGTGTTTTAGCAGCAGAAAGTGCAGCCTTGTTAAGTAAGTTTTTTAAAGCGAAAAGGTGAAAGTGGGAAGTATAAAGTTTAAAGTAGAAAGTATAAAGTAGAAAGGGGAAAGTAGAAAGTAAAAAAGGAAAGTGGAAAGTTGGATATTTAAATATTATTATTTGGAATAGTAAAATTTTGTAAATTCATTATTCATTATTCATTATTCATTATTCATTATTCATTATTCATTATTCATTATTCATTATTCATTAAATTCAGCAATAATTTTGA